>BNJV01001569.1_pt1 | contig 50569 bp, 62 predicted proteins | sample 8540591 | NCBI WGS metagenome assembly BNJV01 (sample SAMD00202457, study PRJDB9452) | human saliva metagenome | host: Homo sapiens | reverse complement strand
CCTAAAAAAATTTTAAAAATTTCCCTTTCAATAGATTTTTGTCTATCATTGTGATAAAAAAATACATATTATTCAAAGCTCTATTTTTAATGCTACAATAACTGTATTATTTTCCTAGATAGGAGGTTCTACTTTTGGATTGGTCCATTGTTGAACAATATCTACCACTCTATCAAAAGGCTTTTTTTCTGACCTTGCATATTGCAGTCTGGGGAATTCTAGGTTCTTTTCTGGTTGGGCTACTTGTTAGTGTTATCCGACATTATAGCGTTCCTGTTTTTCTCCCAACTGGCAACAGCCTATATAGAATTGTCACGAAATACACCCCTTTTGATACAACTTTTCTTTCTCTACTTCGGTCTACCTCGAATAGGGATTGTTCTCTCTTCAGAAGTCTGTGCAACGGTTGGACTCATTTTCTTAGGTGGTTCCTACATGGCAGAATCCTTCCGAAGCGGGCTAGAAGCCGTCAGTCAAACCCAGCATGAAATTGGTTTAGCCATTGGGCTTACACCTTTTCAGGTCTTTCGCTACGTGGTTCTTCCACAAGCGACAGCAGTTGCTCTACCATCCTTTAGCGCCAATGTTATTTTCCTCATCAAGGAAACTTCTGTCTTTTCGGTAGTCGCCCTTGCTGACCTTATGTATGTTGCTAAGGATTTGATAGGACTCTACTATGAGACAGATATCGCACTAGCCATGTTGGTGGTTGCTTACCTTATCATGCTTCTACCTATTTCACTAGTCTTTAGTTGGATAGAAAGGAGGCTCCGTCATGCAGGATTCGGGAATGCAAGTACTCTTTCAGGGGAAATAATCTCCTGAGAATCTTACAGGGATTGGGCGTCACGATTGGGATTTCTATCCTGTCTGTCCTCTTATCCATGATTTTCGGAACGGTGATGGGAATTATCATGACCTCCCATTCTAGAATCATACGATTTTTAACACGATTGTATCTGGAATTTATTCGTATCATGCCTCAGTTGGTACTTCTCTTCATCGTTTACTTTGGCTTGGCTCGAAACTTTAATATCAATATCTCCGGTGAGACTTCTGCTATTATCGTTTTCACTCTTTGGGGAACAGCTGAGATGGGAGACTTGGTACGTGGAGCTATCACTTCCCTCCCTAAGCATCAGTTTGAGAGCGGACAAGCGCTTGGTTTAACTAAAGTGCAACTCTACTACCATATCATCATCCCGCAAGTCTTGAGAAGATTACTTCCACAAGCCATCAATCTTGTCACTCGGATGATTAAACAACTTCCTTGGTTGTTTTGATTGGGGTTGTTGAAGTTACCAAGGTTGGACAACAAATCATTGATAGCAATCGCCTGACCATCCCAACTGCTTCCTTCTGGATTTATGGAACCATTCTGGTCTTGTATTTCGCAGTCTGCTTCCCTATTTCCAAACTATCCACTCACTTAGAAAAAAACATTGGAGGAACTAAATGTCTGAAACTATCTTAGAAATCAAGGAACTCAAAAAATCCTTCGGAGACAATCCTATCCTCCAAGGACTTTCTCTAGATATCAAAAAAGGGGAAATTGTGGTTATTCTGGGGCCATCTGGTTGTGGGAAAAGTACTCTCCTTCGTTGCCTCAATGGCTTAGAAAGTATTCAAGGAGGAGATATCCTACTGGATGGCCAGTCCATCGTTGAAAATAAAAAAGATTTTCACTTGGTTCGCCAAAAGATCGGTATGGTCTTTCAAAGTTATGAACTCTTTCCTCACCTAGATGTCCTTCAAAAAACCTCATCCTAGGACCTATCAAGGCTCAAGGGAGAGACAAGAAAGAAGTAACGGAAGAAGCTCTGCAACTACTGGAACGTGTCGGACTTCTAGATAAACAACATAGCTTCGCTCGTCAATTATCTGGTGGACAAAAGCAACGGGTAGCCATCGTTCGTGCACTGCTCATGCATCCAGAAATTATCCTCTTTGACGAGGTGACTGCTTCACTGGATCCAGAAATGGTGCGTGAGGTTCTAGAACTCATCAATGACTTGGCCCAAGAAGGGTCGTACCATGATTCTGGTAACCCACGAAATGCAGTTTGCCCAAGCTATTGCGGACCGCATTATCTTTCTAGACCAAGGGAAGATTGCTGAAGAAGGAACTGCTCAAGAATTCTTCACAAATCCACAAACCAAACGAGCACAAGAATTTTTAAATGTCTTTGACTTTAGCCAGTTTGGCTCATATCTATAATCAATAAAGGAGATTATTATGAAACTACTTAAACCAATTCTAACTGTTTTTGCTCTAGCATTTGCGCTTATCTTCGTCACAGCTTGTAGTTCAGGTGGAAGCTCTGATGCTTCATCTACAAAGGCAACTGCTAAAGCTCGTACTATTGATGAAATTAAGAAAAGTGGTGAACTTCGAATCGCGGTATTTGGAGACAAAAACCATTTGGTTATGTTGACAACGACGGTTCTTACCAAGGTTATGATATCGAACTAGGTAACCAATTAGCACAAGACCTTAGTGTAAAGGTCAAATACGTTTCTGTCGATGCTGCCAACCGTGCTGAATACTTGATTTCAAACAAGGTTGATATCACCCTGGCTAACTTTACAGTTACTGACGAACGTAAGAAACAAGTTGACTTTTGCCCTTCCTTACATGAAAGTTTCTCTCGGTGTTGTATCACCAAAAGATAAAAGTCATCAAGGACATTAAAGAACTTGAAGGCAAAACCTTGATTGTTACAAAAGGAACTACTGCTGAGACTTACTTTGAGAAAAATCACCCAGAAGTAAAACTCCAAAAATACGATCAATATAGCGATGCCTACCAAGCCCTTCTTGATGGACGTGGAGATGCCTTCTCTACTGACAATACTGAAGTTCTAGCTTGGGCGCTTGAAAATAAAGGATATGAGGTAGGAATTTCTTCTCTAGGTAACCCAGATACCATTGCACCCGCAGTCCAAAAGGGTAATCAAGAACTTCTTGACTACATCAACCAAGAAATCGAAAAATTAGGCAAAGAAAACTTCTTCCACAAGGCTTATGAAAAAACACTTCACCCAACTTACGGTGATGCTGCTAAAGCAGATGACCTGGTTGTTGAAGGTGGAAAAGTTGACTAACATCTAATAAATGTAACAAAAAGAAATCAGGTAATCCTTGTGACTACCTGATTTTCTATGTTTTAAGCATTTTGCCAATTTTCTTGGTCTTCCTTAAAAGCGTTTGAGGAGAGCAAGTCCTTCTGGTGTAATGTAGCCTTCTTCTTGTGCCAGATGAATCAACTCGCTATAGTTTGAAAGAGTCACTAGTTTGACACCAGCATCTGCAAAGTTTTTATCTGCTTTTGATAATTGATAGCTGAATATAGCCACGACACCAAGCACATCTGCTCCTTCACGTTTAGCAGCTGCTACAGCTTCAAGAACCGAACCACCAGTTGAAATCAAATCTTCAACAACAACCATCTTTTGACCTTGGGCTACACGGCCTTCGATTTGATTTCCAGCTCCGTGGTCTTTTGGTTTGCTACGGATATAAGCAAATGGCAGATTCATCTTATCAGCGATGATAGCACCATGTGGGATACCTGCAGTCGCTGTTCCCGCAATCACTTCTACCTCTGGGAATTCTGCCTTGATGGCTTCTACAAAACCATTCTCAATCAAAGTTCGAGTTTCTGGGTAGGCAAGCGTCACACGGTTGTCCGTATAAATTGGTGACTTGATACCTGATGCCCAAGTGAAGGGTTCTTCTGGTTTGAGGTAAACGGCTTGAATTTTCAATAGATGGCTAGCAATGTCTTTAGCAAGTGTCATGGGTTTCTCCTTTGTATTTTAAACGATATTCTTATTTCCAGTCTTGTGTCCATTCATCCTTGATAGCGTGATAAGCTACTACTGGATCAGTGGCCTGAATGATTGGGCGTCCGACAACGATATAGTCACTACCAATTTGATAGGCATCTGCTGGTGTCATGACTCGTTTTTGGTCCCCTACTGCAGCGCCTGATGGACGAATGCCGGGTGTCAGGCAAATAAAGTCTGGACGGGTAGCTTCTTTGATGAGTTTTACTTCTTGAGCTGAACAAACCACACCATCTAATCCCGCTTCAGCAGTTTTCTTGGCATAGTGAATAACCGATTCTTGAAGACTGGTTTGAATATTTTGAAAGTCTCTCATTTGCTCCTCAGAGGTTGAAGTTAACTGAGTGACAGCAATCAATTTGGCTTCTTTCCCAAGGCCTTCACGCGCAGCCTTCATCATCTCAACGCCACCTGCTGCATGAACATTGGTCATATCAACGCCCAGATGAGACAAGACCTTCATGGCTGATTTGACCGTATTTGGAATATCATGGAGTTTAAGATCCAGAAAGACACTATGTCCCAAACCTTTCAGATAAGATACAATCTCAGGTCCTGTAGCATAATAGAGTTCCATACCTACCTTTAGATAGAGGCTCTCTCCTGCTGGAAAAAGAGCTAAAAATTGCTTGACTGCCTCAAAACTTGGAAAATCAAGAGCAATAACTGGACGAGCTTCACGCATACTTTTCTCCTTTTACCTTTGTCAGCAAGAGAGCATGAAAAAAGGAACCTGCCTACAGCAAGGTTCCACGAAAATTGGGTAGTCTCCACCCTTTCACCGTCTAACCTTAGCTGCCTCTCTGGACTGCTTTAAAGGTTTTTTACTATTCTATTATTTAAAGCGGTACTTGTCAAGTAAAAACCAGTAACTGTATGCGGTAGAATTTTTTAGAACGCCTAAATTCATATATTTTTTAGGAGAACATCACCGAGTTTTAAAAAAAGACTGAACAAATTTCTTGCTCAGTCTTGACATTGATACACTTATCAGGTATCATTAATTAAAGACTGAGTAAGAAGGACGAGTTCTTACTCGGTAAGGCGAGAAGTGTTAGCGCACTTTTCGTCTTTTTTTATTCGATTAATTTAAGTAAATTATAACACATTTTTACATACCGTGCAAGCATTTTATGTTTAATTGTAGCACAAAAGACCTTCTTTTACAAAGGTTATTGTTATATAACTTTTTTTATACCTTATTATGTACTTCTATTGTTTTCGGAAGTAAGATAATCTTTTACTATCAGGGTAACATTGATATCTAGATGTATTTTCTTTTTCCGTTTTACTCATTCTTTTTTTAATGGTATAAGCAGAAACTTCCTCTAAAGAAATAAATTTTTTCATAATCTTCTCTCCAGTTGCCAAAGAATAGTTCCCTCAAAGAATCTTCATAATTCAAAACAATTATCCGACTCATCGTTTCAGCTCCAGCAAGTGTCCAATACATTCCTCTTTTTCATTCTATAAGTGACCTTACGATGCTGACTCTCCATTATCCCGATTCCTGCATGACTGAATCCTCTCTGTTCGGCTGGTTTGGTATATTGGAAATTTCTCAATATTTTACTCTTGAACTTCTCAAACAACTCTTGTTCTTCTTCTGTATCGATATAACTTTCGGTCGTATCTAGGACAGTTCTCATTAACTGCTTATCATGTTGCTTAATCGCCTGAAAAGCTCTCTCTAATAGATCCTCAGAATAAAATTTTAGATAATTCTTCAACTCCTTATTTACATGATACTCATCCCAGAAATGTTCGTGGCGTTTAATTCGCAAAACCTTCGCAATCTCTTTGAAAACATAGGGTGTATATCCATGACCTCCATCAGAGTTCGTAATCAATGAAGTCTGATTCGTAATTTCGTAATTATTGAACAGATAATCGATCACCTGCTCCCTCACTAAGCGGTTGTCAAGGCCAATAAATGCTTTTTTATCCTGGAGTTCAAATCGATTGCTGCCAACTTTCTGGCTTCCTGTATGGACTACAAAATGCGATAAATCATAATGTTTATTATCCTTCTGTGAGTCACGTGCTTTAACCATCACACCATCACCCTCAATATAAATAACCTGGGCTTTTCTTTTGCTAACCTCTTTATTCTCCTCATAATATCGATAGCCTTCTCTTTCCTCCAATAACTTCTCACAAATTTTTACAGCTTTTACTACAATTGGTTTTGTGATAGAGATGTGATAAGTCAATTGGATCACCTGAGTTACTTTATCATATGGCATTAAAGTAGATAATTTGGCCACCTGATACATAAATTCCCATGAGAAGCGGACGTTCTTCTGAAGCCCTAACTTCTCATCTACTGGAATGACCCAATGATCTCCCTTTTTCCAACGTCTTCTTCTGAAAGTAAACTCTCCAAATGTAAAAGCGACGGTTCGCTCCATTGAATGAATACAGGTATAGCCCTTTGCTCTCATGACTGGAATCATCTCCTCATCATACCTAGAAACAAAGTTATAAAATTCTTTTGCATTTTGAAACAGCAATTTATTTTTTAGTTCTCTCTCATCAAAGAAAGTCATTCAGAATCCTCCCTTATTAAAATTACGCTTATTTTAATAAATTTTGACCTGAATGTTCAAATAATCCTTTGTTCTGACAAAAAAAGAGCCTATCTTTTCAGATAAACTCTTACTTGTCATACCAGGGTTTCTCTTTCTTACTAAAATAGGATTTGCTCATTTCAATAGTAGCTATCCCCATAGGAATCAAAATAATACTCCATAAAACCGTCACAATTCCATCTGCAATAAAGGAAAAACCACCTGTAAAGTGAAGTCCCAAATACAGTAATAATACAACTGGAAGGAAAGCTGGAGCGAATTTCAAAACGGCTAACCCTAAAACAATTATAAACACCATACTAAGTCCAAATGTTTTATAGAACACATAGATTGCTATAGCTCCGATAAAAATAAAGAACAGCTGAACAAGTCTTTTTAATATCAATGAAAAATCATCATAGATTCCTCCTACTTCATCAGTAATATTTTAAAAATTTCATCTGTTAGGTAAATTCTATTGGGTAGATTGGATCCTTGGCGGACTTCTTCAATTAAACCATGATTCTTTAACTTCTTTTTCAAAGAAATCACTTTACTTTTACCTGATTGAAGAGCCTCCATTAGCTCCTCTATAGGGTAACATACAAACGTATTTCCATTTTCATCATATCCTTTTAATTCAAAGTCAACTGCAGCTCTTAAACGATTTAATAAAAGCATGTAGAGAAAAATTCCACTACTCTTCAAATCATTGAACTGTGGGTTGTCTATTATTGGACGAGGGATGACAATTTGTCCTGAATCTATTGCTGCTGAAGAAAAATTCTGGTATATCTGATAGATTTGATAAGTATTTCATTATTCCTTCTCCATTTCAAGTAATTTTTTTCATGTGAACTGCAGATATTAGACTCTGCATCGTACAACTTTCTAAGAAGTTCCTCTTTCTCTATCTTTTTCTTTTTCTTCATATCATGAGTATAATCTTTCTCTAGTTGTGGTTCTTCATCGTCATTATCATTTTTCTTCTTTATTTCTTTACTAAAATCTATCATAAAAAAATCATCCTTCCTGATATCTCATTGCTTAATTTTTCTCTGCATCTTTTCCCATTCTCTTATAATCAGATTCTCAATATAAGATGAAGCTGATTTTTCACCGTGATACTCTACTAAAGAATCTAACATATCGTATCGAACATTATGATGTAGAGAAAAAAAGGAAAAACGTTGCTTTTTGTTATAGCTTTCAGGAGACTTTCTAACCTCCTGGTTTTGTTTCCTAGACGAAGGAGTCTTTTCTCTCTTTGGTGTACTTTGGAATGTTTGTTTTACTTGTGCGAATCGATTCTCTGTCATACTACCTCTCCTTATAACACACTCAAAAATATTTTTCATATACGTAGTTTATATTATCATAAAACTTTTTGATGTGTCTCTTTTTGGTTAGCTGTCATCTCTTCATGCTGCTCAAAAGACACTCTGACTGATCACAAGACTCTTGGCCATGAGCTCTTTCTCCTGGATAGATCCCAGATAAGCCTGATCTTCTTCAACAACTTCTAAAAATTGTTTACAGGTGTCTGTTACATTGTTTCCAACGTACTTAATCTTATTTCCAATAAGATAAGGTTCTGCTTTAACATAGCTTTTCTTAGTAATAACTTCGATAGCTTCGCTCTTAATGAAGTCTACAAAATTTTTCAAAGATAACCAGGCACGAAAACCATTAAGAGAGGCATCAGAAACAGCCAAGACAATATCTGACACAGCTATAAAATTAGCCGTAACTAGGCTCTCGTCATTGTGCGTATCAATCAGAATAACATCAAATTGTGCTTCTAACTCTTCGTAATGTTCGCTAAACCACATAAACAACTGAAGATATTTGTTGTTTCGACTAGCAAGATCTAACTGCTCATCCGTCAAACGCTCATCACCACAAATCAGACTAAGGTTTTCTGATATTGGTACAATTTCATACTCTCCAGTCGTAAATATATCATAGACGGTTTTTCTCACATTTTACATCAAATGTTCTTGTCAAATTGCATTCCCAGGCTCCATCAATGAGTAGTGTTCTAAGCCCCTTAACACGTGCCAACCAATCCCCTTCATTAAAGGTATCTGTAGTCTTACCACCGCCACCTTTACCTAAGTTTGTTGTCTGAATCTTCATGATTCCCTCCTTGGATAATTGTATATTTTGTTATATAACTTTTATATACTTAATTATACCTAAAACAACTTTTTCTTGTCAATATAAAAAGCACAAAAAGTTATATAACTTTTTGTGCAACTTGTTAGCCGTATGTACCACCTATATTTCCACCAACATAGGCTTTTAGCTGGATTTGTTGAACCGTAGTATTGAAATTTCCAACGAAGTAGCTGTTCTCTTCTCCGTTTTTTTAGTTAGAACAATCAAAAATTGAATAACATCATCTGATTCAGTTGGCATCACTTCCAATTGTTCAGGTTGGAAATCATACTGATTCGTCAGAATAGCCATCGCAAAGGTTTGAACCATCGCATTCTGTGTCATAGATAAATGATTCTCGATTGTTCCCTTGACATTTGGCAGAAACTTCGTCTTTTTTATATCTGCTACTGCTTCTTCAAAGGCTTTTAACACTTCCTTTTTATCTTCCAGTGTTGCCTCTGCATAGGGACGTTCTAGTTTTAGCTTAGCTGTCCGATAATGCTTCTCATCTGCTGTTTCCTCTTTGGAAGACGGTTCGTTTTGAGAGGTTCCCGAAGAACTCACCTGAGCTGGTTCCTCTATTTTGGTTTGTTGAGATGGTCTGAAACTCGACACAATCCCTATTCCTGCCAAAATCAATAGAACACCTGCTACAATCGATACAACCATATTCTCTTTTATCCAATCAATCATTTTATATACTCCTTTTAATTTGAACTTAATTTAGCTTCTCTGTCATCTGGATAAGCAAAAGAGATTACCTGTTCTTGTTGTTGTGATTTAGTCCAAATACGATAATTCCATGTATATGGGGTTTTGAACTGATCCCAACCACTCAGAGGTGTATTTTTGTTCTACAAATAAGATAGAGCCATTCTCGAAAACATGACATACAATTCCAGTATGACCATATCCTCCGCCTCCTACCTGTGAAGAAAAAATAGCGCCTCTTTTGGGTGTAGTCTTAACTGAATTTCCAAATATTGATGCCCAAGCCGCCGCTTGATCTTTCCCATCTCCCTGTACTGAGCCAGAATGGCCCCCATAAGTGATTTCCCATGCTAATTGTAAGATTCACACATTGTCCAGCATACTCGTCACTTCCAGGATTATACCATCCTGTAGACTTGGCATAATCCATGCCTAAGCTCTTAGGATCAATAATGAATGGTTTCAAGCTATCTGGCAAGTCTTCTGGTTTATACCCCCATGCAGTCGCATCTGAAGGGACAGTTCCCGTTCCATCGGTACTGCTACCTGATTCTCCACATCCACTTTTTTCAGCTGAAGAAGACACCGCACTATCTGAAGAACCGACATCTTGTGTACTGGATCCTTCATAAGGTTTCTCACCATGAGCAGCAATAGCTTCCTTATCAAGCCACTGATACTTCGTACCTAGTTTTTGGTACATATCAGTTAGTTTGCTCTTATAAGTGCCATCTGTAGCCCATCCACCATCTGCTATAGCAGATAGGCTAGCAATACCATTTGTATTGTTTATAGCCCCTTTATAGAGTGTCTGGTGAGCCATAAACTCAGCTTTCCCTACAATCCCTGCATCATAGCTAGAGAACCAGGTATAAGCTCCTCCTGTGCCGTCTCCTACATTTGCTCCAGGCTTTGTTCCTGTTAGGTCAACACTGTCTTCACCATACGTCGCAAGAGTAACTGGAAAATTACTTTTACTAGAGGTTTTAACACCTCCCATATTGTGAGCTTTCCAGAAGGAAGTACCATTAGGATTCGTAAAATTGAACCCATTCTCTATCATTGTTTGAGTGATAGAAGCTGAAGGTAAGAAGCCTCCTGCCTTCCAAGATAGGATATAGGCTTCCTTATGCTTTTTTACAAAGTCATCGATGGAACCATCAGCTGAAGAAACTGTGGAGTCGCCAGTTGAAGATGTTGTTTCTACAGCACCACAATCATTTCTTCCATTATTGGTTACAGCTCCCATTATCCCAACTAACATGGTTATCCCAACATTGATAATTAATAGGAGAGCCACAAAAGGAATGAGGATCTTCAGTTTAAATATTTTTTTCATGGATACCTCGCTTATTTACCACAATCCTAATATTGTTCGCAAAATTCCATAAAAAACTAAAAATACAATAAATCCTATTCCAATCTTCTTGAGACCGTTCAAAAACTCCTTATCTCGTTCTTTTTGTGCTTCCAGGCGTTTTGGATCAGATTCTCCCTCTGAAGCGAAATAATCTCTTTCTTGTTGCATGCGATATTTACGAATCAATACGTATTGATCAAATCTCTGCTTAGTCCTGGCAATCATTCCTAGTTTATTTTTGGCCATTCTGGTTTACCTTCCTTTCTTACTCAATACCGCCATAGCGCTCAACTTCAGGGGCTAACAGCTGTTGGTTAAAGACCAGATTTCCTACCCCTGCAATATTCATGAATAACTGTCCTTTCTTCAGACGAGGCAAAGTCTCTAGTTCAGACTGGTTCATTGATCCAGATAAGGCGTTAGCTAGTAGAGGAACACTGGTTTCGTCCGTCTGAGCAAAAACTCTATATTGCATCAGACCAAAAATCCTCTGGACTGCCGTTACGTACGGATCCTTATGAGTGCCAATCCCCGTCTCAAACAGAATCCCTCGCAGTGAATTAACAGACAATACAACACCAGCAAAGTTTTCGCCCATTGTATCAATCATATCAGCCAGAAGGTTGACACTACTTTCATGCTTAGGGTCAATGAGTGTCTGTGCCCCACTAATATTGACAATATAGTGTTGCATATCCATCTCCGTTAAGTCAGGACGTCTCTTCAGTAATTGCTTACAGCGTTTTCCGTTATTGACAATATCAGCCGAGACAAGTGAAAGAACAGAGAATATTTGAACATTTAACAAATGAGGGGCGTTCTTCAAACCTGAGAAGTCAAATGTCACAACTTGCTCTGAAGAAATATCTTGAAATTTGGTTGTCCCCTCGAAAATTTCTGCGTTTGTTGTCAATAGTTCGTTAAACGTGTTGTAAATACGCTTAACAGCCTTGTGTTCGGCTTTATCCGTACTAGTTTGTTCCAGTCGACGTTTGTAGGCATCAACAAACAAAATAAAATCAGACAGAATAGGATACTCTTCCTTCACAATATCCGTCGCTTTCAGTTTTTCTGGATTCAATGAAGGATTTCGAGCCCACATATTTCCCTCAATATAAAACTCATTCAGGAGAGTTCCAAATGTGATTAAATCGTCTCCTGTCACTTCATTATTCAGGAGTTTATAGATACTCTTCAGTTTCTCGATATGAAGGTTGTAGGATTTCTTCTTATCGATTTCAGTTCCTGCTTCATTGGTCACTGTTGGAAATACCTGGAAGATATTGATACGGTTAGCCTCACCTGATAAATCAAGAATCAATCCATGTTGTTTTCGTGTCTGATCAAGAAACTGGCCAGTAGCATCAAAGTTACGAATATAATGCCCTTCGCATAGAGACCGTCTGTGTGTTTCATAAGAAAAAGATCGTTGTCCCATCTTTGGATTTTCCAGATAGGATCATAAAGGATCGTGTTCTTTTCTCGTCACGTTCTAGAAAATTGAAATTTACCGCTCCGTTCGTTGGAGTCCATCCAAGATAGAAGCCTTTCTCATCTTCTAGCTTCGTATGATTAAAGAAATATCCACCAGCTATTGAGTGAGCTGGAGTCGGTATCCCTCTTCGATGATTGGGCAAATCAATCTGATATTCGGCTGGAATAAATGGAGCATGGTATTCAAAATCTAATTCTCCAGACAGAATAGTGGATTTGAATTTCGACGTTTTGTCTTTTGACTTCTTCAACCTTCTTGAATAACTCTTCTTTGATTGATGCAAACACAAAGACACGAATATACATCCCATACATAGCTATATTTCGCTTATCAATTTCACGGCTTAGTTTATTAAGATTGTCAATCTCATCTAGTTCTTTCCGATTATTGGTTAGTTTGCTATTGTTTGTAATCCGTGTTGACTTCTCTTCAATAGAGTCCTCAATCTCTTTTTGAAGCTGTCTATTATCCTCCTTGTACAGTGACAGGAAGGAACGTGTTCCAGGAAGCAACAACAATTCAGAAAGCCAAAAACGATCCATTCCTTCAGTTGGATACTCATAATAGTGTAAGACCGTATGGCATCCATCTCCACTTATCCAGAAACGATCATCCTTTTTAAAATCAATATTTCCTTGCGGTTGAATCTGGCTAAGGAAAGCAAGGTCATATCCTTCATTCTTTAATTGTCTTTGTCTACGTTTTGATAAATCAGGCATGCTATCTCTCCTACACTTTCTCATTCATATTGTTGTATTGCTTTATAATCTGAATTTTCTTCCTGTAGCTGATATCTTGTGGAACAAAATCATTATTTCCATAGGTTTTAGCCTTCCGAACCAATTCGTCCAATTCGGTTGTTGTAGGTGCAAATAGCCACAGTATGAACTCTGTATTATAGACTTCTTGTCGGATGCTTTCTTCAACTTTAATTTGGCTTTGAAGCCAAATTTCACGATCCTTGAGTTGTAAAAAACGTCTATCATTTATTGATAACTTAGACATTTCTTGTCGCACTAAATCCAAATGATGGCGCAAGTCAGAAATTTGCGTATCTGTATTTGTTGGTAAAGTTGTCGTCTCCACTTGGATATTCGATCCAAAATCGAGTCAACCAGGTTTCAAAATTTTCAATGGTTCTCATAACCTCGTTATAAGACATCGATCCTAAATCTTTACCTGGTATCTCCATCAGCTGCAAGTAGCCATAATCAACTAACTGGATATAAGCCTGGCTGTTCGGAATGATTGATTTTACATCTAACAACTCAACGCAAGAATGTAAATCAAAATATTCCTGCGTTTGTTTCTTTGTTTCTTGAAGACGTCCCAGAGGGCGTTTCTCGTTTTTTGAGGGTTGAATTTGTTTAATCGCCATTATGGTTTTCTCCTTCTGATATAATTCAAGCTAATATAACGTTTTCTTCTTCGTCTGAAGAAAAGAAACATGCTGTGCCAATTCTTTTTGCCACCGTTAGCTGGTAACACCAGATACAAACTCAGAACTGGTGTTAAAAAAATGAATGCGAACATCTGTATCCACTGGCTTTTGGGAAAGATTTTTAAGCCAACGCTCAAAGCGATTACTCCAGTAATTCCTACAAAAGCAATATCCAGGATAAGAAGGCCTATAATCTTGACTTTTGCATAGATGTCTCTAGGTACACCGTATTTTTCATCGTACATTAATTTCTCCTTTATATTTGTTTTGACACTCACATTATAATGAATAATCGAAAATATCTTTTAAAGGGACAATAGCATTTTCCCCATCATCCTTCAGGAATGAATTGTATAAAAAAAGTTATATACTTTTTGTACAATAAAAGAAGCCTCAATCTTGAGACTTCTTGACTAAATCAAAGAATGATTCTTCTGAAAGGAAAGTGATGGATTGACCGTCTGATATTCGTCTAAGCGCTTCATCATGCTTTTTAGACCTTTTATCTAGATCAAAAAGATTCAACTGCTTGTGTCCTAAAACCAATATATCTGTCCTAGAAGATATATAGTTTTGAACGACAGCTCCTTTACTTTCTAAAAATCGTATGGCTTCTTCTCGAGTTAGAGGACGTAGGCTTCCTGTGATAACAATGTTCTTTCCTGTTAAATCCATAGTTCAGCCTATTCTTCTTCGTCCTCACTCTCAGCACCTGTGATATGACGACCTCCCTGCATACGCTGTCCTGCTTGTTGCATTTGTTGGTTCATGTAATTCATTTGATTCATGCTCTTTTGAAATTTTTGTTGAGAAGAATCAGGCTGTGCTGGTGGTTGTGATTCTGAAACTGGTGCATCTGCAGGTGGATTTGAATCTTGAATCGGAGCTTCCATGTCTTCAGCTGAAAGAGTTGGATCTACAACAGGTGCATCTGTCATTCCTGAATCTACTGGGGACTCAGGAATGTCAATTGGTCCAGAATGACCAAGTCCAGGAACAGCATCGTTTTTTTCAAAGCGTTATAGGTCGCATTGTGCGCAGAGGCGGCTTTATCATCCAAATTATTTAAAACATTGCCAACTGCCCCTTTCGTATTTTTGCATAGTTTCAAATGCTTTCCATTCTGCCAAATCAACCATGTTACTTACTCCACCTTTGGCCGCATTCATTAATCCCTGGTCTTTTATAGAGTTCAAAGCACCTTGAATACCACCTCCAGTTCTGGCAAGGCTATTCCCCAGAATCTGACTGCCTTTAGACAGGGCATCTGGAGTTTTTTTAGCCATATCCATACCAAATTGACCAAGCGCCATACCGCCATTAAAGACACCACCTGCTCCAGCCGCAAAGGCATTACCCATCATCATAGCACCAAGCAACTGTTGAGCTGTTTCGCTATGTCCTGTTGAAACTCCAAGCCAGCGTTCAATCATGGCCACTCCTTGCATTGCCGCAAAGAATACTCCAATATAGACAAAAGCAGCTGCAAGACACTGTTCCCACATGTTCAGTCCATCAAAGAATCCGCCAGAAAGCTTAGATACTGCTGAAACAGAAAGGATTGGCAAATCTCTGAAAATCTCAAGTGTTACACGCATAATAATAACCTCAAAGAAGATTCCTGCTAGGGCACCGCCAATCGTTCTTAATAGCTCCTTATATTTCTTTGAGTTTGATAGGGAACTATAACCAAGAATCGGAGAGATCATTGCCTCAATCAAAATATCAAAAATTGATTTGACGAGCTTAATGATCATGCTGACCAATAGAACAACAAGGATAATGTACTGAAGAAACATCCCTATCCAGTTGACTTTATAGCGCATATAAACTGATTCAAAAGCACTCAATTGATTAATGACTCGGTGTTCTGTAATGCTTTCAACTCCAGTATTATTGGAATTCAACTTATGTAAGAACAAGCCTTTAATACCAGGTATTTTGTCTTCGCTCATTATATCGTCCAACATTTTTGGATTTGTTGTACCATAGTTTGCCCCAAAATCGATTTTAGTCGCAAAATCAGTCGTATCCCGCTTTTCAGGGTTATCTGTGATATTATTGACAGGAGTTGACCCCTCCTGAACAGGCTTGATGTAACCATAATCATCCATTGGAAACAACTCGGTAGAAAAATCCTTGTAAATCAAGACTTTTAAGGGTCTACCACATTATTTTTCATGGGTTGAAGAGCCAAGGAGGAAGTTGGTTGACTACCAGATGGCGCTTCACTGGAGACTGTCTGGATAGACATGGCATCCTGTGCCACTGCTGTTGAGATGGTGGTCAAAGCTAAAGGCAAAACCGAGGTTACTGCAGTCACCAAAAGGAAATTAATAATAACCCCCTTATACTTTACTGGCTTAGTAAAGACTCCTACGACGGCCGACACAACCAAAATCAGAGTAAACAAGGACGTTCCTAATATCTGAAACCAGTAGAAAAATTGACCAATGACTGTCTTCTGATCCCCCAAATATCCGAAAAAGCCCAAAGAGCTTGAACATATTATTAAAAACATGTTCTAGACTGGAAGTGATTTGATAAAGAGCTTTTGCAATCCCTCCTGGCAAAATAGGCTAGATATGCCATAAATGCAGGAGTCGGTTCTAAATAGTTCCCCCAATAGGAATAGAACTCCCCCAGCTTTTTTGCATTCTCACCAGTAATCTTGCCATTGAGATCCTTGACCTCATTCACCAAATCTGAAAAGGTTTGATAGTGCACTAAAGGTACCTTCTTTCTTTTTAAGATACCCCTATCATATTCGATAATGACAAAATCGTTTTTAAAGGGACAATGAAATTCTGATAACCAAAAAAGCCTCAAATAATTGAGACTTTTGTAAATTAATCTGCTTTTCCATTGAAATCATAGAAAAGCATTGTCTTCTTTTATAGCCACGACGTAGCTCAATGATTCGAATTTTTTTACCACCCTCAGTCAAAACGACTTGATAATAACCCTCTGCTTCTTCAGGCTTATCTACACCCCTATAATCAACAGCTATTGTAAAAGTATCCTTTCCTTTCAGCTGACTCTCTAAACTAACAATAGTTCCTCTGAAAGCGGCTGGGATTGTCTTCACTTGTTCTTCTGAAAGAACACTATACTTAATGTCTCTATCGTCACCATTTGAGATTGTCCTATTCTCTTTATCAAATTTTACGGTAGATCCTGCTCCACCCGTAAAAACACTGCTCTCATAACTATCTTCTGGGGAAGATCCTGTATAGCTATCTTTTAACACATTTTTATGAGACTTTCAGGTGATTTTTTGACCACAAGCTCCAAGTAAAAATCAAGGCTAAAACCTACTAAAACAATTCTTAAAAAGTGCTTTTGCTTTCATCATTTATCTCCTAACTATTCTTTATTTTATTATAGCAAACAGCTTTTTCTTGCAAGTATTTATATAACTTATTGTATATCTTTTTAGATAACTTCATCCGCAAAGAAGTCATCTCCGTCATCATAATAATCATAGTCACCGTGAATAACACTAGCTGCAGCTGCCTGGAATAATTCATCTGTGGAAGTAAAGGATTGGGATTGTACCTTTTGCCCTTTACTGTGACGGCCTGATAGTTTAGGAGTTTCGCCATTGTTGCTGAGGAGTGGCATGGTCAAACGTTGCCTCCAGTCGATGATGTTGTTGAAGGCTGTACCTGCATCAACTGCTATTTCTTGAAGCTCTAGCTCACGGTGTGCACTTTCGACTGGAATATCCGCAAGAGTCATCGATGTATCAAACTCCTCTTGTAAGAACATGTATTTGTAAGGGAAGCTGTTCTTATCATGTGCGAAGATTGGATCCGTTGTGACCTTACGTCCAACATTATCCCGTCCCTTGACCCCACGTAAGATAACCGCTTCTCCTTCCTGAAGCTTGGCCAATTGCGTTGGTGTCAACAACTCTTGTTTTGGATTCTCGACAGCTACATTTTGGATTGGCTTTCGTCCAGGATATTGCTGGATCTTCGTCTTCTGGTAATGGTACGTGTCCCCAACTCACCACTAAATCTCTTATTGGTATCTGGAGACGTCGTTTTGACGTAAACTTTCAATGAACAGTTATCCAGAATCGTTTGCGCAACATTTTGACCATAGACATTAACCAATTGTTCCAAGTTTTGAATCCAAAGATAATAGAGAATGTTTTGCCCCAATCCAATGGAGATTTTCGTATCCATGTGAGGAATAGCTGGCATGTTTGTAAACTCATCCAAGATATGGAGAATGCGATTGATACATTTCCGACCATTTGTTAATGCAAGCTCATAGTTGGCATTGTATAACTGATCTAAGAACAAAGAGACAATCCCATTGTACTCTGTGCGGTTTGGCGGTGTTACCAGATAGATGATTTTCGGTTTATCTGAATAGACCAGTTCAATATCCGACTCCTGAAGAAGATTTTGGGTGTCTTCTTTATTCTTAAGGACGGTTATATCGATATGATCTAAAATCGGCTTCTTAGTGTACTCATCTAGTTCTAGGCTATCTCCAGCTTTTCGATAGACTTTTTCAGCTGAAAATTGGAAGATTTGATTTCGAACAGGGGAATAACCATTGTTCTTATGGTTGAAATCAATCGTTACCGTAAACTGATCTGGAAGTTTAGGCTCGATGGCATAGGTCAGATAGCCTTCCCCATCGACTAAAGCCGTTGCTTGCTTTACATAATCGACTTTCTTTTTGACTTTCCCCCACTTCTTCAATCCTGTAATCGTTACTTTAGCAGTTTTGTGCTTGAACTCATTTTTAAGTTGACTATTGGTACTTGATCTCAACTTGACAGACAATCGACGTGGGAAACCAAAAGACTCTAAATCAATAGAGTTTTTAGAAGTCAGTTTAGCCACGTTGTCTTGCAAGAACAGGTTGATACCTGTCATCATGCTAGAGTAGACATTCCCTTTAGTCTCATCACCACCAAAGTCTGAAGCACGAAATTCGATATCCGCCATTTGTCTAAATTTTGAGAATTGTTTTTGATTGACTTGTCTCAAATTATCAAAATAGACTGTGATTTTTGATTTCTTGGATACTTGTTGTTCTCTAGTTGGATTTTCGACGATTTCACCAGCACTATCTACAAAGACTTCTTCAGACCCCATTGTCGCCAAGAATTTCGCAACGTTAGGGATCGTAATGGTATCCCAGGCATCATCTTCACCATTTTGATAGGTTTCATTAGCCCGATCCATCAAAGCCATTGTCAGAGCGTTAAATAGGGATATAGAAGACTTACGGAAGTATTCCGCATTTCCCTTCTCTCCACCTTTTTGTTTCGGATAAATGGATTCTGCGACTGCGTTGACATAGGTTTGAGTCTTCTCATAGTAGCCCTTCTTTGCGGCTGCTATGGCCAAAGCTAGAGAATTGTAGGACATGGACCAATCCATATTTTGGAAAGAAAGAACATTGACATCATAGTCACGTTGCCTCATGAGTTTGTAGGAGGCTTGATAATGCTCCCCTTTCGGATCTGCTATAACCATCGATGGTTTCAACTCCGCACGGCTATTGATTTCAATTGCTGGAGTGATATGACCCTCACCCTTACCTGAACGAGTCATACCAATTCCTAACAAGTTAGTAGGCTTATCTTCAATGTAGTAGTAACCTGAAGGAAAAGCTAGCATACCTAAAATCCGCTCTGCATTGGTCACATATCGACTGATTTTCCTATTTTGCCATAACATTTGGGTTCTCAGTGTTTGTCCTGCTAAATCATGAGTCAGTTCATGAAATACAGGAGCCCCACCCTCACCTGGATAAGTTAAAGCTTTATTAGGGATCTTTTTGTATTGACGACGAATTTCATCAATCGTCACAAAGCGGTCATCTCCTTCTTCATTGTTGTTATAGTCTCGAAACTGCTCAAAGTTTATCCAGGCAGATTTCAGGCGATAACTAATCCCAGTAAAAAGATTGGAAAATGCTAAAATCGGTGCTATCAAGAAGACTTTAGCGTTCAATAAACTTTGAAATAAGAGGCTGTTTAAGTCAAAGTTTACGGCCTTGCTAGCATCTTTAAACGACCAAATACTAAAGTAGAGAAAGCGGATTGTAGCCCTCAAAACAGTAACCAGGTAATTGGTTAAGATAAAAGCAATAAAGCTAAAACCTAATCCCATATAAACGAAGCTGCGATAACTTTTAAAATAAAGAATCGGTTTCATTTCTTTATCAAAAACGTTTCCGTTCTCGTTTAACAAAAGGGGAGGGTATAGAATATCTTGAAGAAAAACATTCCAAAGAATGAGAGAGACAAGCGCAAAGATTTTTAGGTAAGAATGACTTCATCCCATTGAGCAGCCCTCTAACTGATTGTCTCCAAACTTGTTTCCAATCAATTCCTTTTACGATTTTTCCAACCTATTTTTATTGCCTGGCTTAGACTACTCTTTCCTGCTAATAACCTTTGATAGCTTCTTAAAAAATACGGCTGGAAGAGTTTAAATAGGTAATAGCCTGCCACCCCTAGAAAAAGGAAGGCAGTGAGCCAACTGGCTCGAATCGCTTGGATAAGGGTATAAAATACTACTTCAAATAACTCAAACAAACGACTACCCCCTTACACCTTCCAAAACCATTCCATTTTTCGAGTATAGAAGCTCGAAAAGAGAAATATGTGAAACTGTAGCCTTGGAGAGGCTTTCTCATAACGGTGAAAGTAACTTTCTAACCATTTCTCTCCATCCAACTGAAGAACATTCAATCGACTGGATCGACTTTGTTCTAAGTAATTGGTCACCTGAAGAGATTCCGCAATCAATTCATCAGACAGATAATTGTATTTTTGTCTTTCCATTGTTGCACTCCTTTCTTATTATCTCTTAATTCCCCTCTATTCTAAAGGATAATATCAAATTCTTTGTTAAAGGGACAAAAGATATTGTTGTGCCATAAGTTATATAACTTTTTATACAATAAATAAACAACAGAAAAAGCACACAAGTGTTCTTGTATGCTTTCAATCCCTTTAGAATGGGGAATCCGCATCCATTGGTTCAGGATAGGATGTAGGAATAGAACTTTGTGTCGGCTGAGAAAAGCCTTGTTGTCCCTGCTTACGTCGGTTTGATGCTTCCTTATTTTCAAGGAAAGTGATTCCTCCTTGTTGGTTTGGGGAAATAAACTGATACGTCCGACGTTGACCTTGTTCATCGTTATATGGTCGTTGGATAATTTCTCCTTTTAAGAGGATTGGAGAGCCTTTTGATAGACTCTGAGCCATCAATTCTGCTTGTTTTCCGTATACTTGCACATGGAAGAAACTAGAAATTGGTTTATTTGTATCATCATTCATACTCGAATCACAAACAAACTCAAATTTGAAACTGGCATGACCATTTTTAGTTTGACCTACTGCATCACTTGGGATGAATGCAACACGTCCAGTAGCGATAAATACTTGCATTTTTTCTCCTTTCGATAAAGACCACAAGAGAGTTATACCCCAGCTTGTGGTCATCCTTTCATTTTAGTTCGTCAAATTAGTTTTCTTTTCGACTTACGAAGACCTGCAAGACTCAACAATCCCAAAAATCATTCCCACAACTGGAAAGCATGCTTGCTGATGTTCCAGTGTTTGGAAGTGATGGCTGCGGTTGTGGCTTACCTGGTTCTTTAGGGTTCTGGTTTCGGAGGCTCTGGCGTTGTTGTTGTAACTTTTTGCCGTCATCTCTTGTAAATTGACTGTATTGATAAAGGTATTTTTCAACCTTTCCGGCTGCGATGCGTTCGACTTCTAGATAGAAGTCTGCATCGAACGTGCCTTTTACACCTAATGAGTTTAAGAAGTCCTGATTAATAACATACGACCATTTGCCTTCCTTTTCGTTCCATTTAACGGTCACAATTTTCTTAAGGAAGTTAGGATCCGTATCTTGGTTCCACTTCAAATAAGAAGGCATAAGTTGTACCTTTGGCGATCTTGTCGCCAGCTTTGACTACTTTTCCATCCTTCAGGATGACATCATAAAGTCAAGATAAGGTCCTTCTCAGCTGTGTACTTGTACCCTTGAAAATACCTTCCCACTTACCTGTGAATCGATCATGAACCACATCCAACTGATCGCTACCATCATATTGGAAGAGGCTATCATGTTTAGTAGGCACGGTTACGCCATCAAGTAGATAGCGGATGTATTGACCAATCTGTACTTCTTGGCCGTCCAAGACTTTTTTATTATCCTTTTGATCCAAGGCGTGTTTCTCTGGATTCACATCAGGAACCGAGATAGTGACAAGGTTTGATTGATAGCCATTGCCAAAGTCGATTTGTTTAAGATCGTTTTCGACTTTCTCCCTGCTTTAACCAGGAGCTTAGCTGGGAGATCAATCGTCACCTTTTTATTTTGCTTCACATAGTTGTAATAAAAACTCTTAGAATCCTTCGCTACCCAAAGATAAAACTCACCTTTAGGATTTAAGTTCAATTCTTTCAGAAACTTATTGATTGCATCTGTACGCCCTTTGTCTGAAAGGACGTGATACATGTCAAACAAGTCTTTTACATCTTTACCTGCAGCAGTCATCTTGATCTTACTGTGGTCAACTGTGAAGGCTTTGTCTTGAACATCATCAAAGATTCCAAACTTCTTACCAATCGCTTGCGCTGAAGCAAGGGTTTTTGGTGTAGAGCTATAGTCTGTCATCAAGCGGAAAGTCACGGTGCGATCAAATGTTGTCGCCCCATTGATATCCTTACCAGAGCGATCCAGAACGGCTTTGACTGGTTTTGGTGGCTTCGGTGTGTAGTTCGTAACAGTGTTTGAGAAAACCTCATAGTTATTCACTAGCACTTTATAAGTGTTATCATAGAAACCTTTGTCATAGATTGGCTTCCAGGTAATCACTGGGGCATCTAGGCGCTTCCCTTCGTAGGTTGCAGTAAAGGTATACGTATTCTTTCCTGCATCATAGGCAACGCCCCATCCTGCTTTCTCTGCAGCTGCCTTTGTGACAGCCACATCAGGAACTACTCCAGCTTCGAGTGGATCGATGATGGTAATCTTGTCCCCTTTTTTAAGGTTCGCATAGATATTGTCATGATTCAATGTGTAGAGCTGCACAGCGTTTTTAGCAACTGTTTGACCGTTTGTATTGGTCTTGTCTGTATCTGCTACAGATTTGCTGACAACTGGTTTATAATGCAATTTATAGCCGTGATAGTTTGCTGATAACTTCTGATTTTTCGTCTCAGAAAGTGTTTTAAGAGCCAAGGTTGGCTTAACTGGATTTTTCGCTTAACCAATTCAGCTGATACAGGTTCAGTCTGAACTGGCTTCACGGTTGTTTTTGTGATAGTTGCAGTAGCTGGAACTTCAACGACTGGCGCTACAACCTTTGTATTCAAAGCAAACCAATAGGTTTGGCCATTTGGACTTTCTGGTCCATCCCATTGAATAAATTCGGTTGTGAAGGCTGTCCCTTCCTTAAAGACTCCAAGAGCGGCACCCTTGTACTGATATGCTGAAGAGGAAGTATCCCAAAGATGACCTACCTCTTCCTCACGGTTATAGTCTTCTGCATAAACATAGCCATAATCCTTGTTTTGAGTAACAGTTGATCCATTAATTTCAACATGTGTCCCATTGATGGCTTTTGCGCCTTCCCACCCGATAGGGTTGTGGTTTAGAGACGAGTAGGTCAAGGCTGCAGGTGTCTTTTTAGATGCCTTGAAAGCTACTTCTTGGCCGTCCTCATTGTAGTAGTAGGTATCTGTAACCAGGAAGTTCATGTAGTCCGCAGCTCCACCTGTTCCATCATTTCGAGCTACTACAAAGCCTTCTGTTGGATCATTCAAGACATAGACATCGTTTAGGCCCGTTTTACCTTGGTTTACAATTTGAAATTTTCGATGGATACGAGAAATATTGTGTTGTTTCCCATCCTCGGTTGTGACTGTTAAGCCGTTTAACCCAGTATAATCAATTTCTGTTGTCCAACCATTGCCCACATCTTTGTATTTCAAGACTTTGGTTGAGTCTAGAACACGAGAGTACCCAGATCTGCCACTTGATGAGGCGATATAATCCGTAGTCAGTTCTTCTGCTCCTGAAGCTGTAGACTTCACAGTTGCTTCAGGATTAGTGGTCGAAAGACTTAGAGCTTGTAGTACAACTTCTTTTGTGTATCCTTCAGTGCTTGTTTTAGACTGAAGATCGTTGTACTTCTTCTGCCATTCAGCTTAGGGCCTGCTTAGCTTGATTATAAGCTGCCTGGTTTTGTTTGGCAATTTGGTTAGCCTCATCTACTGAGGAAACTTCTTGGGTTTTAGAACTGAGAAGTACACCTGATTTTTTCAATTCAGCGAACTTACGGTCAGCATCTTGATTGACTTGTTCACTAGCATTCTTCTTCTCTGTATAGGCAGCCATGAGGGCTTTTGTTAAGCTCCACTTTTACCTTTTTGCAGTCCCAATAGCCTGGTCATTTTGTTTCTTCAATGCTTCGACTTCTGCGACTGAAGAGACCGTACGTGTAACGACTTTAACATCAACCTTTTTCTTTCTTCAGCTGTTCAGATGCGCTTTCTACCGATTTGTTTAGAGCAGTAGCTTGTTCAACAGTAGCATCATACTTAGCTTTTTCACCCAGGTATTTTTGTTACTGCTTGTTGGTTATCTGACAAGACCTGTTTAGCTGTTTGAGTAGCTTTCTTGTTTTTGGTCTGCTGAACCATCTGTGGCAGCTGAACCGTCATTCGTTACTGTGACAGTTGTTGCTCCTTCATGCTTGCTTTTCATCCGCTACAAATTGATTGTTAGCGTGAATAGCTTCTTGCGCCTCCTGAAAGGCTTCATTGTTTTTGACTTGTTTTGTAGTCGTTTCTTCCAGTTCCTTGACCTGCTTGCTCTGATCTTGTTTAATCTCAGACTTAGACTGTTCTAAGTTTTGGAGCAGTGGTATCTGTCCCTTATCAACGCTTGGTGTTTCAGATACAACTACTCCAGCTTTTTTAGCATTGTCAGCAGCCTTTGTGACTGCTCCATTATCAATCGCTACAGGCTGGCTTCCTGTTGCTTTACCAGCTTGTGTAGCGTACATGTTATTGTCATTTTTTTGCTTTTCAGGTTGTACTGCTTCATCCGCAAATGCTGAACCTGCAGAGAAGGCTACAAAACTTGCGATTGCAATACCTGATGCTAAACCTTTAGCCCATTTTTTCTTACGGAAATATCCGTGTCCTTGTGTTTTTTCTGTCATTTAATTGTTTCCCTTTCCATTTCACCTTAAAACATTTTCTTCTTGTAGACATAGCTGACTGCCGTCAACAACATAGCCCCAATAGCACCCAGAATGCTTTCTGCCGTTCCTGTATTTGGAAGGGTTTTGAGCTTCCCATCTTTGTCAGTAACAGAGATAGTCTTATCTTCGTTAACTGTTCCACCAACCTCTTCAGGAGCAACCACTGAGCCATCTGAAAGGACTACGTTTCCGCTTTGGGTGCTAACAATTGACGCACCTGTATTTGTTTCAACAGGCTCTTTTGTCACATCATGAACTACTTGACCTGTTGAGGTTGAAGTGGTTCCAATTTGTGACTTCCCTTGCTGGTTCGCTTGATCAGTAGTTTTTGGCTTTTCATCCGGAACACCATCTAAACTACCTGCATTATCCTTGTCTTGTGGCTTATCTGAAGGTGCTGGTTTATCAGCTGGCACCCCGTCAAGACTTCCTGCGTTGTCTTTGTCTTGTAGTTTATCTGATGGTGTTGGAAACACCATCGAGACTACCTCATTATCCTTGTCTTGTGGCTTATCTGAAGGTGCTGGTTTATCAGCTGGCACTCCGTCAAGGCTACCTGCGTTATCCTTGTCTGAGGGAGCTGTTGGGTCAACTGGAGTAACTGAAGGCTCTGTTGGCTGAACTGCTGGAGCCTCTGTTTCTGTTGAAGCGCTTGGCGCTGTTGGCGTAACTACTTCTGTTGTTGGTGCTGAAGAGTCAATTGGTGTTACTTCATCAGCTGATACAAATCCAGCTTGTGCAAGTGCGATAGTTGAAAAGTGCTAATGTAGCTAATACTTGTTTCTTGTTCATTGTGATTTTTCCTTTTCTAATTTTTAAGATAATTTGATTCTTTTGGTTCTGTTTCTACAACAAATCCATATTTTGAAGAATCAGAAGCTTTTACATCAAAAGTTAATCTAACGCTAGATGATTTATCCCTCTTTTGACAGACAGGATATAGGAAACCGTATATCTTTGAGTTTCTGAATCATAATTCAATTTCTAAAATAACGGACTGTAAAAATTCCTTCTTTCGGTTTGGTAAATTTTTGCATCACCTTCAGAAAGAAAATCTACTAGGTTTTTCTTTTTGCCCGAGTAATAAGAAGGTAAGAATAACGGCTAAATACATCAACCTCATTTTTCGTTGAAATGATAAGTTGAGTATTTTTTTGTTCCTGGTATAAGAAATTTACTTTTTCGGACTGGCTTGATAGTTGAGCGAAAGCAAAAAATACGCAAATGATATTTATTACTGACAACACTCCCAAACCACCTAAAAATAGATAAATTTTCTTCAGGGAAACTGACTGCTTTTGAACAATAGGAGGGGCAACAGTTATTTGACCTCCTGCTTTTAGATCATGTGATGGACGATTTGGTTGTGAAACAGCCATCGTCTCACCTTCAGCTGGGAAAAGAGGAAGAGAAGAATTGGACAATCCCATACTTTGTTTATATACAGGATAAATCTGGTTCTCAAAATACTCCCTTTTTTCTTGATAGCTGTAATTTGCAAATTCAGAGCGAGTAAGTATCGCTTGAATGAGGGGAAGCAAGAGGTTTTCATAGTCTTCTGTAATGAGGAAGGGACTAGCGTAAACCTCTCCTTCTGTCACCACGCTTTTCCCTTCCAGATGGGCGATTGCTACTTTTTTCAGCTGAAACTGACCATACGCCTGTTTTAACTCTTTAAATAACAATTCGGCTTGTTGAAATGTTAGGTAGGGTAAACTTTTTGAAATCGGCTGAGAAAAATCAGAAAGATGATCCAACCCCTCAATGATATCAAGTAATTCACTATCATCTTCTGGACCTCTTCCATCTTCCCAGGAGATTTCTAAAAATAGATCGTCTGTAATCGTACAGCAACCTTTATTAAAGAGTGAAAAAGCCATAAATCACCACCCCTTAACTTTTCACGAAATCAAAAATCCATTCAATAATACTTGGTCCCGCTGAAACACCAATAATTGCAATTGCAATAGACACCCAATTTTTTTTCATTGAGGCTTTTAACTCCCGTCCACCAAACGCATAAAATGAGCGAGTGACAACCAGCTAGACCAAATAGCGCAACACTGACTAGCTGAACTTTTGTAATTCCTTGTCTTGCCAAGTTATCCGACTTAGCAAATGGATCGTCCGCATAGACTGTAGATCCTGTTAGGAATAGGGAAAGGCTCAATAAAAACATCTGTGATTTTGTTTTTACTTGCTGAAGTTGTCTTGTCAAATAGTTTTTCATAGAAATCTCCTTTGTGACAACGTTAGTATAATAGATAATTGAAAAATTTTTAAAGGGACAATCATTTTTTTAAGGTGAATTTTAAGAAAAATAATGCTTCACCAAATGACGTTTTTCAGCTTCGACGTCGAATAATATTTTTTTCTTTTGTCTTCACGGTGATACTCATCTGGTGCATCACCTTCTACCCAAAGATGAAAAATGATACTCTTGGTTGTGATCAGATAAGTTCAGAAACTCTTTAGAAATTAAAGGGAGAACCTTATGTTTAATCACTCTTTCCAGTGGCCGTGCACCATCTTTTATATTTGTTCCTACATCCAATAAATAAGTAACCAAACTTTCTTCATAAGAGAGAGTCAACCTTTGATTCTTCATTCTTTCTTTAATTTCTGATAGATGTTTGACAATAATTTCCTTTATTCACTTCCTCGTCTAACATGTTGAAAAATCAATTTATATTCAATTCGATTGAGAAATTCTGGTCTGAACCTAGTTTCTAACTCCAACGTCATGCTCTTTTCAAACTGAACCTTATCCCTGTCGGTTAGCTTTTTAAAATTCCCTTTTAATTCGTACTGCTTAATAATTTTTTGAGAACCAATATTCGTAGTAATAATAATAATCGTATTCTTAAAAACTCACTTGCCTTCCAGTTGAATCAGTCAAACGTCCTGCATCAAGCACCTGCAAAAAAATAAATCTACAACTTCGAGTGTGCTTTCTCCACTTCATCGATCAGGATAACGCTATAAGGTTTTTGTTTAACCTTCTCAGTCAATTGACCTTTCGTTCTCGTTTGACGATCGCCAATCAGCTTTGTAATATCTCCTTTTTGCTTATACTCAGACATATCAAAACGAATGAGTTGCCTCCTCATCATCAAACATCCCTCTGCCAATGCCAGGGCAAGCTCTGTTTTTCCCAACTCCTGAAGTGCCTAAAAACATGAAGGAAGATAGGGGCTTTCTTTGATCCTGTAAACCAGCTTGTGCAACAGTTATAGCGTTCACAACAGCATCTACAGCCTCATCTTGGCCTTTAACACGTCGTGATAGCTTTTCTTTTAAACCATCTAGCCTTTCCTTGTCACCTTTCAAAATCGTCGTGACAGGAATACCTGTTTTATTTTTCAGCACCTCTGCAATTTCTTGCTTCCCGACATGGGCTAATCCATTTGTAGAACAAATTGTCGCTGCTTCATCTATTAAGTCGAAGGCTTTATCAGGTAAAAATTGATCTGGTATGTAACGAACAGATAAAAGTACAGCTTGTTTTACAGCTTCAGAACTAATAGATACCTGGTGAAAGTTTTCATAAATAGCTTTAGCTTGTTCAAGAATTTCAATCGCTTGAATAGTTGTTGGCTCATCAACCATAATCGGTTGCATCCTTCGCTCTAGCGCTCGATCCTGTTCGACATACTCATGAAATTCATCCAATGTAGTTGCACCAATCAATTGCATCTCACCACGTGACAAAACTGGTTTAATAATATTTCCAGCATCCAAAGCGCCCTTTATCTGAACCACCAGCACCAACAATCGTATGAATTTCATCAATAAAGAGAAGATTCTCTCCTTTGGTTTCTACCATCTCCTCAATAATTTTCTTGAACTTAACAATAAATCCTCCATCCTCATCTGACATTAAACTAGATAATTCCAGAGAGCGTACGGTCAAGTTTTTTTAATTTTTGGAGATACCTGGTTTCGTAAAATGGCTAAAGCAAATCCTTCAACAATGGCTGTTTTCCCAACTCCAGCTTCTCCTACCAAAATAGGATTATTCTTAGTTCGTCTGAGAAGAGTGGTCTGAACAGCTTCTACTTCTTTATCACGTCCGTACACCTGATAATCTTCTGCTTTTTGAAACTTTTTCTGTCAAAATTATCTGTATAACGATCTAAATAGGGTGTTTTTCTTTTCTTCAGTAGTCACACTTAATCACCTCTCTTTTTACTTCCTTGATTTGAAGAGTAAGCTTATCTTTTATCGCATCCACAAATTCTCGTGGATTGATTGTCCCTTCTCCTATCTGAGATAGAAACATTTCCCAGCCTCCTGTTGTCTCTGGATCAGAAAACTCATTGTCATAGAGATAATTGATCAGTAAATAGGCCTTGTTGGTAGGAGTTAGTTGACCTGTTTTTTTATCTTTAACAACATAGCCCTTGCTCTGAATTTTTTTAATGATTTCTCCTCTAGTGGCTTGAGTTCCCAAGCCATATTTAGAAATATTTGGCCAATCAATTGGCTTTCAGTTAATCGTTTAGGTGGTTTTGTTTCACCCCCTACAATCTGAACCTGCGTATCAATTTCATCTCCCACTTGATAATCAGGAACTTCAACAGGACCTCGTACCTTTCGTGAACTCCATTTAGCCCATCCTAATTTATGAAGCGTTCTACCCTTTGTTTTAAAAACAAGACCATTATTCTTTACTTCAATTGTTTTGGTCGAATAATAACAATCATCTGCAAACATCAAGATTGCCTGCTTCACAACCGCTTCATAAATCAGTCGTTGGTCAGTCTTTAAATTTGAAAGATTTGGAATTCTTTCAGTCGGAATCAAGGCTGAATGGCTCGTACCAGATACTTTTTCATCATTGACATAATCTTCCCTAGGCTCCAAAAACGCTGGCTGAAAATGACAATTAATAGCCTTTTGATAGGCAGATAGATTTTCTTTTAAATCGTCAAATTCAAAGCGACTGATGTATTCTGAGTCCGGACGTGGGTAGGAGAGAAATCCTTTCAAATACAGTCCTTCAACAATACTCTCTGTTTTGCTTGAGTCAAATTTCCAGGCGCTTGCTGCAAAACTTTGTAATGCAGACAAGGTAAATAGCTGTGGAGCGGATTTCTGATGATTTTCTATCTCAACTGAAGAAATAATAGAGGTGGTTGATAACCCCCTTGAAGAGGCTAAAATAGCCTCACTATCCTTAGTTTTGTCTTTTGTTGTGAAGAATACCCCATTTTTCTTATCCTCCAGCTGAAGCTTCCAATATTTTTCTGGAGTAAAGTTACGAATCGCTAAATCATTTCACAGACTATTCTAATTGCAGGTGTCTGAACTCGACCAACCGATAGATGGCTACCTTTTGTTCGAGGGAGTTGTCCTCTTGCTTGAAGATCAAGTGTAGCAAGAGGTGATAAATTCATACCTACCAACCAGTCACTTTGTGCACGTGCTTCAGCTTCCAAGTAGTAATTATAGGTCTCTGAAGGTTCCTTCAATTCCTGAAAAGCTTTTTGAAGAGCTTTCTTGGTCAAGGAGCTTGCCCAAAGCCGTTTCCAAATTTTCTCCTTGCCTCCTGGTATGTGCGACAAAATAGAGTACGCAATCCGCTCCCCTTCTCTATCAGCATCCGTCCCAATAATCACTTGATCCGCTGTTACCACTTCATCATAAATTCTCTTAAATTTTTCTCTTGAATTCTTATCCTCTTTGAGATGTTGCTTAAATGAAACATTTGTCAGAGGTAATTTATCAAGTGACCAGTTGTCTGGTTCACTATATTCAAATAGGTGCCCTTCAGCAGCCACCACATGAACTTCAGCTGGAAAATAGAGTGATTGCCTGATAACATAGACACCTTTCGTTTTACTAAATTGTCCCAAAGCTGTAGCATAAGCTTCTGCCTGTTTCTCTTTTTCAGCCAGAATAACTATAACCATATCATTCTCCTTCTACTTCTACTTCATTTTCTGTCATTGTAATCTATAATTAAAAATCTTTTTGTAAAGGGACATTGACACAGAGTAGAACGAGTTCATATCAAAGAACGACACAAAAAGTTATATAACTTTTTACACAAAAAAGAGGCTCACAAAGAGCACTCTTTCTATACTTTAAGCCCCTTCTTTGGGCTTTGGATAAAATTTTGATTTTGTCCCACCTGTCTATTCAACTGATAAGGCTTTGTATGTTGTTCAACACTTTTTACAATCTTAGATACTGTTCCATGAATCCGTTTCATAGATTGCGCTAGTTGTTGATCGTCAAGAGAGGTCAAATTATCAGTCCAAATTGCCATATAGCGAATGGCTTTTTCAGAGGTATCTAACCCAAAATGATTAGAAACGAGATAACTTGTCATCTCAGCTTCAAGTTCTCTACGATCTTTTGAGACATCTTCCTTATACGAGTTAGCAAATTTAGGGTTATGTAGACTAGCATGAGCCAACTCGTGAATAGTAGTGGCAACGACTTCTCCAGGAGTATTATCTGGATTCAAAAGTATCTTTTGTTCATCTGGATAAAAAGATCCTTTCGCACTCCTCAACTCTTTTGCATCGTCTTGATAGATTGTTACTCCAATATTCTTAGCATAGTCGGAAAGTCCTTCAAGCACCTCTTTTGTACGAATATGATCCATATTAAAGTCATAGTGACGATTTGGCATCGCTTTGGGATAAAATTCAGGTTTCAAGGTTGTTTGAGACAGCTCAAATACTTTATACGTAGCGAATTTAGCTAAACCTGTATTTGAATCTCTTTCCTGGAAGAAGCGAGATTTCAATTTTCCTTCCTTCTTTAACGCCTTTTCTTCAGGTGTCGCTTCAGAAAGTCTTTTATATTTTGGATTGCCTTTTCCATTTTTTACCTGATTTCCATTTTCATCCAATACAGGAATCATTTCAACCATCATAGGTCTAAACAAGGTAATATGTGATTTTTCTCCTGTCTTAACCGAAAGATTGTTATGGACAACTTCTCTTGTTCGACCTGTTTTTTTATTGGTATAGGTATTTCTAGTTTCAAATACCTGTTCTGAAGTAATTCCAAGAACTTCCCCCATTGATTGCCATTGATTATAGGTTGCGACTGCACTCGCTCCTGGCCACTGTTCCTGAATCAAAGCGACATTTCTAGGTGAGAGCTCTGGAAACTTACTCATAAAATTCAGATACTCTTCTAACCGTTCTGGTGTTTCTGTGTACTCTCTCACTTTTTGGAAAGCAACCTCACTCAATTCATGAGGCGTTAAAGCAGCATAATCAATACTACTTGAGTTTACTTCAGGGATCTCCAAATCCGAAATAGGTTCCTCTTTCAGGATCTCCTCTACACGCTGAAAGCAAATTGGTTTTAGTTTCTTGCTTAGAAGATTGAAAAGCTACCGTTTCTCTTGTATCAGGAGTTTGACCTTCTCCTTCTTCTGTCAATCGAGCCGATTCATTTGCTTCCTGGGAAATTTCCTTATTCACCTCTCTATTTTCCAGCTGAGAAAGAATTTCTTCATCCATTGATGCTAGTACAGATTGACCGTTGAGTCGACGATATCCTAATCCTAGCATTTGCGAAATTGGTGTAGTCTCATCTCCAATATCATATCGAATTCCCTCTTTGATCATTTCACCCCCTGGAGCATAAACATCAAACTTAATTTTGGTAGGAGGGATGTAACCTTCAGTATTGCCTGCTGTTACTTGTTTCATTCCTTCTTGATGAATTGGATAAAAGTCCTGATTGGCCTTGTATAGCTCTTTAGCAAAGTCTTGATAAGATATAAGCTCTGTCTCTTTAAACGGCAATTTCGGGCCATCTGGGCGCTCCTCAGACCATTGAAGGCGTACATGGTAGTTCTCCTTATAGATATGATCTTGTTTCCACTCTTTATAAAAATCTGAATTTGTATCTAGGGAGATGATCTTCTCCAGCTGCAGCAACAATCTGATCAAATTTATCATTGTGTTGCTTCGCATAGTCAAGATACTGATTCCAGGCTTGATGAAATTCTTCTGGAGTTTTTGAGATATCATTTGGCACACCTAAATTATAGACAGTATCTAGGACTTGAGTAAACGTAGCCGAATCAAGTAGGGGGCTATTCAGTGTGTTAGAAGGAGTTAATTGTTCAATTTCTTTAGGAACTTCTTCAAACTGCTTATTCTTCAAAACTGACAGCATTTCTGCACCATTGTCTTTAACATATTCTTCATTGATTGAAAGTTGCTCGATGTGACCATCTCGATCTCTATAAACACCGAGAATGATCTTTTCATCCAACGATTTAACATTGGTTGCAAGCTCTCCCTTGAGTTTCATAAGAGAGGCTGGAATTTTTTCATCTCCGATATCTTTAAACAGTAGTAAAAAATCTTCATCTTTTGCTTTAATAGCTTCACTCATATTGAGATTGTGAAGCTTTTCAACACTGCTCAAATCATCCAGAACAAAGGATTGTGGCTCTAAAATATCCTGAAGCATTGGAAGAACCTGCAATTTATCCTTAATTGAATTACTAATCAACATACCGTCATAATGACCTCGACCAGCCGCAAAATCTTCTAAGAAATCAGCAGCACCTTTTCCTTCTTCAAAAGGTCTAATCCCTGAAAGATGGATAAAGTTTTCTTTTTGGAAAGTTACTTGAAGAACATTCTCTTCTCCATGATCCGCATAAACAAAACTTATTTTACTGCCAGCCATTTCACTTAAATACCAGGACGCTGTACTTTGAATGGAGGGCGCATATTGGTTCAAACGTCTTAAATCGGCAGGTGTAATTGGGTGATAATTCCCCACTCGCCGTTGCACTTTATCATAATTTGTGATAAAATGAAGGTACGGATAGGATGATGTCGGGTGACTGGTAACAGTTTGCTCAAAGGTACTTGTTTCAAGTACAGGTGAGGTACTGCCTTCAGCTTTAGGCTGTAAAGAACCCGTGCCACCACTGGTCCTATCATTCATTTGCTCCTGAGAACTCTCAGGAGCTTTTTCTTCTGATTCAACTGACTCTGTTTGAACATTCTCCTCAGCTGAAATCTGTGATTGATAATCATGATCTGCTTTTTGTGCCTGTTCTAAATAAGGAGTTGGAAGAGTTTCTCCCAATTGCGTTGAAAGGTCACTGTCTTCACTACCAATATCATATCGAAAATCATCTGTCAGACGACTCCCCTTTTCATCTTGCAATGCAAAATAAGTTTTATCATATCCCAGGCTAAGCATTCTCAAATTATTCTCTTCATACAATTGAGCTATAAAATCCTTATATGGAATCACATCTCCTGATGAGAATTTCTGAGATAGATTTGGATTTTCTGTAAAATCAAAGGCTACAAATAATTCTGGAGGCACTGAACTTCGCTCTTCCTGTATCATTGGTTTTACTCCAATATTTCCTTGCGCTTGTTTGGCAAGTAATTCATCCACCTTCAGTCTTTCCTCATCTGTTTTCGGATGATACTTAGTTTGTGAAGATAATTGAAACTCTCCTTCTTCAGTCAACTCCAGGGCAACTCTTCGTAACCCTTTTACAAAATACGTATTTGGTTGTTTTTGCCACTGATTCACTAGACCTTCATCAATTAAGGCTTGAGTTGCTGGCTGAATACTCGTTTTGTCCATTTGTTCAGATATAGCTTCAAGTCTAGTCAACTCTTCTTGATAGCGTTTGAGAGTAGCTTTAGTAAAGAACGACTCCCCACGCTTAGCTTTTTCTAACTCTTCACGGATTCTAGGTATATTTTGAACACTCATCTCCAGACCACTTCCCTGACGATTCAACCCCATTTCTTTCAAATGTTGTTGGTGCTCCAGGCGCTCTACTCGTTCTTCCTGTTGCCTAATTTCATCCATCTTTGAGAAAACTTGACCTTCTATTTGTTCTTGCTTACGCATAAAACTAGCACCACCTCGCTTATCATTCATGGGTTGCCCATTTGTTAGCGCTTGGTGGGAATAAGCTCTTGAAATAGCCTCATCTTGTTCACCTTTAAGTCGTTCCAATTTTCGACGTGCCTGGGCAAGACGACTGTTATCAGATTTTTCTTCCTGTTGATTCTTTAGAACATCATTCCAGTCTGTCTTCTCCTGACTTTGTTCAGGGGCTTTTTCTATGTACTCCAGTATTTGTGCATCTAAACGATCAATTTCTTTTCTGATAGACGTCGTACTATCCGCAAAATAAGCATCCCTTTCCAATCTAGTACGTTTTGCGAATAACTTGTCTAAATCAGTCGTTATAAATCGTGACATTTCTTTTTCAAATTGCCATGCCTGTAGTTCATAGTTAATGCCTAAATCTTCCCGAATTTTTTCTGCTAATTCATCTTTCCATTTTCCATGTAATTCCCAAACTAGCTCTAATGGATTATTAAAGGATTTTTCATTTTCTACCGATACAGCTGATAAATCAACTGATGACTGTTGATTCTGGGTTCTCAAGGCATCATTCCAGTCTGTCTTCTCCTGACTTTGTTCGGGGGCTTTTTCTATGTACTCCAATATTTGTGCATCTAAACGATCAATTTCTTTTCTGATAGACGTCGTACTATCCGCAAAATAAGCATCCCTTTCCAATCTAGTACGTTTTGCGAATAACTTGTCTAAATCAGTCGTTATAAATCGTGACATTTCTTTTTCAAATTGCCATGCCTGTAGTTCATAGTTAATGCCTAAATCTTCCCGAATTTTTTTCTGCTAATTCGTCTTCCCATTTACTATGCAATTCCCAAACTAGCTCTAATGGATTATTAAAAGATTTTTTTCATTTTCTACCGATACAGCTGATAAATTAACTAATGACTGTTGATTCTGGGTTCTCAAGGCATCATTCCAGTCCGTTTTATCTTGTCCTGGTTTTAGTTCTGGTAGATCTGAATTGATAACAGCCCCTTTTGCCTCCAATTCTTGAATGAATGTTCTACCTGCTTTATCATTATCTAATGCTAGAGTAATCAAATCCGCATTTTTCCCATCTTCAAAAAAGTGATGATCAATAGCTACTTGAAGTCCGTCCGCTAATTGTTCAGGTGTCCATCTTAGCGGTTTTCCTGATATTTCAGCTTGAATTTGAGATAGATGACGGCCTATAGTCGATTCTTTCAAACCATCCATAGAAACTAATCTGACGTCCTGAAGACTATCTTTGTGCAATTCATAGTAAGACATTAAATCAATCGGACTCTCAGTGAAAATCAATCGTTTTGGACTGCCAATATCAACATGAATACCTGTCATAGGATCGGAGTTTTTCATAATCACTTTAGCATATCCATGTTTTGGCCACTTCTCCCAATTCTCTTGGATTCCTTGTAAAGAGGCTCCAACAACTTCACCTGAAGAAGAAAGGGACTTGAATACAATAACTGGCTCAATCGCATTTGTTGTAACTCCACCAGTGCCTTCCGCAAAGTAGTCAAGTTTGGCGTTAGCTTGGGCTAAAACACCCTGTTCCAAAAAATAATCAATCGTTTCATCCGATAACCCACGTTGATTCCGTAAGTAATCTCTTCCAGCTGAAAACGGCTGCTCGTATTTCTCAAGATAGTATTTAAAATCTTCTTGAGGTCTTTCAACCATTTGAAACTCTTTAAAGTTTCCATCATTCAAAAAATCTACAGATTGGTTAAAACTTACTTCCTTTATCGTCTCAACCAAAGAAATCGCATCTCCACCTGTATTTCTAGAGAACCATTTCCATAAATTTTTATCAGGTGAAATAACTAGGCTATCATGTTCTTTCCATCGATAGTCTCGTCCAGATCGAACCAGCTCCATCTGAAGCTCGTTTGCAACATCCAAAATATCTCTAGAACGTGCAAATTCAACACGTTCTCTACGACTTTTCCCACGTCTTGATTCTTGTTCTGTCATATAAAATCTCCTTAAAATCCTTCATACTGTGGTTTGTACGGCTCTTTCTCTGCTTGTAGAAATGTTTCTGGATCTAAGTGAACCAATTCCCCTACTGAAAAAGATTCAAATAGCTCAGAATTCTCCTTAAAATCTAGAACCATTTCTAAATCAGAATTTCTTCCTTGACCCTCAAAAATGCACCTGCTTGCTATCAGCATTCATTGCCGTAATTAACCATTCGGCTGAGAAATCAAAGTCTTCAACTGCGACATCTGGAAATAATAGCTTCATTTTTCTTCTCCTTTCTCTTTTTTTATCCTTCTATTCTATTCAATAACCAAAAAATCCCATTTAAAGGGACAATATAATTCCATTTTTCAACAAAAAAGTCACTGCTTTTACAATGACTCTTATATACTTTGTCCGTTTTCTTCAAATTCTTGTCTCTCATCACTTCTCTCACGTTCCATGAGGGCTTTTTTATTTGCACGTTGTGCCCTCTGAAGAGAGTTAGTCAGATTTCTCATGAAATCTGTATTGATGATTGCTTTACCTTTTGATAGGCAGATAGATTTTCTTTGCAAGACCTTTCTTTCTTGCATTTTCTGTGAAACAGCTTGAGCTAACTGACTTTTCTGATTACTTTCCTCCTCTGGCAACAATTTCTGATAGAGTAATTTGAGTTCAGAAAATCCCTTTGAATTCTCCTGTTTTAATTTTTGAACAGTTGCTTGATCAGTCGTTTGTGAAATTTCCTTGTTTCGACTGTAAATCTGATGTTTCAACTGAAAAATAGAGATATGTGTCTGTAACTCTTCTATGTAGCTATCTTTCGTAATAGGATAGCCTTTTAGAATGGTCAAAACTCCTTCATCTTGAAGAGGTTGAATTGTAGCTAATTCCTCCTTCAAACGTTTAATAGGTGCTTGAATTGTTAATGAGTCAGCCTTTTCTACTGAAAATGAAACACTATCTTCAAACTCGTTAGCAAGAAATTGTTTTAGAGATTGGTCTGCTTCATCTAGTTTATAATTTGGAGTCAGTTGCAATTCAGTCAGCTTCAGTCTTTGTTGAATTTCTTTCTTTTTCAATTCAACAAATGGCTTATCGGTTTCAAGTGGTTGAATTTGATCAAAAAGAGCTTTACGAACTAATAAGCTACTTTGTTTTTCTTCCAATAAACTCAATTTTAATGCATAGCGAAATGTTCCTAACTCCTGACGTTCTTTTAAAGTACGATCAGATTTATTCTTGGCTGCATCCACAAGAGCTCTCAATTCATCTGAAGAAAATAAGGATAAATCCTTTAGTGTTAGCTGTTTTGCTAGTAAATTCTCTTTCATCTGGCTGACATCATAAACTAGGGTCACTAACAAAGTCAGGAACCCCTATCCCTCTCCCTGCTTATCATAAGCAGAGTAGGTTGGTTTTATAATTTTTAAGGGGTTTTGCTCCATCTCTCAACTCATAACCCAATCTTTTCCACGCTTGCAACGATTTGACAACACTTGCGTTAGAATCCTGAGCTAAAATTAATTTTTGATTGTTTTCTGAGAAATTGGCCAAATTTTTTTCCAGCCGAACATCATCTATTTCAGGAGCATTCTCACGAAATAGGTGCAAAATTTTATTTGCTAGTCGTTCTCTCAATTCCTTCTCTCGACTCGCAATTAATTGCTGCAGATGATAGCCTGCAGCCTCCTGTTGTGTTTTCTCAAAACGACCATCAACTTTCCGAATCTTTTCGTAGGTTGATTTTTTTTCAGCTGAATAAGCTCCTCTATAAGTTTCTAGGAAGTCCTTCGTTTCTTTCAGAAATTCTTGATAGAGCTCTTTCCCATCATTTTCTAAATAGGAATCCAGATAGCGGTCGATGAAGAATTTACTGACTGCAAAATCTCTTGCATTTGATCCATAACGCCATTTTTATCCATTGGCAAATGGTTGTAAGCCTGCTCCAAAAAATTTTTTTCAGCCGAAGAACGAACCTTCTGATCTCTAAAGACAGAATTGATCAACTCACTTCTGATATTAGCCAAAATTTGTTCTCTTCTAACAATCATTCCTCTAGTCTGTTCATTTAACAGGCCATGAAAAACATCACTTTTAAAACGCTCAATGGTTTTTTGGGAAAAGTTCCCTCTGTACTCCATTCGTCCACGAGGTCGATAGAAAATTTTTTCTCTTGCAGATTCAACTTCAGATAAACCAAAATGCACATGAATATTATCCGTATTCAAGTGAATGTTAGCCCACCAAAATGATGAATCAGATAAGCCTTCTTTTTCAATCAACCTCGGCAATGCTTCACGTATGACCGACTTGATAGCTTGCTGATCGACTTTTCCAGTTTCCAGATCATATAATCCCTCTTTGGCCAAAAAATCATTATCAAAAGAGATAACACCCTGCCATAGAAGAGAGCCATTTTGATAAGCCTGTTCTAACTTACTTTTCAATTCAGTTACTTTGCTACGCTGCAAGTAATTGGCCTCTTTTGTAAAAATGGCTGTCATCTCTTCATTTTGGTTTTCAGTAGCATAAGAGCGATTCATATAATCAATGTATTCCTGAAAATTAAGTTTTGTTTCTGGAACTTCAGCTTGAATTTTTTTGTAGTTCATCTTCAGTTAGAGACTCAATATTTTGTCTGTGTGTTTCTAAATTTAATTCATTATCAACCTCAACAGCTTCGTCTCTATTGGTGTAGTCTACAAAGCCACTATTTGCTTCAGTGTATTGCAGCATGAAGGTAATACTTGGACTAGAAGATACGTTCATTATTTTCCTCTCTTTGAATTAAAATAATCCATTTTTCCTTAAAAGAGCGTAGTCTTTTAATAACGGTTGTAATTCTTCAGGTTCAACTTGAAAATCATTGATCCACCGTCCTGATTGAGAAATATGTAATTCCTTTTGCTCTTCAACAAATTGCATGGGTATCAATAAGATATTTGGCTTTTCTAACTCCGAACCACTTTCTCGTTCTAAAAAGGCGACAATAAAATCTTGATTTCCTTTTGTCCTCAATTGCCAGTGATGGGAGTTCCCATTTTTCCTTTTATATAATGAGCTATATTTTACATCAATCGTTAGACCATCTAGCCAAAAATCATATACTGGATTATTTTTCTTGAAATACTTATTCGCATCCGTTGCATCTGGGACATACTTTTGAAAAAGCTCCTCGGCCATTCCCCCGAGTTTAGCTGTCCTAGAACCATATTGAATTTTATCTTGAATTTTCAGGCAGCCGCTCTTAATCAATTTCAAATGAGCTATATGAGTAGGCAACCCTGACTGTCTCACCGCTTCATGAAAATCTCCTGTTTCTAAATAGATCTTAACAACATCTACCATTTACTATACCTCAATGAGAATGTTTCATTGTTTGACCACGTGCAACATCTTCTTGAATGACATCGTTAATCCGTGCCATTAATTCATGCTGTGTAGGATCCAGTCGTGAATGAATAGATTCCAAATCTTGAACATCAAAATCATCTTTCGTAATAGCATGAAAGTTGGTTAGTGTTAAATAGAGAATTTGATCAAGTTGACGATGAATTGCCTTGTTGTCATTTCCAGAATCAAAGGCATCCCCCCAATTTTTTTCCAGCTGAGTCAGTCGCTCATAGAAATTTTTTCCTTCTCCTAATTCAATAAAGAGTTTATAAAAAAACTTCAATCAAAGTGACAAGCGTTGCTGAATTATTTCGATATTGTTTCTGCAAAGCAGACGATTCTTTCAAGTAGGATTTTTATTTCCTTAAATTTTTCATGTGTTTCTTCGCTAAAATATAAGCTAAGTCTTGGATTCATTTTTCCCTCCTCAATTTTTCTGAGATGATCCTGTCAAATAATTGATTTTGTATCCTGGTTGAATATTAAAGATATATACATCAAATGAGATCTCATCATCTTCAATACTCTGCGCTTCCATACGAACTCCTCTAGCAACTAATTCCACATTTCTAAATATAGGAGTTACTCGATAGCGGACATGGTGGTTCGTATTTTTTTTATGTAGTTAGCAATTTTATTTTCATAGTAGACCATTGATGATTGTTCATCTTCAAAAATTTGCATTTAAAAGCACGTGTACCTGTAAATAAATTTTTAGCATTCGCATTCTCTCCACTTAATTGAAAACCGATTAAGTGAGAACGATTATATAAATAATCTTCTTTCCCGTTGAAAATTATTTTTTTATTTTTCCATCCTGTTGGTGTGATAGACGAAATAGATTCTCTATCTTCAGTTGGCATCAAATCTTTTCCCAACATCGCTTCAGCAATTCCTACACGATTTAAAAAATCTAGATCAGAATATTTTTCCCAGCTGCCATTTTCTAAACTCAATTCGCTTTTTGTAAATTGTGATTTTTCATTGACAACAATCACCTGATTTTTTTCATCATACTCCTTCGATTTCAAATCATCATTTTTCAGAGTAGGATTCAAATTTGAGTCGGAATTTTTTTCTTCAGCTGAATCGGCTATGTTCAATTGAGTCGGAATATCATTTTGTGTCAAGCCAGATTTGATAGCATTAAAATTGTTAGGTTGCACGATAAAGATTGCAAGAAAAATAAGAATGATGAACAGAGATTTATTCTTCTTCATTTTTAAACACCACCTGACCGTCGTTCAGCTTCAAGCGCAGATACATCATCCATAAAATGTAACCAATTTGTAGTTAGTTCATTTTACAATATCTTGTTTAACATTTAAAGCTGAAAGAGAAATTTCATTCTTCAACATCAATTCTAAAATCTTACTTTGTTGTTCTTTGATGACAGATAATGTTTCCGCAAATTGGTTATTGTACAAATTCAATCCGTCATTCATTACGATATTTTGAACTTGCGATAACATAAACTCATTGAAACTCGGATAGTTATATTTTTTTGAAATAGCCTGAAGTTGTTCAAACATATCGTCGGGAACATTTCGAATTAAAAAATTTTTAGTCATCACTTTCCACCTCTCCTTCATACTCTAACCAACGTGAAATATGATCACCATAACGATCCATTTTTTCTTCAAATTCAGATAATATTTTTTTCTGTTTTTTTCATTTGGTTCAAAACATGGTCAGAAGCTAATTTTCATATTTTCCAAATGAGCAACATACAAGTCTTGAGCACGATTAAATTTTCCATACTCAATTTTTTTCACGACAGATTAAAAAGCAAAAAAATCGTTAAATGAGTTGGCTTTATTTTTTTTCGCAAGAGATTTTAGATAATTAATTTCATCATCAGTAAGGCCTCTAATCTCAATTCGATTTTGTTTTATATTTGCCATTATTTTAAATTTTCCTTTCTAAAAAATAGCGCCCTTCTTTTTTTCTTTTTGTCGAAGCAAAAGCAAAAAGAAGCAAAAAAGAAAACTTCAACCTCGCAACATCACGAACCGATACGGTTCTATTTTTGCAGTTTTTTTCAACACACTAACACACACAGAGGGACTAAGGTCCATTTTAGGTGTGTTGTGGTAGAAAAGAGCATAAGGGAAACTGATATCACGTGCCGTGATATGTTGATAGTATCAACGTTTCCGGTACCGGTAATTTTCTCGGTTTCACCTACTTACACACACATACTATACTTACCTTTACACACTTTATAGGTGTTATACTTACACTGTTTTTTTCTTCTTTACATACTTTTTACTTACACCGTTTTTGACTTCATTTAGAAGTTCAAAACTCAAAAGATTAAGACTGATCTTCAGCTGGAAAGTTTCCTTCTTCACGATTTTTTTCTTCGCTGCTAAACGTTGTTCTTTTTCATCTTCTTTGATGAGGTTTAATTCCATTTTTAACTCTTCAAAAATTGATTCATACGACTGATTTTTATTTTTTTCTTCAGTTGAATTTGAACATAAATTTTACCAATTTGTTTTTGAAGATTCTCTTCTGCTTCTTTACGTTCCTGTTCCAAAAGGGCAACTCTTTTTCTTTGCCTCTTCTAGTTGATTATCAATTTTTTTTAAATCATTTTTAGCCATGATTACTTCTCCTTTTTTTCTAATTTCGTATTTCTTAATTCCTTAATTTATTTCCTGCAAAGCTGGTAATTTTTTTCTTTTTACAATTTGGAAGTTGCTCCACAAATCGCCATCTAATTTCTTCAAATCAATCACATAAACTTCATGATCATTTTTTTCTTGATGGTTAGTGTGAAAGAACGTTCATCAATTTTAATTTCCTTTAGAACGAGGGTACATTGAAGAAAAACATTTCTCCTTTACACCCTGGATTACTATGATAGGTTATTCCATATTCATCAATATCCAGCACAACCCATTTCTGTTTTTCTAATCAAACCTTTTGTACTTGTGAATACAGTACGATGCTTTCTAACTGGCTGATTTTCCTTTGGTGCTAATTTAAGTTGTTCTTTCATTTTTCTGCCTTTCTTTTTTTGATTGATTCTAGTATAAGAGATAACTGAAAAAAATTTTTTAAAGGGACAATCATAAAAAAATAAATCCCCTTAATTCAAAAAAATTAAGGAGATTTTTTTGACTACTATTTGTTGGTAAACACGAACTCGGCTTTCATAGAAAATGCATCCTTTTTACTTACATCAAGTTGAATCAGCCAGAAAGAAAAAAATCATGTTTTTTTCCCAAACGGGAAGACATAAAAATACTGGATGATACAATTCTTCAATATCTACAAATTCTCTTTCAAGAGGAGCTTCAGAACCATTCCATGCTTTTTCTATAATAGGAAATACCTGTCCGTTTTTCTCTATTCAAAAAACTTAATTCTACAATATCTTGATAATCCTTTTTCACTGCTCGCTGATTAATCGTAATCATTCGTTGGTTTGCATCACCTTCATCAGCATCTGTAAAAAGATTGATTTTAGGAGGTAACTTATCTTTTAATTTTCGGATTCCAAGGTAGTCCTTATTTAAGATATTTTTTTGAACAGATAACGCTGAAAAAAAGTTTTTGCTTGAAACCACTTCATGAAATAATAAATACCGATACTAAAGATTAGGGCTAAAAGCCAGAACGATGATTCGTTTTCTTGTATTGGTTTTTCTAATGCAGCTGTAAAAATGATGGCAAGTACAATATTTCTTATAAACATCTTTATAATCTGCATTTCAGCCCCTAAACGTAACTTCGTAAAAGGCGCACATAAAATAATCAAACACATCATTGTTCCAAAAAAATCTTTGGATCAACCTCAAGTATTACGGAAACTTCTTTTATAAGAACAGCGCCTGTAACCATTACAAAAAAATAAATATTGCCATTTAAAAGGCTTGTCTAATAAGCCAATTCACTCCACAAATTGCAGATAATTTATATCCCAATTTATCAGTTTCTTTTACCATTTTAATTAAATTTTTCATTTTATTTTACCTCACTTTAATTCATTTCTACAGTTTCAATAGGGTTTGAAAATTCAAATGTTCCATCTTTAACAGCTTCTTTTTTCTTGTCCAAAGACTCCAATTTAGCCTTCAACTTTTCAATGTTTTTATAGGCTGTTTCGATGGTTCTGTTCTTCGTTTCGATGTTTGTATCCAGCGTAGCAATATTCTTTTGATTGGCTTCGAGATCATCACCTGTTAGATATTTTGCTTCTGCTTGAAGACTCGCTTTTCGTGAGTTATCATCTTCAATAGATTCCTTCAATTGAGAAATTGATGTTGTCAATTTTTGAGACTGTTCATTCTGGAAATTGATCTCTTTTTCGATTTCCTGAAGAGTAAATTCTTCTCTGGAGACAACTTCAATAGCTTTGATTTCAAGCTGAGGATTTTGAGGAGTTACAAAGAATTGTACAGTGTCCTCTTCTCCAGATTTCTTCTGAGAAACCTTTTTAGAATCACTAGATGGCGATGAAATATTCACATCAATTGAGCTAGAAGAGACTGTCTGATTCGTCACATCGATCGCAAATGCACCAAAATTTTTCGGAACTCCTTTAATAATAACTGATACTTTATTATCAATGATTGGCACAACATCCATCTCTATTTTTGAGTCTTTATGTTGCGCATAGAGTTTCCATTTCAATCGTTTGGCATCGATGCCCCGATCTATCGAAGTCGTAGCATCTTTTGTCTCAAATTGTAAAACGATAATTCCAGTATCTGGTGAATATTCCTGACTGACCAGTTTCATCTCACCGCTGCCATTCGCAAAAATCTGCTTTGTTTTGAGTTGTTCTGAGGTATATGTTTGTCTTTGTGGTGAGAAAATCGCTCCCATCAAAAGGCTTAACCAGGTCAAAAATAACATTGAGAAAATGACTAGTTTTCTCTTAATAATATTCTCTTGAAACCAAACTTTAGTCTTAATAAATGGCTTCAAAATTGGGCTGGATTTTATCTTCTCAATCCAGCGTTTGATTGTATCTATCATAATGGATATATCCTTTCTACTCTATGTGAATTTTTGTTTTTATACCAGTGCCTTACCTCCGTTTCTCACGCTTCTTATATCCTTTCCAAATAAATGAAACCTTACTTTTCGGCCAAATACTTTTTAGTAACATTAAGAACGCTAATGGCAGCCTTTTCGTTTTGATTTCATTTCCAAAGTTATCATATATAGTTATCCTGAAGAGCGGTACGAACCAGATCGCAATCAAGATAGTTCCAACTGCGCCATGCGCAATAGCATTTAAAAATTGATACATACTACCTCCTTAGACATACTTCAATCTTTGAAAAGCTGTCTCGGCCCACTTACTTAGCTTTACCCTTTTAGTCATTTATGGCCTCCTGAATACTTTTCTCATCTGCTACAATCTTTTCCTCTGAATCTCTTGAAGCATATAGATATTTCTTTATTTTCCCCTTACGAATCTTGATAATAGTAGCAGCTTTTTCAACCTGGTATTTTTCTACCAACTTTTGACCTTCTTCTGTCTGAGTGTCAATGTAAAATGTAGGATAAGAACCTTTATTGGCTGCATCTACAACTACACTTTTTCCAACCTGACAGTAAGGACAATCTTTTTTATAAAATACTAGGTTTACATTTTGATCAAGTACAGTATTCTGGTATTCCTTCTGAGTAAGGTGAGGATCGTAATCTAAGATAAAATAATCTTTATACACCCTATACCCTCCTAGAACTGCGAGACTCACAACTAAAATGACAAGAATAGCCCCTAGAGCTAACTTAACGTGTCTAAAAATCTCTCTCATCCTATTTCCTCCTCATCCATAAAATCAAATATGGAACCTTGAACATAATCAATCTTGGCCAATTCTTTTATTTCTGATTTCAAGTTAGTGAACGTTGTCATCACTTCTTGAAAAAGCAAAGGATCAAATTCCTCGGAATCCAATACACGGACAATTGGTAACATTGGATAATGATCTCTCAACTCCTCCTGCAGGTAATCTGAAATCATTTTATCATTCGAGATAACACTATCTATTCTAACAATCGCTGGAATACTAGAAATACTCTCCTCGTTTTGATAAAAAGTTAAGGCTACGTCCCCTGCAGAAACCGACTCAAATTTTAAGTTATCCGATGAAAGTTTAAAATAATAAGCCAATGGTTCTTGTCCAACTCCTGTTAGGTAGTATCCACGGATAATTTTTGAATAACTCTGACATCGACCTGTCTCCTTCCTAACAAACTTTTAGAAGTCTAAACGGAGCTTGATACACATCTGGATAGTGAATCAATCTCTTTTTTCTTTGTTCAGGAAGTGGTTTTCGATAATGTTTTTGAAGATACTGAAATGCTAGTCCCAAAGTATCAAAAACTAAAACTTTATTCTCCCCATTACAAATATAGTCACCTAATTCAAAACTGAAAATTACGTACTTCATTCTTCTTCTCACTTTCTATTTTGGCCAATCATTGCCAACTGATCTGTCTCTAACTCAGCATCATATCCGTTTTCAAAACGGACTTGTTGACGAATCCCTATAAGTGAGAGAACTAAGAGAAATCCTCCTACAAATATAAGGCTAAATAATCCAACTAAAATCAAAATCATATCATTCCTCCATAGGTTATCTTATATACATCTATATCTTTGTAATAATCATAGATATAATGTAAAGGCAGTTTACGGGTTTTTAAAATTATCCAATATCAAGCTCAAATAGAGATAGTTGTTGTGTTTGTTTAAAGCCATCTTTAACCCTTTCTATCACTCGCTGAGTGAACTCAAAGCTTTCTTCAAAGAAAGCAGCAATATTAGCCATATAAGCCTCCTGACGTTCTCTCTTTACCTGGATAAGGGAAAGTAAGATTGCTTTAATAGAGGCTAATCTGATGCCTCCTCCACGGCCATGTTTGACTGTGAAGAAGATCTTTTGTTCTGTTTTAAGAACCTTCAATACTTTGTCTAATGAACGCTCAGGAATGTTCAACTTCTCTCGTATCTCTTTTTTTGTCGTCTGGATAAATGGATCCTCAGATTGATAGAAGCCTTCTAAATAGGCCATGACATCTGTTTTCCATTCATAGAGATGACTATTCTTTCTATCTGCACGTTTCTTCTTAAACTTGTACCAACGTTGCTTCACAAAGAGATCTGAAGCCTTGAGTTCCTGGTTAATCCATGCTTTACATAAAGTCATCACATAGTCACGACTAGCAGCTTCATATTTTCCTGAGTAGGCGCTTGTGATAATCTTATGAAATTCAGCTGAAGAGAGTGGTTCATCTAGATTTGCATTAAAGTTAGAAAGAACTTCCTCACACTCTCCTTGATCGATTCCTGAAGAGAAGTTAGCTAAAGCCAACGTGAAAAGAACATTGTTTCTTCCCATCAGGGCTTTTCCACCCTTGATATTTCCCTCTCTCATCAGCAATTGATACCAGGGTTCATCAAGCTGTTTCACCCCTTCAGAACCTGAAATAACCGTCAAATTTGGCTTTTTACTTGGGAAGGGAAGATCTGATTGCTTCATTGACCAATCTAACCACTCCTGGAACGAATAAGTATAGTCAGCATCAAAGAATTCGACATTATCAGTTCGAGGAATCCGAGCAATCCCAAAATGGTTACAAGTCATATCTACTGGTAAAGTTTGAGCAAAGTAATTTCTCAAATTTTGAGAGATCGCTTTGGCCACCTTCACCACTCGAAATTGAGAATGAACTGTAACGTAAGCTGATTCTGAGAGGACAAAATAGGCTTGAAATCCTTTGTCAGATTTTAGAATCAGCGTCGGCATAAAGCCTAGCTCTAAGGAAGCAGTTAAAATATCTCCTGTCGTCATTTCTTCAGCTGAAGAGGTAATATCAAAGTCGATATAGAATGTGTTAATCTGTCTAAGATTATCTTCAGAGTGGCCACGTGTAATCCGTCGACCAGCATCGCTATAGCTTCCATAGCAATAGACATTAGGAGTCCAGTGTGTAAACTGATCCTGGTTCTCCAGCAATGATTCGACAGAGGTTAAAACAACACCACGTGCCTTCACCATATTCGCTTTTGAACGATAAGCAAATACAGAGCCTCGTCTTCCTTCTTCAGCTGAAGAGATAAGCTGTAGATGGCTATTCTTAAATTTTTGTGTTCTTAATCCGTCTTTTGTAATGATGGATAAGCATTTTTAGTAAATCAATCTTTTTCATATTTAATTTCTCATTATTTAAACAATGATAGTGGAGATAGCAATAATCTAAAAAGAAAATAAATCAATAAATTTTTGACAAAAAAATCAATTATGAGATTTAATAATTTCAAAAAGTAGTTCAGCATTGAAAATATATAGAAGAGCAACGACCAGTATCATTGCTAACAAGATCATTAAACTATACCTTAAAAAAATTTACGGATTCTTTTTACTGTCTGGTAAATTTGCAACCCTTTTTTTCTTTCTTATCCTGTAATTCTTTGCCAAATAATTCATAAGAGTACCTTGCCATTATCCAAAGAGATAAAGCCCCACTTCCCAACACTGAGATAATGAGTAAAACGACTGTATCAATGACTATGATAAGTAAAAATCCCAATAATCTGCTGGGATTTTTACCATCAAACCAAATTCTTCTGATGATTGAACCTGTTCCTGAAAACGTTGATCTACTCCGTTTAAGAAACCGAGTAAGTACGATTTCTTATAGTCTTTCCATCTTGCTCTTGAGACTATAGGGAAAAGTCGTTTCAGCCGATATTTAAGGTATAAGAGTGCACCTTCGTAAACCTTACTACAAAGTTCAGCATCGGATTGATATCCAAAGAAAATTATCTGTGTGATGCCGTCTTCAGGAAGTCGTCTTCTTATCGTTTTACATCTAAAATTTTCACCTAAAATACCTGCCAACTTTTTCTTGCCACCATGGAAGTCTGTATTCCCATGTTCCTATTGTTTCACCAATATCTTTTTGAGTTTTACTATTCGTTAAATCATTCATAGAAAGATTATGCTTCACCATAAGTCTTTGAGCCATCAGAAGGGCAGTCTGCCCCTCTTCATCGTTTGGTGCATCGTAAGCTAACTCTAAAAGATTTTGTATCTTGTCAATAATTTTACTGTTCATTTCAATCCTCATTTTTATACTTTCTAGGCAAACAACTAGCGTAATGTTTTGAATCATTGACCTTTGCATTATAAAAAAATCATATTATTCCCAATAATTTCTTGCCATTTAGGAATATCCTCACGATAAATGCGATTAAGTCCATAAAAGTTCCTTACAATAAATCTAACGGCTCCAATATGATCTCCTAAACCAACAACACACAACACATCATGTTCCATATCATATACCCAATGACTTTTTGAATTTGTCAGTATTTCCCAAGCAAATTCCCAATCTCTCTCAAGCCAATCATGCCCTGGTCTGTAAAAAACTTTTGTCTGACAAGATTCATCATTAAAACCATAAAAACAGTGACTACACAGCGTTTTGTTTTTATCTACCCACCAGCAAGGACCATACTTTTCATCGATGCAAGGTGTAACCCAGTTGCAAGCACATCGTCTACAAATTCCAGTTTCCATTTTCTATCCCTCGTTTATTCTCATGCTATTAGGTAACTTTTTACTCGGTAAACAATAACCTTCAGATAAGTCCTGTTTACTATAAAATTCAGGAGGAAGTGTCATTATGTGATCACTTCTTTTCCATCCTCGACGAAGTTGTTTGTAAGATAAAGAAACACGTTTCTCAATTTCTTTAAAACTAAACCCCAATTTCAAGTAGGTTGTTATAATAGTTGTAGCATGTTCTTTGGACTCTTCGCTTCTTGTTCTTCGCTGAAAGTTAATCTGCTTATCTTCTTCATTTAATGCTATCTGATAGGCAATAAACAACTTCCGCATTTCCATAATTTTATGTTGCCAGGCCAAGCTATAAGGTTGTCCTGAATATCGATTCACCAAGTTCTTTACGGGTTGTTTAAATTTCATCTGAAGAGGATCGAATTCGCCAAGGTCAGAAAATGGATCAATGAAACCCAATGGTTCGCTTTGAATTAATTCATTGTATAGCGCTTCTCTGTCCATCCTAATTTATCTCCTTCTGTCAAATGCACGTCATTGAGTCAAATAAGCTTAACTGGATGGTTGTAGGCGCTTGTTCGCTGTTTCCATTCTTATCATGATCGATAACGTCAAAGATTTCTAACGTGTCTAAATTCATTACAATCTCTAATCCTACCATCGTTGAACTCCTTTCAAATAGAATTTTAAGCGAACAAAAAAGAGAACAGATTTCTCTGTTCTCCTAAAAAAATATTGAATTATTTGATTTTCTAAAAAAACTCTTACCACTTACCCAGTAACTAAACGAATCATCTGAAACTTAGCGACTCTGTGTTGTTTGAGTCGTCTGTGTTGTTTGATCTTGATTTCCTTGCTCAGCTTGTTTTTCTTCTCTTCTTCCTGCTTCTTCTTTTCCTCTTCTTTGGCTTTGACTCTTTCGTCAT
>BNJV01001790.1_pt1 | contig 50579 bp, 85 predicted proteins | sample 8540591 | NCBI WGS metagenome assembly BNJV01 (sample SAMD00202457, study PRJDB9452) | human saliva metagenome | host: Homo sapiens | reverse complement strand
ACAACAACTTTGGTGTCGACACAGGCTTCTATCCTCGGTAGTTGTACGATGAAGTATAACCCAAAAATCAACGAAGAAGTTGCTGCTCTACCAGGCTTTGCTCAGCTACATCCTCTCCAACCCATAGAAACAGTACAAGGAGTTTTGAAACTCTATGATGAAGAACAAAAAATTCTTTCTGAAATCACCGGTATGAGCCGTTTTACCCTGAATCCATTTGCCCGGAGCTCACGGAGAATTAACTGGACTTATGACAATCCGTACTTTATCACACAAGACGCGGGGATACCAAACGTACTAAAATTATTGTTCCTGATTCTGCTCATGGTACAAATCCAGCCAGCGCAGCAGTATGTGGAATGCAAATCGTTGAAGTCAAGAGACACCAGAGGGCACTGTCGATGTAGAAGATTTAAAACCTCTTAGAGACGACATTGCTGGCATGATGATGACAAAGCCCCAACACATTGGGCATCTTTGAAAGCATCAATACCAGAAATTGCACGTTTAGTGCATGAATGTGGCGGCCTTATGTACTATGACGGAGCAAACTTCAATCCAATGCTGGCATTTGTCGGCCTGGAGATATGGGATTTGATGTTGTTCATCTCAATTTGCATAAAAACATTCTCAACGCCTCATGGTGGTGGTGGTCCCGGTGCAGGCCCTGTTGGAGTTCGCAAGAACTTAGAAGACTATTTTGCCCAATCCGCAAGTCTATCAGAAAGAGGATGGAAGCTATTCAGTACGTATCAATACAGATGCATTAGGGCAGTATCAGTTCTTTCTTTGGTAACTTTGGAATTCTTGTTCGCAGCTATGCTTATCTTCTCAGTTTAGGAAAAGAAAATTTAGCAATGGCAGGAAAATTGGCTGTGCTAAACGCAAACTATATCAAAGAATGCCTAAAAAGCCATTACGAACTTCCTATAAAAGGGTTATGCAAACACGAATTTGTTCTTTAATGGAATGAAGAGAATATAGTGGAAACGCATGACGATCCTACTCATGTCACGACACTAGATGTAGCCAAACGGTTGCTCGACTATGGATTCCATGCACCAACAACATACTTCCCCTACTATTCCATGAGGCCATCATGATAGAACCTACGGAAACAGAGAGCAAGGACACGTTAGACAGTTTCATTCAAGCTATGAAGCAAATTGCAGAAGAGGCTAAAACAGACAAGCAACTCCTTAAGACAGCTCCTCACCACACTCCCATCAAACGGCTTGATGATGTCAAGGCTGTGAAAGCTGCCATTTTTCAGTTTCTGAAGATCTCGGAAAAGAGTAACATCATGGAGATTTAATCATCATTGGTACTGGGCCTGGAGGATATGATGTTGCTGTAAAAGGCTGCTAAAGCAGGGTTTGCAAATAGTAATTTTCGAAAAAGCAACACTATGGTGGCTACGTGTCTCAATGTAGGATGTATTCCCACAAAAACACTCTGCAAAAATGCTGAACTTTTAGAAGAAATAAAAGCAGCAGAGCAATTTGAGCATAGACATAAAAGAGAGTTCTCTAGATATGTCCCGTGTTATCGCTCGGAAAAAAACGGAATTAGAAAAACTTTCTGAGCTATTGAGGCACTCATGCAAAACGCCTGGCATTACTCCACGTTAAGGGAGAAGCCAGATTTATTGATGCCCACACTGTTGGTGCTGGAGATCATGTATTCACTGCACCCAATATTATCATTGCTACTGGCTCAACCACTAAGTTTCTTCCCATAGAAGGAGCCCACAGTAAAGGAGTTAGCGCTTCCGCAGAGATGCTCAACCTTGAATATGTCCCCAAACGCTATGCGTCATCGGTGGCGAGTGTAATAGGCTGAATTTTGCCTCTATTTTCAACACGTTTGGAAGCGATGTTACTGTCGTCTGAATTCTGCAAAAGAAATTCTCCCTCCATTCGATCGTGACATTGCAAAAGCGGCTACGAACGATTCTAAAGAAAAAGGAATTGATTTCAAGATTGGTCTAGCAGTCATAGGTATTCAAGAAGCTGACGATGCATATTTGGTCGAATTTGAAGAGAAGGGGGAAAAGAAATATGTTACTTCTGATCTGGTTCTGATGGCTGTAGGCCGTGAAGCCAATCTCTCCTCCCTAAACCTTGATAAGGTTGGTATTCATTACTACAAAAGAAAGGCGTCAAAGTTGACGAATATATGCAAACCAATGTGCCTGGAATTTATGCCGTTGGCGATATCAATGGCCGAATGCAATTGGCCCATGCTGCCACGTTCCAAAGTTATGTAGCATTAGATCATATCTTAGGAGTAGAAAGTCGCATCCATCTTCATATTTGTCCTGCTGTTGTATTCACGAGTCCTGAAGTGGCCATGATTGGAAAAAAACCGAGGAAGAACTCAAGTCGGCAGAAATCAATTATGAAGTGCATAAAAGTATGTATCGTGCAAATGGAAAAGCATTAACAATGGGCTGCGACGAAGGACTGGTTAAAGTACTTACAGATACAGACGGATACATTCTTGGAGCTCACATTCTTGGAGCTCACGCCGCTGACCTTATCCATGAGTTTGCGCTTGTGATGAACGAATCATTAACGATTGACGCTCTAAGAAATACTATTCATGCTCACCCATCACCAGTGAGATTATCATGAAGATTTGATGATTTTTAGGAATCTATAAATGAAAGAACTCCGCAACCAGCTGGTTGCGGAGTCTTTTTATAAAAATTGCTTGTCTCACGACAAACAATCTTCACTAACCTTAAATCTAATACCATGAAAAACGCTGCAAAATTACAGGTTCGGGACGAAGTTTGCAAAACATATCCAATAAAAATTATTTTTATTAAGTATGTTTTATTTTTTGTGAGCTAATTAAAAGGATTATTCATTCAAAAAAAGCAACTTCAAATAGCAACTTTCACAAATAGAAAATAGTTGTTTATTTATTTTCTGCATAATCGCGTTTACTCATTCAACAATCCATGTATAAAAATTCACTAACCTTTTTGTACAAAATCCATTAGTGCTATGAAGAGCAAAACTATTAACTCCAATTCGGTTTAAGAAACGCTCTTTCATGAGTTTCTTAAACCGCACACTCATCCTTTTCGGCCTTGACCTAAAAACCGAAGTATAATTGTTTCACGCAAATTATAGGTTAGAATAACGTGAGCTGTTTTTACATCCTGCTTTTTCTTCCCTCTCAAACTCCATATTGATGGAAGGTTTGTGTCGTAGAACGCATATGCAGCAATGCCAGCTAAAAGGTTAACGATGAAAATTAGAGATACTTCTATGGCGTGTGTGAACTATCTGTGCAACGTTCTTCAACATATCATTGATAGTCTCTATGATACTTCTCTTGCGAAGCATGATTTTTATCATGCGCATCCATTAATCTATTCTTCATATTAGTCCGTATTCCTGTTACGATGTGCACACCTCTATCAAAAAGTGAAGCAAAAAGTGATTGAGAAATAGAACCTTTATCGGCATATAATTTTCCAAATAAACTTTCGTTAAATCGTTGAATACTTTTTGGGTTACGGTCGTCTACATTGGCTCGGGTTAGAGCAAAATTGAGTAGTTCTCCTCGTTCATTACACAAAAGATGAAGTTTGAATCCATAGTACCATCCCATAGTACTTTTTTTCCTTTTTGAGCGTATCCTTTGAATACGCGATTACGGGATTGTCTCTTATTTTCACACACTGGAATACGTGTAGAGTCGATAAAAGGTTATTCCTGTACATTCGCCCATTAATCCCAGTTTGAGAAATAGCAATAAGGGTATTGCAACACGAGGTATACGCTCAACAAAGCGTGTATAAGAGAGCAGATCGGGAAACTCTTTTTAGTTCTCGGCAAACATAAAAAGAGATAGAAATATTTGAAATTCCGAAAAGTATTGCTGTGGAACAAAAATAAGAATTGTGATCATTTCGGCATCACTCATCCGCCCTTTTCTCTTGCGATGTTTTGGACTATTGGCAGAGGAGGATGAGGGAGAAAGAGAGGTTTTGTTTAATTCTAAATGATATTCTTTGCAAAAATCATCTGCAATACAATAGATTTCCGTAACTTTGCTGACAAGTTTCATGAGGATTGTTATTTTGTTATATGATTGATTATCAACAGTAAATATACAAAAACAATCCTCTTTTTAAAGGCTTTTTATTAAAACTTTTTTTGAGGAAAAGAAGAACTGCTTATCCCGAATTGGAGTTTTGATTTTTTTATAATAAAAAACTATATTAAATTAAGAAGAAACTCGAAAAGATGTTGCAAGTATAAATGTGTCACGTAAAATTCGTATTTTTGCCTTTATAAATTTTTGAAGCAATCAGATCATTAGGAAAAATAATACAATGGATAGTAGGTATAGTACGTAGTCTTTACCTACTTATCCTATTTGTAATTAACTTCTCTCCTACCCAACGCATCATAGCAAATGCCATCCAAAATGCATTGTCGGAGAAGTTACATACTACGGTAACTATTGGTAATATCAACATCGGATTATTTAACCGTGTCATCATTAAAGATCTAAACATAAAGGACCAAAGTCAGCAACTCTTGCTTGGATGCGATTTGGCAACAACTAAATTTGAAATCAAACCTCTATTATGGAAATCTCCTAAGAACGGTGTCGCTCTTAGATGCGAACATACAACTCTATAAGAAAAGCGGCAAACTCCCCCACGAATTTCCAATTCATCATCGATGCACTGAAATCAAAAAGAAGAGAAAAAGAAGAAGCACTAAATCTTCGCATCAACAGTGTTATCTTGCGTCGTGTCAATGTCACTTGGAATGAATGGTACAAAGCACAGAGTCCAGGAAAAAATTAATTTTTCACACCTTTCGATAAGAGATATTAGTTCCAATATCAGTTTAAAAACGCCTTACGCCGGACAGTATCAATCTCCGCGTGCGTGCTCTTTCCTTTAAAGAACAGAGCGGATTAGACATTAAAAACTAACGTTCCGCCTTATTGCCAACCATCATAAAGCTATACTGACAAACTTCGATTTACGACTATCAAATTCTTATATAAATCAAAGCCGTATTGTTTTTACATATGATGATAGCTCAATACAAACGCTGGGATATACCCTTACATGCCGAGGTGCCATAGATCAGGCCCAACTATCAACTGAAGACTTTTCATTTTGCCATCCCACAGTTCAAAGGACTTAAAGAAACTCTTTCTTTAGCAACCTATTACTCTATAAATAACAACAGGTTAAGCTTCAACAACATTCAAATAAAAACAAAAATGAGCATCTAAATCTATTAACTTCCTTTACACTAAACAGAACGAATGGAAAAAAATTAATGATTTAGCACTTAACATCCATCAATTCTCACTAACACAGAGACTTGGGCAGAGACTCTTCATGCATTTCAGTCACAAAGAAACACCTGCCATCTTTTCTCGGGTAGGTAACATTGATTACTCTGGCATTATACGAATAAAAACTCGGTAAATCCTATTCTGGCTAAAAGGCTTATTGAAGACTGGCGTAGGAGTTTCAACGAAGCGTTAACTTATAAAGACGAACGATTATCAGGGAGCGTTAAAGGGAAAGCTTGCATTGGCAGAAATCGTCGGAAAAGAAAGACCTCACCTTCTCAAATCACATTCAATCTTCAAGGAGAAATTTTACTAAATAAGCAGACACCCAAAAGCAATGCTAATATTAGTATAGAGAAGTTTGAACTTAAAAACTATCTCTACCACGGCATTACAAGTCAGTTAAAACTAGCAAATAAATATTTTTGAATTAAGCCTAAAATCAACAGATCCCAATATGTTGCTGGGGAGTAAATATAGAAGGTAATCTCAAAAAGTTAACTCCTTACAATATTCGCGTAAAGGCAGACATTCATAAACTGAATCCAGCATCTCTACATCTGACACAACATTTTGGGAAAGCCAGCTTTGCCACTTCGCTTGAAGGTACATTGAAAGATTTAAACTTACAAAAATCCTATTGCTCAAGTAAAAATACGAAATTTCAGCATGTTTGACAATGATTCCACCTATCAGTGTCAGCAACTAAATATATCCACAACAACACAGTCTTTACACCTAGAAGCGACTTTGCAGATGCAGATATACAAGGAACGATGGATTTACAAAAGCTCAAAAAGAGTATTTTCCATATCTTAGCAAAATCTGTTCGAGGTCTTATAGCATTGACAGACAAAGAAAAAGGAGATAAATGGGCATTTAATGTACAAGTAGAAAAAACAGATATTCTTCGCCGACTCCTTAATATCCCCATCTACACTTCAAATGTTGCAACACCTGAGGTTACATTAATCACGAGAGCAATGCAACATCCATAACATTTGATACAAAAGACGTCATATATGACGGACTAGAATTAAAAAGATATAAGTCTGTATTTCAACAGTAAAGAAGATAGTGCTAAACTATTACTACAAGCAAAGAAAACCTTTGAAGAAACCAATATTCAAGTGGTAATTGACGGAAAAGCAGAAAAGGAAAGATGCTGACAAATATCTATTGGGACGAATATATAAATCATGAAAATAGGAGGTTCACTAAAGTTCACTACCAATTTCTCAAACGAAGGAAAGCTTATTAACATAGATATTCATCCTACAAACTTTCACATAGGGAGATAGTATCTGGGATATTGATGAGGGACAACTTACTTATACGCCTCAGAATCTTGACATTAGAGCTTTTTTCAATAAGACATAGCGATCAAAAATTGAACATCTTTGAAAAACTATCTTCTAATCCAAAGGATTCTATCTACGCTCAACTACATAGATGTCGCTTACGTTATGAATCTTGTGGACTTCCACGCAGTAGACTTTGCCGGAAAAAGCATCAGGAACAGCAAGTATTTCTCACGATCAAAGAGGTAACCAACTTTCTGCAGATTTATACATCCTCGACTTCCATCTAAATGATGAATTTCTCGGCAAATTACATCTGCTAAGGAGGCTTTGATTTCCTAATAAACAAATCGAATCTTAATGGAGATATCGTTGAAGGAGATAGCGAGAACAAAAAGTAAAGGATACGTTAATCTACATCACAAAGCAATTACAACTGGATATAAATAGTAAGAAAAAACAAACTAGTATTTCTGAATCAACATCAGTGATATCTTTGATAATTTTCAAGGCAGAGGAACGGGACATTGCCGCATCTTTTGGCCCGCTCAAACAATTAGATTTTGAGGGAGAAATAGATGTGTGGGCAAGGAGCAAAACATACAAGCAACAAGAGCATCATTCTTGAAATAATGGACATGTAACAATTCAACCAGGCATCTCTCCTTCCATAACTTTTTACGGTTTCTGATGAAAAAGATGGAGACGGAACGGTGAATGTACTCTAGAACATACGCACCTAAAAGATTTGCGCTACAACTTTGATGCTAGAAGCAAAACGGCTACTAGTTTTGAAACCAACCTCCCAATGTAGACCTACCCTTCTAGCGCGACAGCTTATGGAACAGGACACATGGCACTGAAAGGCGCTCCTAATAATTTGCAGATAGATCTGAACATGCATCCAGAAAAAGGAACTGTCTTTACTCACACAGTCAAGAGTCTGATAATTTCACCAGTGTGCCCTTCATCAGATTTGCAGAGCGCAATGATGAGTGTACAATCCTCTTCGCAGTTGTCGTTCGGGAAAACAAAACCAACAAAAGCACTGCAATGACAGCACAGAGAGCAGTTCTACCAACATCCGACTGAATATGCTTTTCGACGTCACCTGATGCAACAATCAAGGTTGTCATGGACGAAAACAGGTGATGCCATTACTGTACATGAAGTGGTCCGATACGTGTCAACTATTATAACAAAGGTAATTTTAACATGTATGGAACACTATACTGTTGAGAATGGAACTTATAAAATAGTATCCAAAATGTCATACGAAAGAAAGCTTTTTCTTTTGACTCAAGGCGGTAGAATAATCTTCAACGGTGATCCGTATCAGGGTGACTTAAATATGCAAGCTGTATATGCCATCAACTCAGCTTCACTCGCCGACTCAAATATCGGAAGAAACTTCGAGTACAAATACTACGCGTGTAAATTGTTTATTGAATTTCCATGGCAAAGTACAGAACCCAGAGTAAACTTTGATCTTGATTTACCAAATGTAAATGAAGACAGCAGACAGATGGTGAGACATCTTGATCGCAACAGAAGAAGATATGAACATGCAAATCATTTATCTTCTTGGGGTTGGCAGATTCTACGCTCCAAACTACTCGCAAACTGCAACAAACAGCAATGAAACGCAAACAGGAGCAGCAATGAAATCATTTCTATCATCCACTCTTTCAAACCAACTTAATAGCATCATTTCCAGCGCTATGAATAGTTCAAACTGGACTTTGGTGCAAATCTGTCAACAGGATCTTTAGAGTACTAATACGATGAAATAGAGGGGCTATTAAGTGGACGTCTGCTCAATAATCGCCTACTTATCAACGGCAACTTTGGTTACCGAGATAACACCTATAACACAACGAACTTTGTGGGTGACTTTGATGCACACATATATCCTAACCAAAGAGGAGGCGTGAGTCTGAAAGCATACAGTGAAACTAACGATAGATACTTTACTCGCTCTCACTTACTACACAAGGAATTGGAATTTTGCTTAAACGCAATTTTAATAAAGTAGGAGAACTCTTTCACTGGTTGAGACCTTCACGTTCACAAAGAAAAGGAAACATTAGCACTCACAATTAAATTATGCTGTAGAAAAGCGGCACTCCTTTATCACTTTTTGAACTGATAAAATAAGCTACTAGAAAATAATGGAAAATACTACCATTTGTGCCATAGCAACTGCTCCAGAAGGAGCCTTGGGTATTGACGCGTGTATCAGGACCTAAGGCTATTAAAATTACAGAACACATCTTTGACCGTCCCTAATAAATCCTTGTGAACTCTATAGTCTTTGGACGCATAATGACAATGATAGCATATTGGATGAAGTTTTGGTTAGCATCTTTCATGCGCACACTCCTATTCTGGAGAAAATGCGACGGAGATATCGTGCCACGGTTCTAAATACATACTACAACGCTGCATTGAACTACTCATTCAAGCAGGCTGCGTAATGTGCAGAACCTGGAGAATTCACAAAACGTGCCTTCCTCAATGGAAAGATGGATCTTAGTCAAGCAAGACAGTAGCGGATTTGATAGCATCGTCAACAAAAGCTACTCACCACTTGGCTATGAGCCAGATGCGAGAAAACTTACTAGTACCGCTCTGAAAAACTTCGAGACAAGTTGTTGCATCTGACATCTTTATTGAGTTAGAACTGGGACTTTTTCAGACCATGAAGACCTAGAATTCATAGATCAGATAGAACTCACCAATATCGCCACAGACATCAATGAACACATAACTCACCTGTTAAAAAGTTTCCGTTTAGGAAATGCCATAAAAATGGTATACCTGTATAGCTATCGTGGGACAGACTAATGCTGGTAAGTCTACAATCTTGAATGCACTAGTAGGGAAGAGAAAAGCCATCGTCAGCGATATTCATGGAACTACGCGAGACATTGTGAAGACGTTGTAAACATCGAAGAATTCCATTCAGATTCATTGATACTGCCGGTTTACGGAGTACGACAGATACAATAGAACGCTTAGGGAATTGAACGAAGTTATATCCAACTAGAAAAAGGCCGACATCGTACTATGGGTTATAGATGCGTTACGTCTTGAAAATGATGTTCAAGATTTATCTGAACAAATTCTCCTCATTGTGAGAATAAGCGAATTGGTATTAGTCATCAACAAATGCGACTTAGCAGCTGAGACTCCACAAGGTGAAGCGAAGATTAAAGAAAGCGTAGAGAAATTACTCAGAAGCTGTCCCAAAGACACTCGTAAAATTATGATAAGTGCCCATCAAACTAAAGATCTTCCCTGCCTTCAGAACATTTTCCCTACACTCATTGACCGCCCAAGATAGAAGGGGCCTCTTCGTCCGTTATCGTGACAAATCTTCGCCACTACGAAGCTTTTAGTCGTGCACAAAAATCTGTTGCGCAAGCTATTTCTGCCCTCAATCTTAGTTTGTCGGGGAACTTATCAGCGAGATTTGCGCGACTGTGTTCGCGCGCTCTCTGAGATTGTTGGAGAAGTAAACACTCAAGATGTCCTTTCCAATATATTTTCCAAGTTTTGTGTGGGAAAGTAACACGGATTTCCTGTGCAAATAAAAATGCACAACAGCGACATTACAACGCACCCAAATAGCAAGTATAAAGGCGTTATAGGGAAGTATAAGAAAATTGAAAAATTTATTTTATATGCTATCAGTATGCCGCGTACATTTGCTATATTTGTGTTACTATTTTGTTACTCTATCATATTTAGGTAACAAGTAACAAAAACATCATATAGTATGTGAAGTGCAAAAGAACCTATAAGAATAAGGCAGAAGAAATTAGCCAATAGCAACAAAAGCCTTTGTATCTTGACATCTATCGAAATGGAAAGCGTGTATACGAGTTTTTGAAAATGTATCTGATTCCCGAAAAAGTCAAAAGCTGATAAAGAGAGGAATCGCCAGACAATGCAACTCGCTAATTCCATCAAGTCAAAACGGATAGTGGAAATGCAAAACGGTGAATACGGCTTCAAAAGTGAGTATGCGACCGATACATTGTTTTTCGATTATTACCGTGCTATGTGCGAGAAGCGGCATGGCAATCCCGAAAAGCAGGGGAAATTGGGGTGGTGGTATTCGTGTCTCACCATTTGATGAAGTACGAGAAGAACAGGCGAATTACCTTTGCTGAAATCACGACAGAATGGGTGCGGGGCTTTCACGACTACTTGGAAAAGGATGCCATGGCGTGGGGGCATGACTACCGCAAGCGTATCAAGGATAAACCGCTTTCTCCGAAATTCTAGCTATCCTACTTCAACAAATTGCGTGCGTGTCTTAATCAAGCCTTTGAGGACGGCGTTATGCCGAAAAACCCTGCACGGGGAGTTGAAAACTTCAAGGGAAGAAGAGGGAACACGAATGTACCTTACGATTGATGAGGTAAGGAAATTGGCACAGACGGATTGCGAATATTCGTGTATTAAGCGTGCATTCTTATTCTCATGCCTCACGGGGTTGCGGCGGAGCGACATCGAAAAGGCTAACATGGGGGTGAAGTTTTTCAATCAAGGTGATTTCACACGTATTATCTTCAAGCAGAAAACGAAAGGACAAGAATACCTGGACATAACGGAGCAAGCCGCCGACCTTATGGGAGAACGTGGCGAACCCGACGTGAAAGTGTTTCCCGACATACACTCCCCGACCGTTACCAACACGGCAATACGTGAATGGGTGTTGCGTGCAGGCATACAGAAGAAAATCACGTTTCATTGCGGGCGGCATACGTTTGCGACCATGATGCTGACTTGGGCACGGACATCTACACCGTATCAAAGCTGTTGGGGCATCGGCAACTATCTACAACGCAAATATACGCAAAGGTGATGGATAAGAATAAGCAAAAGGCGGTGGCGAATATTCCCGACGTTTTTGGGGAAGCGTACAGATGACAATGAATAGAACTTTTAATAATTAGCGTATGGCAAAGTCGAAAGAAAAAGGTAACAGCCTTAATCGAACACTCAAGGGCAATTTTACAAAAGCCCAAACGATACATGAATTAGAGGACATTTTGGAAGACATCAAAGCAAGTATTAGGCACAAAGATGAACGTCCACCCATTATTCATACAAAACATTAGAGGAAAAGCGTATTTTGAAAAATCATCGGAAGATATGTACAGGAAAGCGGCCAAATTGGCCGCTTTCCTTGTTTCTAATCAAATAGTGCAAGCATTCGTTGTATAAGTGTCTGCTTTTTGTCTTTGATGGCTCTATCATAATGCCCACCCATGTAACGTACACGAATATCCGTAACTTTTTGCCTTTAATTTGCAACATCATCAGGGCTAAGTTTGAAACAGGTAGCAAATTCATATCCGTTTCCAAATTTCTTTTGCCCCTATTCCTGTGTACATCGTTGTCAAAGTTATTGTTTCTCCACCATCAAGAAGCAGAGTTATGCCCGAATTATCATCATACTTCTCTATGTGTTGGAGCAAAATATTTGCAGGCATTAACCAATCATCGCCTACCTTACGGATGGCAAACTCAAAACGATTGATAAACCCTGAAGCCATAAAAATTTACGCTGTAAAGCGTTTCCGTAGTTGTTTCTTGTTTTACATCCTGTAAACTTATCGACCTCGTTAATGCGTAATTTTTGGGCATTGCAGTTAGCTATACCAAAAAGCAAACGACCAATAATAAGATAATTCCTTTTCATCTTTCTATTTGTTTTTACTAAAAAGTATTCTCTTTGTCTTATATATGCAAGAAAATAGCTGCATTATTGTGCAAAAATCGTTCCTTTACCTGTCATAAGCCAATATGCGGACACACCACAATCACGGATTAGCAGCAGCTGTCATCCGACCTCGAAGAAACCACAGTTAGGTCTTTCCGTTGCAAGTAGAAATGATTCTTGGCTATGCCACGCTCGGCGAAAGCTCCACGCATAGTTTTTCAACAACCCTTTCTCCTTGCAAAGTTCTATTGCCGTCAAAGAACCGCCGCATAATGTCGAGCGTGTCCTGACTATATACCCTTGTTCGGCTCATTCTTCATCCGTATTTAATCGTAAAAGATAGATAGTGTAAGGCTCTTGCAAGAACCCAACATAATGCCGCCTCAAATAAGCATCCTATTGCCGCAGGTATGCAGACGATTGGACTTGGGTCTGCACCTTTTTCCGATAAGGGCGGTTATAACAAAGAAAACGCACGCTAATAAACCTACAATACTAAGTGCAATAAGCACATACTGAAAAACTTATCCATATTGATTATAATTTTTGATGCACGCCAACAACTCAAACACACACAATATCATCTTCTTGGGCACTTCCTGCTCGTCGAAGTCCTTTGTGTTGATGGGAATGAACCTCAAAACTTATCATCGGTCGAACCCTTGCGGACTATCTTCACCGTGCGCAAGTTGTTGGTCGTTACAACGGCGTATATCTCTCCCATTTGGGAGATAATCGAACCAATCTTGCACTTCCTTTATGGCTATAATGTCGCCATTAGAAATTTGCGGCTCCATTGAGTGTCCTGTTATGTTGCACCACATCACACCATCTTTATTGTATGGTGCAAAAATCTATGTAGTATTCGGGGTTGATAGTTTGGTCATTGAAAACCAAATCGAAGCCGCCAATGAAATCCACATTGTAATAAGGTCTGCCCTTGGCGTAACTAATTCTTGGTTTTGCTGTTTCCAACGCCGTAACCCTATCGTCCATGTCGGCAATATCCTTTGCCGCCTTTGACGTCCGACACCACCGCAACCACGATAATTGTTTGTGGTGGTGTTATTGGATAGTGTTGTTGGTCGTATTGTGGTTACCATTGTTCTGTGGTGGCGAATTGCCATCGCCGATTACGTTCTGTCCACCTGCAAGCATCTGACCATTTTCCAGTTAATAAAAACGATTTACTTATACCAAATTCTGCCTCCCACTTTTCTGCCGTTTTCTTGCCAAAATGTACTGTGCCATTGAATAAAAGCATTAACATAGGCTTTCGATACACCGAGTTTTTCAGCAATATCTACTTGACTAATACCTGGCTATCAAAGTATAATCTTAATTTTTCACCCACTTCTGCCATAACTAAATAATTAAATAAAGTTAAACACTATACTTTTTATTTACTTCCACTTGTATGGTAAAAGTATTTTAATTTACCTTTGCATCACAATACCGAAAAAGATATTGCGCCACGATTCAAAACGTGTGCGCAAATATATCATAAAAAGGTGCGTAATAAGCAAATTTTCAACAAAGTAATACGAATAATATGTGTAGCAACAAGACATTTAGACAGCTCTATGAGGAAGAGAAAAACAAAGGCAACGCCTGCACAATCATTCATTGCGACAGTAGCCGAAAATTACACATCGAAGCATCGAACACCGTAAAGATGTGGCTCGTCAGTCGCCAAACACCCGATGATTTGGCAAAAGCATTATTGCAGACCACTTCGGATGCAAAGGGACTGACAATCTATTTCAACAAACAACTAAAAAGCAACTATGAACATCATTACTAATTGGCGTTATCACGCACTAATGGCAGTCTTAACAATCGCTATTGTAGGCATCGTTTCAGAAGTACAGGCAGACGGTATGGGATGGGTGTTGGGTATGATTGCATCTAAGGGGATTGGCGGAATAGCCGCATACGCATTCTACCGAATGATAAAGAAATGGCTTGCTGACGGTTCTATCCCCGAACTTGAAGAAAATGGCTAAGGAGGAATGACTATGGGTGTAGAGGAAAGATTAGAACGTATCGAGAGGCTTATAGTCATCGGGGCAAAAACGTGCTTACCACCTCGGAAGTATCGTTAATGCTCGGAATTTCCGAAAGTCGTATAAGGCACTTTAGTAAGCGAAAGGGAGATACCGCATTATAGGCAGGGAAACAAAGTCTTTTTCAGCAAGTCGGAAATCGAGGATTGGCAGCTTGCCCAGCGCATACTCAACAATACCGAGATAAGCAGCAAGGCAACGACGCATATAGTAACATCAAAAAAATGTAAGGGCTATGAACGAAAGATGAAAACGCATTGACACCCGAAAGCCAGTGCAAGCGCATACGCCTACATGATGGACGGCAAACCGAATAACAAGCCTTGAAGCATTAAGGATGTTCGCGTGTATGCGACTTGCAAAGCCGAATCAGCGATTTAAAGGCAGAAGCATCCCGAAACGGATATAAGAGTTGAAACAATACAGGTATCAACAAAGAAAAAGGTAGCACAATACTACATCAAACAACAATAACAAAGGCATTCAACGTATGAAACAGATTATCATCAAACAACTTCATCTGACCAACTTTAAGGGGGTATCAGATTTAACGGTGGACTTCAACGACACCATCACGACCATATCGGGGCGCAACGGCTTGGGCAAGACCACCATCTTTGACGCTTTCACGGCTGCTATTCGGTAAGGACAGCAAGGAGCGCAAGAACTTCGACATCAAGACCTACGATGCGGGCGGCAAGACCATCGAGCGCATACCGCACGAGGTTTCGGGTGTGCTCGACGTGGACGGAGAGGAAATCACCCTTTGCCGCAAGTTCAACGAGAAGTGGACTAAGAAGCGTGGAACGTCCGAGGAAGTATTCACGGGCAACGAAGAGGAACGCCTCTACAACGATGTACCCATGTCGTTAAAGATTGGAACGAGAGAAGATTAACGGCTTCTGCCCCGAACAAGTATTCAAGTTCATTACCAACACTCTACTTCACGGCGCAGAAGATGGACGTGCAGCGCACCATGCTACTCCGTATGGCTGGCGACGTGTCGAATGAAACCATCGCCGCACAAGACATGGGCTTCAGAGTTGCTCGACAATATGACGGGCAAGACGATGGACGAGTACAAGCGCGAAAATCGGCGCGAAGAAGAAGCGCATCAAGTCAGAGCTTGACGCCATCCCCGAGCGCATCGACGAGCGCAAGCGTGATATGCCCGAGGCCGAGGATTGGAATGCCCTTACGAAGCAACTTGCCGACAAGCAGCCGAGGTAGATGCCGTTGATGAGCAGCTCAACGACGCTGCCGCCAAGGCGAGCGCCGCCAACGAAGAAAGGATGGCTGTCACCCGTGAACTCAACGACGTAAAAATTGAAGATACAGCAGCGTGCTTTTTGCCGTTAAGGAACAAGTGACGGAAGATTATCGTAAACAGCTGTCGGGGCAAAAACAAGTTGGTGAATGATGTTCGAGACAAGCAGCTTACCCTTTGGGCGCATCGTAAGTAACATTGATTCAAAAACAAGGAATTAGCGGAATGCTCCGCCAAGCGCGAGAGGATGATTGCCGAATGGAAAAGGAATCAACGGACGCAGCATCGTATTCGACGAGAACGATTTTTGTTTGCCCGACCTGCCACCGCCGCTTTGAGATTGACGAAATTGAAAGCAAGCAAGCCGAAATGATCGAGAACTTCAACGCCCAAAAAGCCGCCGACCTCGCCGACAACAACAAGCGTGGAAAGGCCAATAGTGAACGGATGAGCGCGTTGAAAGCATCCATCGACAACGACAAGCAGGGAACTTGACAAGGTGGATGCCGATATTAAGGCGTTGAAAGGAAAGCCGCTTTACGGTAAAAACGCTTTGCCGAGGCCAGACGCTACACCGACCATTGAAGCCGATGCAGAATACAATGCTTTTGCAAACACGTGCCACCGAACTTGCAAGGCGTTGGAAGCCGAAAAAGCCCGTGACAGACAACTCGGAGCTAATCGACAAGAAGAATGCCCTTGCAAATGATATTGACGACATCAAGACACGCCTCGAAAGCGTGAATACATCGATCAAGAACAACAAGCGCATCGCCGAGCTTGAAAAGAACACAAGCGTAACGCCGAGGAGCTTGCACAGCTGAACGAATTGAGTTCACGATGATGCAGTTTGCCAAGGCGAGAATTGCCGCCGTGGAGGACAAAATAAACGGTATGTTCCAAATCGTGAAGTTCAAGATGTTTTGACACGCAAATCAACGGTGGCGAAGTAGAGACGTGCGAGGCAACGATTGACGGTGTTCCGTTCAATATGCTTAACAATGCAGCACGCTACATTGCTGGGTTTGATATTATCAACGCTATATGCAAGTATGAGGGCATATCCGCACCCGTTGTGATTGATAATGCAGAGGCAATCAATAACCTGCCACACGTGGATAGCCAAATGATTGCGCTATACGTTTCAGACGACGATAAATTAGTAATCGCATAACATCAACATTTATTCATCAATTAAAAATTCAAAGTATGAGTACGGAATTAAGAAAGCAAGAGAAGCCCGTGGACATGCTAAAGTCCATGATGCAGGCACCATCGGTGCAGGCACAGTTTCAGAACGCATTGGGCAAGCACAAAGACATCTTTGTTGCGTCGCTAATAGACCTTTACACGGGCGACAAGTCATTGCAGACATGCAGTCAGCGGCGGTGGTCGCCGAGGCGTTGCGTGCCGCAACTATGAACCTACCATTGAACAAGTCGCTCGGTTTCGCCCACATTATCGTGTTCAACAACAGCGTTAAACGTGTCGATGCACAAGGGCATGAAGTTCTCGACCCCAACACGCACAAGCCCGTCTATGACAAAGTGCCGACCCCAACATTCGTTCCTGGTTACAAGGGTTACATTCAACTTGCAATGCGCACGGGTCAGTACAAGACCATCAACGCAGATTTCGTGTACGATGGTGAGTTGAAGCGTGGCAATAAGTTGTCGGGCGAAATCAGCCTTGACGGTGAGCGCAAGTCGGATAAGATTATCGGCTACTTCTGCTATTTCGAGTTGCTCAACGGCTTTTTCCAAGACCCTCTACATGTCGGTCGAGGATATGGCATCTTACGCCTTGCGTTACTCCCCATCATTCAAGGGTCGCTACAAGCCGACAAAGGAACAACTCGTGAAGCAGGCGCACCGGGCGAAACGGGTACGGCTGTTGGGTGGAGCGGAAATTTCAATGACATGGGCCTCAAGACCGTAATCCGCCGTTTGCTCGGAAAAATACGGCTATCTGTCAGTCGAAATGATGTCGGCCATGGATAAGGACGTTGAGGATGCAGCCACTAATGACCGCGACCAAGTAATCGCCGAGAACGCCAATGCCGTTGAGATACCCTGTTGATGAAGCCACATACGAAGACGTGGATAAGGAAACGGGCGAAATCAAGCAGGTAGAAGTACCAAAGGCGCAAGTGGACAACGCCGCCGATGAGGCACCAGCATACTAACATCAAGTCAAGGAGGCAAAGGATATGGAATTGAAAGTATTAGGTTCGGGGTCAAAGGGCAATGCAGTGCTTACTGCGTGCCGCCAATGGCGAAACGCTGATGATTGAATGCGGCTTGCCGTTCAAGGAAATCATGCGCGGTGTCGGGTTTTCGGTCAGCAGCGTTGTCGGTTGTCTTATCTCCCATTCTCATTCAGACTATTCCTTTGCCATCCACGACGTGCTAAAGTACGGCATCAAGGTATTAGCCATCGAGGATGTTTTCACGGTTAAGAACGTGAGTAATCGGTCATTTTGCAAGACCATCGAGCCGATGCACGGTTACATCGTCGGCAGCTTCAAGGTGTTTGTCCTCAATATGGCGCACGACGTGCCATGTGTGGGCTTTATAATCGACCATGCGGAAATGGGGCGGCTGTTCTTTGCTACCGATACAATGATGGTGGAATATCGGTTGCCAAACCTCAATCACATCTTGATAGAAGCCAATTATGCGGATGAAATCTTACAAGACAGCATAGACCGTGGGATGGTTCCTGCCGTTATGCGTGAACGACTATTGCGGTCGCACATGGAATTGCAGACGTGTAAGGCGGCTTTTGGCGGCTAACGACCCTGTCGAACGTGAACGAAATTGTGTTGCCGCACCTAAGCGGAAATAACAGCGACCCCAAGGACTTCGCGAGACAGGTTGAGGAAGCGACGGAAAAGCCTGTGTATGTAGCACGGCAAGGATTGAGCATCACGGTAAACCTTAATCCGTATTGATATGAAGCACGCTACCAAACGACATCGTTAGCACGCTATTAAGGTGCTTGCCGCTTATCATCGACAATGTGGTTATACTGCAAGGAAACACACGAGTTTACAACGCCGTAGCGACAAATAAAAATCATAATTAAACGATTAAGCAAGATAAAAAATGCTTGATGGATGGATTAAAAATAAACCGCAAGATTACCGAAATGTAGGCTATTTCGGCGAGAGGTTCAGCAGGGTTCAATGTTGATTGACCTACTGCTTCTCGCCGAGTGACGGGCCACAGCGAATATTCTATATTCGCGGCAACAGGGTGAGTTGTAAATCGCGGGCAAATTGCCATATCGGAAACGGAACTTGCAAAGAGGTGGAGCATGAACAGGAGAACGGTCCGAGTGCGTCTTGCCGAATTTGTTTCGGACGAAAAGATTACACAACAGAAATCAAAACATTATAAATCTTTATAACTATCTGTAAATATGAACAATACCAACAAGCTAATAGTGCAAACTGCACAACAAACTGCACAACAGACTGCACAACAGACTGCACAACAGACTGCACAACAGACTGCACAACCTCTAAGAATATAAAGAACAATAAGAATATCTCCAACAACGAGCGCGCGTACGCATGCGAGGGAAAAATTCATAAGCGAATTAAAGAACGACGAAAGTTGGTGCGAATTGATGCGCATGCGGCATAAGGTATCAAAAGATGACTTAATGCAGTGGATTGATGATTTCGATTTGGATGCAGAATGTCGAGGTAAGGTTCACAACAACTTATCGGATGCAAAGCAGCATTTTAACGATTGGCTGCGAATACAATTAAAAATAAAACAAGATGAAAATAATCGAGAAAAATCAAAGGTTCAACGTAAAGGATTTGAGGGAACTGTTAGCAAGGCGGAAAAACTATACGACCACGTTTTTAGGCTACCGATGACCACAGAACAGGCAAACGACCTCCCTAACCGCTGCATATCAGGCAGAAGTCAAATTCAGACATGGCAGCTATATCGACGATGAAGCTACAAGGAAGAATATCAAAAAGTGTTGCAGAATGTTTCACAAAGGACAACCCAAAAGTTTGGTATTATGCTATGTGGAACGTGCGGCAACGGCAAGACGACGTTCTATGCGCATTCCAAAACGCCTTAAACTACCTCAACGCAAACAGTTACTTCGAGGAAAAAGACGGGAATACGCATTATTGACGCAAAGGACGTGGCAACAACGATGAAAGCCGATAGCACACGGACGGCGGTACGCAATGCCGACATGTTGGGTATCGAGGACATGGGGCGTGAGGCAACTGAGGTGATGGATTACGGCAACGTATCAAGCCCGATTATCGACTTGCTGGAATATCGCTACAACAACCAGCTATTCACGTTCATTACGACCAATCTAACTGGCAAGCAAGTGCGGACGAAATACGGCGATAGAATTGCCGACCGTTTCAACGAAATGCTGGAGGTCGTGATATTCGGCAATCCGACTTATCGAAAAATAAGGCGTTCTAAGCGGCTCAAATTTCAAAAACGATAAAGTATCACGAAAACAATAAAACGCCGCCCAAACGCAAAAAGAATGGCAAATAAACAAAAATTTCAACGCAATATGGAAATATCAAACAAGAAAATCAAGAATGAGGATAAACTTTTGGATCTGTTTACGGGCTTTTGACCTTGTTCGTGAATTCACGTCAATCCCATTCCTGCACCCTGACCTACAACGAAGTATGGGCAACCGATGGGTATGTGATAATCCGCATACCACCCGAAAGGCTCAATAAGCAATACGAGCCGACGGACGGCTGCGAGCGGTTAAAGTTGCCGACGGTCGAGCATCCGTGTTCCAAGTCCCGCACACTTGCCGCAATCAAACAAGCATTGGAGGCGTGTCCGTTGGTAGATGAAGTCGAAACGGAAGAATACGAAGAAAAGTGCGAGGAATGCGACGGTATTAAGATTGGGTTCGTGTGCATAGCGGCATACCTAAGCGACAAGATTTCCGCCGAGGTGAAGTTGAACGAAAAGAAATAATCGACATGAAGATGATACATACACCCTGCCGAATACGGCAAAATGGTAAAACGTGGTTTATTTGCGTTTCTACGGGGTTTAATAACCTTGGGTTGGTGTTTGCCCGTCGGCGTTCTTTCGTGCGCCGTATGGGGCGGAAAAGTGGCAAAAATGGTATTTGACAGGCATCCACGCACAACGCTGACTGCAATATCGGTTATTCTTTGCCTTGCGTGGGCTATTTCGTACATGGAAATGAAAAACGAAGCTCACAACCGCCGAATGGCAGCGTGATAGCCTAAGATTGAAAGTTGATAGCATTAACGAAATTAAGCGGCAAGACCGCAACATACACAAGAATTTACCAAAGATGAAGATTATTTATTCAAAACACTTTCCACCACGTCCATACATGGCTATAACGCTGCTTAAATGGATTGTGGTAAGGTCGGAAGCAAAAAGACCGTTTTTACGGCAGTAGCATATAATCACGAGTGCATCCATTATGCACAGGAAAAAGAACTGCTATTCATTGGGTTTTATATCCTGTACGCCTTTGAGTTTATCCTTGCGCTATTATGGTTTATGAATTGGCACAAGGCATACCGAAACGTCTCTTTTCGAGCGAGAGGCATATTGCCATCAAGACGATTTGAACTACTTGCAACACCGTAAACGGTTTGCATGGGCGAAATTCGATTATGAATTAAAACGATTAGGGAGGATTATCAGATGAAAAAGAGATTAAGAAATGTGAGACATGTGGCAAAATGAAGACCAAATCCGAAATGTCGAAATCATACAAACATCGTTGTAAAGCCTGCGTTGCCGAAATGGTTCGTTCAAAGAGAGCCGACCTACAGAATAGTTGTAACAAGAAGTGTATAGATTGGGGAACAGCGACGCTATGAAATAGCAAAGGATATTCTACCTTTTATTGCTATGTCTACTAAGGGAAATTTTTGGCAAGGTAGAGGTCTTGGTGAAGAAGTAAACGATATAACAGTACAGGAGTACAGTGAAACATACAATATTTTTACGCTGATGCACTAATCGCAGAATTAAAAGGAGGTGATGAATAATATGGCAAGAAAAGTTGAGAATTTGAATGAAAATTCAACCTTTTACTATGATAGAAGTAAGTGTCACGTTGTAGGCTTTTGCAATACTTTTTGAGAACGGAGAAGCGGTGATGCTTATTGTTTACAAATATTGGCTCAAATATAGAAAGTATTGGAAATATGGTGTCATAGAAGACTGAAACTGCAAATGTGGTTTGATGAGCAAGGGAAGCCACAAGCCGATTACTCGCAAAGCCAAGAAAATGAATGCGATTTTATCTTAAACGAAATAAGGTAGGTATCAAGATGGAAGATGAAGTATTATTTACATGCTATTGTCTGCGTAAGGCATTCACTTGGAACGATTGGAGTAAGTGGTGTGATGAAAACAAAGATAAGGCGGACATCGTACACACATTCAATTCATTCAACTACAATATCCACGATATTTGCCTCAATCCAAACAAGCCTGTATTGGAGAAACGGAAACAACTACTTGAGATTAAAACCGCCCAATCCGACAATGGACGTTGGAATTATGGATTAAGTACATGCTTCGGAAACGGTGGTGGTGGCAGAGGATGCAGGTTCGTCGATGGAAATAAGATAAAAAGGCTATGAAACCGAAAAAGGCGGCTATATGCAGCCATTGAAGAAGTTGAAGATAAAGTCCAACGTACTATTGTGCAGCTTGCAGGAGTAGACGATTCATCTGACGATGACGATTGCGCAATGATGGGTCGGTCGCATATCCCAAAAGCTAAAACGTGGCATTGAACCAAATAAAGAAATACAAAGAAGAATATAATCCGATGGTGCTTAACCTTTTCGGGTGGTAAACAAAAATCAAGACAATGGAAAATAGAACTTATAAATTCCGTGGTAAATCAAAGAAAACAGGTGAATGGCTTTACGGTGATTTGGTACACAATCGGGGGATAGTTCTTGTTTGCTCTGTCGGTAACGCCAACCCATTGACAACATGGGAGGACTTTGTTGTTGAACCCGATACCGTCGGGCAGATGATACAGCGTTACACCAACGGAAAAGAAATCTACGAGGGGGATATCATACGGGTCAGCGAGTATGAGAACATTCTTGAGAGGGAGTTCAACGATGACCCCTAACCGCTTTGACCCTGTTTACTCTCGACGAAATAAAAAGGCGACCCTACGGCAGTCGTACACCCTCGCCTGTGACATGGGAAGAATGCCTCGTTCTGCATCAGCACCAAAGGCGATTGGCTGCATCACAATGATATGTTTCTTGCCGTGCTGTTCGGCGACATGAAGCGCAGTAGTCCTATCTTCATCTTCGAGGTGATAGGCAATATCCACGACAACCCTGAATTGATGGAAAGGAGGCAGCAATGAAGCGTAGGTGTATAAACTGTGAACACGGTTACAACCCCATTCCAGGCAGTAGCCGTATTGATGTTCAGTTTTTGCGGCTTTGGATTGAAAGATGGTGCTGCTCCTGTTGGTGAATTCTGTCCTATGGACGGAAAGAAATTACAGAATTTGAGAAAAAGGAGGCGAGAAATGAAAGCATGGATAGCAAGGGACGAAATAGGACGATTACTGATGCACTTTAAGTATCCAAAGTTACGGAACACAAAGGATATTGGATATATCCTTCTGTAGTGCAGGTTCTGCATCAATAGATTGGCACGAGTTTTCGAGGTAACATTCGAGAACTCTCCGCAGGAAGTGGAGATTAGACTGAAAAATAACAAAATGGATATAGATACTTTCAAAAAGGTCTGTATTATATCGTTGACGCGAATACAGACTATAAGGTTAGAGAAGCTCTTGGATTAGCAAGAGCAATGGCACAAAGATAACTATCCACATCTGATAGGCGATAGACTTTGCTATCAAGATGCACGATGAGCGAACGAAAACGATAGCAAGTAGTAATGGAAAGATAACACTTGAAAAATAAAAATAATAACTATGGAAATAGAAATAACACAACCACGATTGGTGGATGTACGCTACATCAAGGTTGATGCTGGTGTACGCTATTGGCAGAGTACAACGGTCAATGGTGAACGAGATATTGACTTTTGCGAAAGTAGGTGTCGGCACGCCAAAGATACCGTTTGCCGTGAAAGTCAAGAATGAACCAACGAGCAACATCTATTCCGACCATTACCGATGGCAGCCCGTTATTGACATTACAGGTGGATATATCGTCGGTTGGAAGAAAGGTGTTAAAGCGCAGGTGCATTACAAGGTGTGCGACGATGGTACATATATGCCTACTTGATATGGAGTATAAAGAGCTTGTCGGTGCCGATAGCTATGTACCAGACGTTCTTTGCCCTAATGGTGATGGGTATGGCGATTACATTATCATGGAGATTGACGAGGACGGTTTCATCAAGGATTGGCATTGCGAAGCTGACGACTTGACAAATATAATTGAAAATGGGTTTTGACGATAAAGCTTATTGGGTATGGATACATTCGAGAAGATACTTTTGGACTATGGCAGTTACGTCTTGATTTGCGTGCGCTATGTATTCAAAGAAACCGAGGAATACGAGCGTTGTGCGGAGATTAACAAAGTGTTGAAGAAGTACAACGTATCAACCACGATGACCGCCGAGGATTGGCAAGCGGAAATGTGGCGCAGGGGCACAAGTGGTGAGGCTGCCATGTGCAATGCCAAAGCCTACTTCTACAATGCGATGAAGATGTGCGACAAAGCAGGTATGCTCGATAAATTTAAGAAGAAATACAGAACCAAATAAAATCAACTGAATTATGAATTACCTAACATTGACCGCCGCCGTGATAGTGATAGCCCACACCGTGGCAATGTGTGTGAAGAACAAGGGAATACCCGAAAGCCCTGTCGCAGACGGCGTTTTTTTCCTAAGTACGAAATCAAAATGGCTATTCGAGCTGTGATGATTGTGTGGTGTCCTTTTGGGCATAGTGATGATAGACAAATCATCCGAAAACACGCACCCTTGCGTTCTAACGCTTGTTAGCCTGTGTGGTGTTGGAGTTACACCGTTGTTCAATATCGACACACGCAAGGCTCATTATGTGTTCGCCGTGGTGTGGCATTCTATCGGCGTTACTAATTGCTTTGAATGAACCGATATTTATGTTCCCGTGGGTTGGATATGTGTTCTATACCCCTACCGACAGACGATAAGAACGAAGTGTTTTTGGTGCGAGGCGACTTGCTTTGTTTCAATTCTTCTCTATTGCATTTTTAACCTCAAAGACATACGGAAATGAAGAAATTTATTGCATTGGTTGCATTGTTGCTCATCGTGGCAAGTTGCACTGAAAAAGAGTGGGAAGGTGTAAAGCTGACCCACGATTACCACAACCCCGAAACAACGCTTGGATATGACGTGCGGCTGCTTTTTGAAGTGAACGGAATCAAGATGTATAAGTTTACCGATGGTCGTAACGAAGTTTACTTTACGGACAAATCGAACGTAACGCAAAGCATTCACACGGAAAACCATCTAATCGGCAAGATGAATGTAAGAGAAAAGAAACGTACTATTGTAAAACAATTAAAACAAAAGAATTATGAGAAGTGTAACATCAAAATGGTTTGAAGTCAAGTTCAGGTACGAAAAGACAACCGAAAATGGTCTGCAAAAGAAAGTAACCGAAGCCTATGCCGTCGATGCCCTTTTCATGGAGTGAAGCGAAAAACGTATCACGGAGGAAAATGGCGGCTTATGTTTCAGGTGAAAGCGAGATTAGGGACATTCGCCCTGCTGCTTACGGTGAAGTGTTCTTTTCAGACAATTACAGCGACGATAAGTTCTACAAGACGAAGCTCGCTTTTATTACCATCGATGAAAAGACCGAAAAGGAAAGACGGCAAAACGTGGTGTACTTGTTCAGGCATCATCGACCGCACAAGCCGAGAAGTACGTGCATGAAGTGATGGGAACAACCATGATTGATTACTCGGTGTTGAAAGTCGAGGAAACAAAAATTATGGATGTTTTTGTCTATGGCCATGGTAACAATGAAGTAAAAGGCAGAAAAAGAATGAACAGCCGTGAGTTCTTTGAAAAGGTTGCCTTAATGCGTCGGATGCAACGGGAATACTTCAAGACCCGAAGCAACACGGCGTTGGGCAAAAGCAAGGCACTTGAAAGAGAAGTGGATGCCGAGATTGAACGTGAAACGCTATCCTCGGCATCCGCCAACCGAGCGAGCAAAACTTATTTGGTGGCTTATGATAACTCTTGAAGCCGAATTTGATATAACCATCGACGATGTGAACGAGAACTTTTTTGAACTCGTTTGCTGCACGTTTGAAAAGGACGATGACGATTGGCTCGAAGATGGGTTATTACGTGAGGTGCGTGCAACATGGCACGAATACGTCAGGCCGATGCACCCACGCCGTGATTGGCAAAGAAAGCCATATTGGTTGCGTGTTCGGTCTAATCCGTATCGCCGTGGGTATCACTAAGGCGGCGGCAAGATAACGCTTTTGTACGGCAAATATAGCAACAATAAGCAATCATCAAAACAACGACAACATGACGGTAGAAGAATTACATAACAAGTTGAAGCCGATACCGAACAAAGACCAAGTGAACGTGTACTTTACGAATTGCGATGGTATAGACGTGTACGGCAGACGTGAGGGAGCAGAACCCGTTACGGACGTGTATCACGAAAAGATATACGACGATGACGGTTGGAGTAATAGCGTGGAACGCAACCTAATTTTGACAAATGAAACAGATTGGTAAACACTATGGAAAAGAAAGTAGTAATCACCCTATCACGGGTATTTCAAGGCAACCACAGCCGTAAAGGAGAGCCGACGAAGTTTAAGGAAAATCTTGCGGCAGGAAACAAGAAGCACACCATACGGGAGAATTACGCCTTATGGAAGCATAATCTGGACAAGGTAGCCAACGGAAACTTCGTGCTGTCAATCCGCCAATGGACGGGGCGACCGTACAACTCGCCGCAATGCGAGATAAAGCGTTGCAAGGACGGTGTGGGCTACCAACGAATAACAATGCGCTATGACCGAAAGAACGATTTTTGTAACGGCAAAGGTTGGAAATCATTATGTCGATGTGGCAGAACTTGCAAAAGAACGATTGTTTGTCATTGGATGACTTCAAGGAATGGTTCTTTGGAAAGGGTAAAAATGGAAACGATTTCTTCAAAGGGATTATAATTCATTTTTACGCCGTTCAGATATTGATTTGGAATACCCCAATTAGTATCAGTATATATTATATTATAACATAATAGTAGAATAACGATATTATCATAGTAATATGGCATCGGTAAATATGGCGGTTGTTGTCGGATATGTTGGCGACAACCCAAAAAGTAAATATGACCCAAACGGGGCGTAAGGTTGCAGGCATCACCGCTGCAACGACAGAAAAGGGATACACGACACAAAGCGGCGTAACCTATCCTGACAAAACGGAATGGCATCAAATCGTTCTTTGGGGGCGATTGGCAGAAGTGGTCGAAAAGTATGTACATAAGGGAAGCATGGTGTATGTGCAAGGGAAATTACGCTACGGTCGTATGAAAAGGACGGTATTACACGCTATACGACCGAAATGAGGCGGAGGTGTTGCAGATGCTTGACCGCAACCCAAATTGGAACCAGCAAACGCAGGTGGCATCAAATCCAGGCACGGCGAACCAAGATAACAATAGCGATTTGCCTTTCTGAAAAACAAGATAACGAACCAAACGATTAAAGGCGATGGAAGAAACAAGCACAAAGGACAAACCCCATTGAGGGCTATCGGGGAATTGTTAATGGCTTTAGTGCGGAATGGCATCAAAAACGACGGTATAGCGATTGGGCGTATCAATGTAAAAGTATGCCAATGACGGTACGCCGATGGGTGTTTTGATTGACTACGAAACAAGGAAAAAGGGCGCAAGTATGAGGCATGAGGAAGATAGCATACAGATTGCTTGCGTGAATTGGTTTTCGCCTACAATATCCAAAGCTCACACGCCTTTTTGCACCACTCTAACGGTGGCAAGCGAACACGGTTTGAGGCGATGGAGTTCAAGCGAATGGGAACAAGGGCAGGATTTCCCGACTTGATACTATGTTTCCCTGCGAAAGGTTATCACGCCTTGTTCGTGGAAATGAAAACCAAGACAGGGACGGCAACAACCGACGAGAAGCAGATGCAGCGTGATTTAGAATGGGCAGGCTACAAGTATGTGATTTGCCGCTCACTTGAGGACTTTATGGCAGAAATCAACGGCTATTTACGTTGAATTTTGTTAAATACGAATAACAAAGGGTGCTTTACAAGTACCTTTTTATTATTTTTGCAGTAGATAATAAAAACGATATTGTATGAACGAGAAAGATGTAATGGATAAATTGACAGCCGTACCCTAACTATGATGGGTATTTCGCATCTCGTGATGGTAATGTTTACTCGGGTAGAACAGGGAAGTTAATCAATATCGGGCACTCGTGCGATAAAGACGGTTATTTGAAAGTTATGCTCATAGCTAAAAATGGAAAGCATAAGCACCTAAGAAAGCATCGGGTACTGCCCTCACATTCTTGGGGGCATCTGATTTGATGGTAAACCACAAAAACGGCATCAAGACAGATAACCGAGTTGAGAATCTTGAATATGTAACTGAGCGTGAAAAATCAAAGTCATTGGAGATTACGCAAGGGATTTAGCATTGGCGTTTGCTGGGCTAAGAAAGAACAAAAAGTGGCGAGCATATTTCAAAAGGATAATAAATGGGAACACCTCGGTTTTTATTCAAAAAGAAGAAGCTAAGGCTGTTTACCAAAAAAGGCTAAAAGCGAGGACACATAAAAAAATAGATACGATGGAACAACAGATAATAGATATTAGTAGGCTACACTCTAACGATGGGCAAGTAGCAGGATTGCCAGCTAATCCAAGAAGCATAACGGACGAAAAGTTTGAGTTGCTTAAGAAGTCTATCAGCGACAATCCCGAAATGCTATCACTCCGTGAAGTCGTTGCTTACGATAACAATGGGGAATTAGTCGTTATAATGGGCAATATGCGCTTACGGGCATTACGCGAGTTAGGACATAAGAATATCCCGACAAAAATACTCCCACAAGACACCACGATAGATAAACTCAAAGCCTATTCTGTAATTGACAACAGCGGCTTTGGTAAGTGGAATTGGGATATGCTTGCAAACGAGTGGGACGAAAAAGCAACTGACCGATTGGGGCGTGGACTTGCCGATATTGCCAACCGAAGAAAAGACGGAAAAAGATTTGAGCGACAAGGTGGGCGATACATTCGAGGTCGTCGTTGAATGTTCAAGCGAGTTAGAGCAAGAAAAAAAGTGTTTAACGAATTGATGGAAGGAGGTTACAAATGCCGAGTTTTGACATTGTAAAAGCGCGTTGCGCCAAAAGAAACATTCCGCACGCAATCGGTCATAGGCGCATTTGATATTGACGTGAACCATATAGACGAGCATTTCAAGGGGTCTATTGATATTGAAAAACAAGCAATGGAACGTCGGTCTTATCGTCGGTGGTTCTGGCACTGGAAAGACGACCATTGCCCGTGAGGTATTCGGCGATTGCATCTTTTATGGATTTGAGACAGGAACGGTGCGGTTATCGACGCTATGCCAAAAAGGCGCATCCATCAAGGACATTGAAAGGACGTTCACGAGTGTTGGTTTCGCCTCCCCCCGCATGGTTGAAACCATACAGCGTTCTAAGTAACGGCGAAAAGATGCGTGCCCAATTAGCTTATTGCCCTGCTTGACGGCAAAGAGCTTGTATGTTTCGACGAGTTCACAAGCGTTGTTAATCGGGAAGTCGCAAAAACATCGAGCGTAGCCATCGCAAAGGCTGTAAGGCGTGCAGGAAAGAAGTTCGTTGCGGTATCGTGCCACGATGACATTGTGGAATGGTTGCAGCCGATTGGATTTACAACACGGACGAGCAACGCTTTTTGCGCAGGTGAAATCGAGAGACCAAAGATGCAACTTGAAATATACGAAGTGGGGGGCAAATAAAGCAGCAATATGGAAAACCTTTCGCAAGTATCACTATCTGAACACCGACCTGCACCAAGCAGCACGACAGTTTGTCGGAATCATCAATGGGGAATTGGTGTGCCATGCGGGAATAATTCAGTTCCTATCCGTAAAGGTTGAAAAGAGTTCATAGATTAGTCGTATTACCCGACTATCAAGGAATCGGAATCGGCACGACATTCATTCAAAGGGTTGCAGAGATAATAACAAGCGAGGGGCATCGGCTGAACCTGACGACCACGACACCTGCCTTGGTAAAGGCTTTGATTAAGAATAGACATTGGACGTTGGTTCGGTACGGAAGATGCAAGAATGGTTATGCGAGCGGCACTAAGTCCATAAGAAGCAAAGCATATCGCCGATTCAAAGAGTGATAACCGTATAACCTATTCTTTCAATTACGTAGATAACCATCAAAAAGTAAACAAAGTGGGTTTGACAAATAAAAATGAACCAATATGGCAAAATACAACAAGATAATACTTGGTGAGTGCGTGCGATGGGTAGCCGAACACGGCCTTATCGACTATGGAGGGCAAGGCTAAAGGATTTCTGCCACATTCCATATTGAAGATATAACCTATCGTCGTTGGATGGATAAGTCAGAGTTCAGCGAAGCCATCAACGAAGCAAAGGAAGTGTATAAGAAGAACCTCACGCACGACCTTGTAACGTCGCTATCCATGACCGCAAAGGGCTACGAACGGGAGGAAACGGAAACGGAGTACGTACCGAATCTGAAAGACCCAAGCAAGCCGACGATTAAGAAGTTGAAGAAATCAACGAAGCATTATCAGCCAAACGTCGGTGCGGCTATCTTCCTGCTTACCAACCTTGACCCCGAACACTATCAGAACCGCCAGCGCACTGACGTTGCGTTGAAGAAAGACGATGACAAGCCGATGACGATTGAGGAAATCAACAAGGAAATCGAAAGGCTGGATAAGTTAGACAAAGAAAAGGATAACGAAGAATAACGGGTGCGAAAGTCAAGAATCGAGATAAAGGCAACGACTGATGGAATTGAAGCAAGCGAGGCTTAAACTCGAAGCTCCAACACCTTTTTCACGCTTTCTTGGCTACTCTAACCCTGAAATATGAGGCAGAATGGTTTCACATACTTATCGCTGACTATTGCCAAAAAGCTATTGGAGGGGAAGTTAAGAACTTGATGGTATTCGTACCTCCGCAACACGGAAAGAGTGAGATTATATCCCGCAACTTCCTGCGTGGGCTTTGGGCAGAATCTCGATTTGAAGATTGTTGGCTGCTCGTATTCTTCCGACCTCGCCGAGCAGTTCAGCCGCTCCATTCAGCGCACGATTGACAGCAAGGAATACGCCGAGATATTCCCGAACACATACCTCAACGGCTCTAATATCCGCACGGACACCAAAGGCTTTTTGCGAAATGTGGATATATTCGAGACGGTCGGGCATCGTGGCTTTTTACAAAGCCGTCGGCGTGGGCGGCTCGCTAACGGGTACACCCTGTCGATATAGCAATCATCGATGACCCTGTGAAAGATGCAAACGAGGCTAATTCCACTACCTATCGGCAAAGGGTTTGGGATTGGTACAATACCGTTCTTTCGACACGTCTGCACAACGATTCAAAGCAGCTGTTCATTATGACCCGCTGGCACGAGGACGACCTTGCAGGGCGTATTTTGAAAGCCGAGCCACAGGATTGGACTGTGCTATCAATCCCAGCCATCTGCGAGCAAGAGCATGACGGCGCATTGTATTCACCCGACATATCGGTGATGCGCTGTGGGAAAACCGACACTCAAAACGCAAGTTGGAAAAAGCAAAAGGCACGTGCGCCCCGTGAGTTCTCGGCATTGTATCAACAGCACCCGACTATCGAGGGCGGTAACATCGTCAAGCGTGATTGGTTTCGCCGTGTATCAATGGCAGAGTTCACGGCGATGCGATACAACGAACCGATGCACTTCTATCTTGATACTGCCTACAACAAGAAAAAGAAGAATCAAGACAACGACCCGTCAGGCATCCTGCGGCGTGCCGAATACGAAACAATATCTACCTGTACGATGCACAACAGGGTATGGAAAGAAATGCCCTGACTTATTACGTTTCCCTGCCCGACTATATGGAGGCTCACGAGGGGAACAAGGAAAGCATCCTGCATATCGAGCCAAAGGCTAATGGTATAAGCGTCGTGCAGATGTTGCGAGAAATATCCACGTTGAACGTCAAGGAAAACGCCTACACCGACCGATGATAAGGAAGTCCGTTTGCGTGCCGTATCGCCACGTATAGAATGCGGACGTGTATATCGTCGAGGGGTCGTGGAATGATGACTTTTTGACGAGGTTTGCGGTTTTCCGTCGCAACCGCATGATGAGTTCGTGGATATATTAGGGTATGCCATCAATGACCTTTACGAAGAAGATTCGGATATTGACTTCGATAGCCTCGAAAAAGGCATGTTCGGTTTGTAATCACAACAACAAAAATAAAATGATATGGTACTGTTTGATTTATTCAGAAACTACGTGAACGCATTGGTTGGACGCAATCAAGAGTTCGAGCAGCTCCTGCCGCAAAGGACATTTCCTCGGTCAAGGACAAAATGGATAACCGCTTCCCCATCGTGGCGGAAGCCATCGATGAATACAACATCGACACGCACGAGATTATGAAGCGTGAAGATAAGATTATCACCGACAAGAAAGGCAATTTCTTGCGCAAAGAGGCAGTGTGGAAGTTACCAATCCCCTACCCCGTTTTCATCAATGAGATTTCCGCCGTGTTCCTTTATGGGCGACCCGTCAAGTGGATGCAGCTATCCGAGGGTACAGACGATGCTTTCAAGGCATATCTTGAATTGATGAAAGAAATGCACTTTGACAGCAAGATTAAGCAGTGCAAGCGTATCGCAGGTGCGGAGACCGAAAGCGCAATGTTGTTCCGAACATATCGGGATGATGACGGCTCGCCCTAAGGTACAGATTCGGGTTCTTGCGCATAGCAAGGGCGATGAAATCTATATCCGCAAAGACCAATACGAAAACATCATTTCGGCTGCGTGGGGCTACTATGTGCGCGAAGAAAAAGATGAATTGCGTACCATTTTGACATTTTGCACACGCGATGTAATCTATCATTGCGCCAAGCGTGCCATCGGCTGGGATGTGGTCGAAGAAACTAACTTTATAGGCAAGATACCCCTTATCCTTTTTGGCAGAACAAGGAATGGAAAGGGGTTGAAAGGCTAATCCATCGTGAGGAATACATTGCCTCACGCACGGCGGACACCAACGACTATCTTGCCGACCCTATTACGATTATGAATGCCGACATAATCAAGAATATGCCCGAAAAGAAAGAGGCATCGAAACTCTTATCACCAACGGGCAGGATGGTGGATAAAGCGGCAAAATACCTAATATGGGATAGTGCGCCGCAATCGAAGAAAGACGAGTTGGATTGGCTACAAAACCAAATCCTGCAAAAAAACGTTTACGCCGAACATTACACCGACACATTGAAATCAATCTCCCAATTATCGGGCAAGGCTTTGCGCACGGTGATGCTGCTTGCTGACATAAAAGCATCAAAGCACAAGGAGGTACACAACGAATTACTCGACCGCATAGCGTCGCTTGTAACGGCTATCATCGGCAACGTGCTTTGATGTACACCTGCATACGCAGTGCGAGAACTTGAAGATTGGGCATGAATTTCAAGAGCCGTTCGGTGATGACATTGCCGATGACTTGAACAACATTACAAAGGCATACGATGCAGGCATTATTTCGACCGAAACGGCTATTGAAAATGAATCCGCTTGTGAAAGACCCACACCGTGAAATGGAGCGTATTAAGCAAGAAGCGGCAGAACGCCAGAAGCAGCAGGAGAATATCTTTGGTGGTGGTGATGACGGCGGCGCAGGGTCGGCAAACAGCGGTGATGATAACGATGAATAAATAATATCTTAAATATAAACAAAAATGAAAAAGAACAGAGTTCAATTATGGTGAGTTCCTTTACGGAATACCGAGTAGCAAAGAAAGCGAGAAGTATAATCCCGAAAACCAAAGAGTATTTATCCACAATGGCTATATCAATGGCGATGGATACGGAAAGCTCATCGGCTGGCATGATGGGAAGATTTGCAAGAGCAACGGCTTCAAAAACTTCATGTGGGGCGATAAGGTTAGAAAAAGCCACCACCAAAGAAATCGAAGAATTTATGCAGCAGTTGCATAATCAAGAAATAGTAAAGAACTAGTAAAATCGAAAACGATGGACGATAAGCATTTAGCCAACAAGAAGAAAGCGGCAGCGCAACGGCTCATACGAACCGAGGCGTATGCCGAAAAAGAGTGAGACTTTGTTTGCCAAGACGGTAAACGAAATCCTTGCCCTTAACAAGACTATGCCGACGCTTGACGATGGCGCGATGTATTCTTTCGATGGCGATAGCATCAAGAAGCAAAAGGAAGTCGAGGGCTTTGTTGCGCCGCTTGTCGTCCACCGTTACCTTGGCCGTGCAGAACGGCATCAAGCTCGAAATGGGAGGCCGCCAACAAGGAATGCGACCAATCTCGTTAAGTCTGTATTCGGGAAAAAGGTGCTTTCTACGCCCGAATTTACCGCCTATATGGACAGGAACACAGCCGCCCGTGATGCGTTCATAGGACGCACGGAAAACGGCTTAGACCTATCGAAACGTGTATGGAAGTCTGTCAAGCAATTGCGTGAAGAAATGGAAGTTGCTATGACCGTTGCCATCGGTGAGGGTGATAGCGCAAGCTCCATGTCTCGAAAGGTACGTGAATACCTTAACGACCCCGATTTGATGTTTCGACGATTTCGATATAAGAAAGGCGAAAAAGGACGTAATAGACCCTACAACGGGTGAAATCGTCGGCACTGAACCAATATACGGTAAGAAGTGGAAGAAGCGTGTCAAGGACGAAAAACGGGCAAATACAAGTGGATTGACTACGACCGTGATACCTATAAAAGCGGAACAGGCGTTTTATAAGTCATCCGCACGCAATGCGATGCGTGTAACCAGAACCGAAACCAACATTGCCTATCGACGTGCCGACAATGCAAGATGGCAGAATATGGATTTTTGTTCTTGGGCAACACATTGAACTTTCTAAAAGCCACCCGAAAAAGGATATTTGCGATGACCTTGCAGGGGATTATCCAAAGGATTTCGTATTTGACGGTTGGCATCCGCAGTGCTTTTGCGTTTGTACTCCTATCCTTATGGATGAGGCTGAAATGGCAAAAAGTTACGGAAGCGTTCTTAAAGGGCGAAACATATAAACCCAGGGGAAACAAATTACCGAATATCCGCAGAACTTTAAGGATTGGGTAAGAGAACATTCAGAGGACATCGCAAAAGCTCGTGAGAGAGGAACTGAACCGTATTTCATTCGCAATAATGCAATGACTATCGATGATATTATCAATCCTAAGCCGAAAAGAAATCTACCCTCGAAAAGGCACAGCTCAGGCACGAGGCTCGCACACATGAGGCAAGAAGAGGCAATCCGTCTCAGAGCTGCCAATCGTCAAAAAGGCTATCAGCGCAGGAAAGAGGTATCTCGATGAGTTCGAGGGCGTGGATAATGTCGATACATCGGCTTTGCGTGAGGCTTACGAGCATGGGCGTTGGGAAGATGTGCGCTCTGAGGCTCTGAAACTCGCTCAGAAGAAACGCTCTGTGCTTGAATATAGCATCGAAAAAAGATGAACGAGGCAAAGGACTACGGCGAGATTGATATAACTGCCCTGCAATCGGCTCTCAAATCGGGCAAGTTCGCTCAGATGCAGAATGAGGCGATGGCAATGCAGAAAACTCATCAATCAGACGAAAGCGGCTGAGAATGCGATTTCTGACCTTATCCCCTGAGGCTCACGAATGGCACAAACAATTCTCTATGGCAGAACTGCAACAGACCCATGCAGCCGTACAGAAGAAACTCAACGATATTTCGGGATTGCCTCTCGCTGAGCAAAAGAAGAAACTCGAAATGGAGATTAAGTATGTGGAAGACCCGACCTATCTCAAACCGCATACTCAATACCCGACATGGAAAGTCTCTCAGGATGCGTATATCAATAAACTTAACGAGGTCGTTGTCAAGATTGAGATTGAGGCAGTCGAGCAGCAATTGGCAGTCGTTAAAGCATGGTCGGTCAATCATCCGAAGTCTCTCAATGTTGCTAATTTGCTTGCAGAGGCTCAGTCTGCAATCGCCAACAGCGAAGATATTACCATCATCAAGCAAAAGGCAAATCTCGCTATTGCTGAGCATCAGAAACGACTTGCAGAACAGGCGAGACGTGATGCGAAGAATGTCGGAAAGGTATCGAAAAGATGTTACTCTTTTGCAGACTGATAAGGATGCCTATTCTCAAAAAGAGAAAAGATGCCGCTATATGGTGCAAGAGTTCTCGTGAGAGTGATGACCTTTGGGGCGATGAGAGTGATGACCTTTGGAATAGTCTAACCCCTGAACAACAAAAAGCGTGGTATGATTATACCGCAGGTTCAGGACATATGAATAGACCTCTCCGTGGATATTCAGGCGGATGGGGTTGGGATCACTACAAAGGCGTTGGCAATGTTCCTCTTGATAATGAGGGTGGAGAGGCTAACATCAGAAAACTCAAAGGTGTTCTCGATACGACCATATCCACTCAAGATAAAATGGTTGCAGAGGGTATTGAGACTTGGAGTGGCGTAGAAGGATTTATCGGAGTTCGTAATCTGACAAAGGAACAATTACGAGGAATGGTTGGCAGAATAGTAACCGATTATTCATTCATGTCATGCGGGTCAGCAAAAGGCACAGGATTTAGCGGAACGATACTCAACATATACTGTCCGAAAAGGCTCAAAGACTTTCTACGCAAAGAGGCATTCAGCATATAAATCAGAAAACGAAACATTCATGCAGATGGGAGCAACATATAGAATTATAAAAGTTGAAGCTCCTGATTATGGAAATGTTTATATAGATATAGAACTAATCGGATATAAAGAGACATCCGTTATTATAATCAAAGAGGCTCACCAATCGATGAACCTCTTATTTTTAATAGTATTTATGATAAAAATCTTTGAAATCGCCTCCCTCATTCCATTGTTCAAACCGATTATAGAGTAAGGCTTTCAGAGTTACAGGGGTGTCATCGAATTTCTCAAAAGTCTTTTAATCCTGCCAAAAGATATTCAGTCAGAATTTTTAGAGAGTAAATCGGAATGCTCATCATCTTTGCTTAGAGTGAGTTCAATCCATGATTTCTCATACCGCCATAGCATTCCCTTTGTTCCATCGTGCGGACATTCTTTCTCTCCTTTTGTAGTATCTGCAATGATGCAATAAATCTTTCTGTGTCATATTAACTCAGTTTAATGTTATATAAAAAAATCATCGATGCCGAAACGCTCATCAAACTCTCTCACGACCTTAATCATTTCATCGGGCAGATAGTCGAGAGTCGTTGAAATGAGCGTCTTTGGTATCTCGTAGAATGCTCCTGCGAGTGAGCCGACAATTGCACCGAGGGTATCACTATCGCCGCCGTAGGATATTGCAAGCCTGATAGCGTCCTCGAAATCCTGAGAGAGTGAGAAAAAGATGCAGGGCGAGAGGAACGCATCCTTGGCAAGTCTCATTCCATTCTCCTATCTTCGGGAGATTGGAAACATAGTCTTTGCCGTAGAGTTCTGCACACATATTCTGCACTTCCATCTTTGCGTCTTTCCAATGATGATGCGAGAGATACCAAGTAGCGAGAGCGGTTGCCATTGCGCCTTTGATGCCCTCATCGTGAGAATGGCTGCACTCAGCAGATTTCTTTGCTTCATCAAGAGCGGTGGTCGATTTATTGAATGCCCAACCAATCGGCGAAACTCTCATGGCTGCACCATTCCCGAAAACTATCATACGGCTGAGGGTCATCTTGCCATATCCATCGAGAGAATGATACTCCGTATGCGCCTTTCGGATTGGGATATTTCCTGCACCACTCAATGAGGCTATCTTTGTAGGGAATGCCTCTCAGAATAGCGTCAGCAATGGCGACCGTGCAGACGGTATCATCCGTGAATGAGCTGTCCTGTGGGAAAAAGCTCGAAATCATAATCTCTTGTGTTGTGAAATTCGTAGGTGCTGCCTATGATCTCTATTATTGCTCCTAACATAATTATTTTTCCTTTCTTTGCGTGTGCTTTCCGTTCAAGTGTCCCGATGCGAATAACACACTTTTTGTTTTCGTATATATCCTTACCACGGATGGCATTTGTCAATGACTTGTATCCGATACCTACATCTTCCGTGGTAAAGTTGTTGTATATAGCGGCAAGGGAACCGAAATAATGGTCTTGCCTACCCGATGTAGGCTCTTTCAGTTTCAAGTGTACTATCTTTCTGCTTTCCATTCATTAAGCTGTTGTTTAGGCGTTCCCGTGCGCCGTGTGGCGTTAATTATGTTCATGTAAACAGCTTTATAGGGCTCACTCTCAAAACGCACTGGGAAAACGGAATTATTTTATATCATTTTCTCTTTTTACTTTTCTTGGGTAGTACCCATTCCCTTTGCTTTGCTACTTCCCTGTTAAACTTCATCAAACCTCTTCATCTTTTGAACTCAAAGTGCATCGTTCCTTTCTTGAAGCCTTTAACACGGAAGAAAGCCCAATCGAACCACTCGCCCCAAGGATATTCTCCCTGTACAAAGTTGTGTTTAGACTAAGGATAGTATCGTAATTTGTACCTGTAATGTAGCATAAAGCCTTAACAACATCTTGTATCTTTCCCTCATTACTACTGTAATTCAAATTGACATAATGGCGTGGCCAACGTGCATCATATTCCGTCATATATGGGACAATAAATTTTTCGATTGACCATATAATTTGCATTGGTTTTCCACTTCTCACCAGCCGTTGAGTTTTCGGCAGAGAAAAGAGCATATCAAGTCGAACGCTTCAAGCAACGCCGTATTCATGCGTTGCCCCGTGGTCTGTATCACCATATCAAGCACCTTATACACGTTGTGCATCGTGAATGGTACATTAACCTGCTGTTCGACGAAACGGTTTATCTGTTCACGCAAACCATTGGTAGCATACTTTTCCATGTTCAACTTGGAAGATTATGCGCCAATAGTATTTCTGCAACTGCTTCTTATACATTTGATGGCTCATTTGGACGACGTTACCTCTATTATCGACACAGGCGAACTTCACGGGTAGGTAGTCACTTTCCTCATCGGCGAACCGTGCAACATCGTTTATCTTGTCCGCCGCCGCCAACGTGTCATCAAATAGCTTTTACTGCGGATATATACCGATTGACCATATCACGAACAACATTATATTGAACAAGTCCATCCGTTTCGTTTCTATCGAGTGCATCCTCTTCATTAGAAAACATATATCCATCAAATTCGTTGTCATTCTCTCCGTACTTGTAAAGTTTGACTAACGACACCTCAACATCGGTATTGCGTTCCGATTTATCAAACACACATCCAAGGTTCTCGGATGTGCCGTATAGCTCTACCTTTTCTTTGAATACACGCCCTATCCTCGCTTCTGCGTTCTAACCAAATTGATGTGTTACATAAAGCTATTATCGTACATCCTGCTGGTGCGATTTCAAAAAGCGTGCATAATATGTTTAACACCCTCGCTAAAAGGAGGGTTCATTACGATAAAAATCAACGTGGCTAACCATATCCGAAGTAACGGTCAAAAAGTCATCGGCTATAATATTGCATACGCCTGACAGCAACTTGCGTAAGTGTGCGTCTTTCTCACACGCAACCACCTCACTTTGCGCCGTTTTCATACTGCCATGACAATGTTTCCACTACCCTGCCGACGGTTCTAAAATGGTTTTGCCTACAAATGTCCTCGCCAAGCATCATCGTGTTTATTACTTCTTTTGGCGTTGGATAAAAGTTAGGATTATTTGAAAATAAGTTCATCTTGCCTTGAAAATTACGTTTAACCATAAACAACCTCTCCGAACAACACGCATTGCATAAGGTTGCTACAAGTACAGTAATCTTCGTTCTCTGTGATGAAATCAGCGTAGTCATAAGGACATTTGTCCTTGAATACTTCAAGCCTTTCTTCATCATATCAAGTGTGATTTTGTGCCTTATTGGTTCTTCTTCATCCTCGTATTCGTGTGCGACAATATACCCACCACCAAGAAGAATGTCTGCCCATTTTTCTTCTCGGCATTCGCTTCCTTCTTTTACAAGGCTGTCAAACTTCTTTTGGGCGACAGATTCCCAACCAATCACTTCCATAAGTTACGGTTGAAAATATATCAACCAGCGTTTCTTTGTTCAAATCCTTTCTACTATTCATTGCTCTTATGATTAAATAAATTCATACTTTGGCTTAAGACCTCTTATAACACGTTTTGCATCAGCAATACTAACAAACTCTTTATCAAAAATCATTGTCAATGATTACTGATTCCTGACCGAAACCATCAACTAACTTTGTAAGAATATGATTCTTGTAAGTAATCTCTTGAACTTTTTCTAACTTTTTCATATTGCGTTGAATTTAATTTTAGACACTTATTAAGTATCTTTTTGTGCTGCAAAGATATGGAATATAATTATAATACGCAATAATTTAAGCGAAAAATTTTTAGTCAGTTTTCATTGTTATGCCGCAGACAGCCGATAAATAAACGGTTTTTCGATATAGTTAAAATTACAAATACAAGATACTTGTTAGGTATCTCTTCCGTATTTATGCTATATTTGCTCGTTGAAATTACCAACTATATCAAGATATGAATAAGAAACTTCGTAAGACCTTATCCGACAAATGCAAGGATATGGGATTAACTGATACGTATTGGACGAACTTGCAGAGCTTGGTTCGCAAGACCTTGCCGACGATGCCTCTGACGAGGACATTACAGCCAAAGCGGATTTCCTTGTTCCTTTTGCTAAGGCTACGCAGGGGAGATTACAAGAAAGACACGTGGCAGGGAAAGCACAATCAGACGACGCAATCGAATGGCGAGGGCGACGGTGAGGGTGAGACGGCGACGATAACGACGATGCCTCGATTGGTTCAAAAAGCAGATGACAGGCTACACAAAGACTTGAACGACCTCAAAGCCGAGAATGAAGCCTTGAAGATGGAACGAACCAGGCGGAACGCAATGCGACTATTGCCGCCAAAGCCAAGGAGCTCGGAATCCCCGACTACTTGATGAAACGTGTGTCGTTTGCGGACGATGCCGACGTTGCAAAGGAGTTGAGAGGACTACAAAGCAAGACTTGGTAAACAACAAGCTGATGCCGAAAGATGCGGCATTGGAAATGGGAAAGACCGAGGATGCCATGAAAGCCAGAAGCAAAAGGCTTAGGCAAAGCTTCGCGATTAGTAAACCATCATCTATTGTTTCACATTTAATTGACACGCTAATATGGCAATTGATTTCAAAAGAACGAAAGTGTCTGGACATTTCCCAGAGTTTGGCGTGGCGAATGTAAGATTTTTGCCAGCGGGCTTCAAGCCTGCGCAGTCGTTCCCGTCGGCACGGTATTGCGCCGTGGTACGCCTATCACGGTCGATTTCGAGAAACGCACGGCAGCGGTCGCAAAGACGGCAACCGTACAGAAAGGCGGCACAACAACCGCCCCACGTGTACCCTAAGGGACATTACTTCGTCGTTGGTGATGTTGTAACTAAACTTGGCGACGGTACCAGCACCAACCATTAAGTCTATCGACACGACCAATGATGATTACGACACCATCACTCTTTCAGCCGCTTATACAGGGATTGGCAGAGAAAGATGTTATCGTAGAATCCAACGAAATTACCTCTGAAGTTACGGAGGCGAAACCTCTCTACACACCAAACATAGGTTGTTGGTGCGGTTTAGAATTTACAGGGCAAGGGTATTCCTACCATTGATGCGGCTTTCGAGGCTGTTGTGCTCTATCCGAGCCTCAACTTCCGATTATCCCCGATTGGCTTACGGGATGCTGCCCGAAAGCAAATCACAATATTCTTTTCATTAAGCAGTAAACTCACTATGCCACAATTTCTTTATAGTTCAATTTTCGGCGAGACTGACAAAGAATGTTCAGATTCGCTTTGACGTTGTTAGCGAGCTTCGTAAGAGGCTTTTTGACAACGTGATTTTCGAAAGTACCTTGATTGGGACACGCCGACCGTCGGTTTGAACTTCGAGGGAACTTATCGGACAGTACAATCTTACCGTTGCCGCACCAACCATCGGTGATAGTTCAAGGGAGGCTATCATTGGCACAGGGGATGGAAACCTTAAAGGAAACCATCCTTAACCACGCCTTGACCTCCCGATGACAATCCAGGACTATCGCAAGGTGTTGCAGATTCTCGATTCCAAGTCTTTACCCGACAAGGTTAAGACCGAACAGCTCGTAAATCTTATGTGGGGCAAAGCGTGCGAGACCGTCGTAAAGGCTGTGCTCGGCAAGCTCGACATGATTTTCCTCGGCGCATTGTCCAACGAGGAAAGTTCACCTGGACGATACCACCAACCCCGAGGGCGGTGCGCGGCTCAATCGGTTTTCAACCAGCCGTCCGAAAACATTGCGTCTTCTTCAACAACGCGATGGACTCTTCAAATCTCGACACCGTGGACTGTTTCGAGGACATCCAAGCAATCATCGACACAGCGCAGGACAAAGTTGTGTTCGGCAAGGTGCTTCTTGCGCCGTCGAAAATCTCCTATATGTGCCGCTCTAAGAAGATTAAGCAGATGATTTGGGGGACGGACAAGTCCGCAAAGATTGTGCAGCTCAAGGACATCAACGCATACATGCAGGAGAATAGCTATCCTATCTTCGAGCCGATACGTCGTCAGGTGATGATTCAGAACGGCACACAGCTCACACCGTACACACCTTGGAACGAGAAGAACATCGTGTTTATTCCCGATGGTAAGTTAGGTACGGTAAAGAACGCTTGGGCAAACTCCGAGTTGAAGCCCGAAAACGGCGTTGCATACTCAACTATGGACGCATCCGTGTGTCGCAGTGGGGGTTGGCGAAAACGCAGGGGTTCTAACGCGTTGAGTTCCCAAGGCGGAAGTGCTTGCACTGTCATTACCGAGGAAATGAACGGTATCTACACTCTCAAAACAGAAGCGTAAAGATTATGACGAACCTCATTGCAACAAAAAGTCTGTGCAACGCTATTGCCAACACGTTCTATCCCGACAATTCGGCGATAGAGGTTGTGTTGTTCAATGAGGGTATCGACCCGAAAGCGGACGCAACACCGAAAGACCCCAATATCTTTCGGATTGCAGTCCAGCTTATCAAAAGGATATGTTGAAAGCAGCCGACGGAAAATGGCGTTTCGACAGCCGTAGGGGACGATGCCATCAAGGACAGCATCAAGTATTGGTGAGCTTATACGGTGTTGCGGTAGAGGACGTTTTAGGTGATACGCTTTCGGTGATTGAAGATGGTACACACTTATGGTAACGGCTATGAGAACTAACGGTACATTGCGATACGAAACGCTGCAAGGCGGAGGATTGAACGAATACGGAGAGATTGATGAAACGGTAACAAGTACGTGGAGTGAGCCTATTCCGTGTTCTATCAAGACCAATTTGGACACCCGAAAAGGCGTGTATGAAAGATGGTGAGTTTCGTCAAGCATCTTTCGTTGTGATGATAGAACTTGAAAAGTTCCCGTACAAGCGCATACGTTTGGAGCGCATGGGCGAGGACTTGAAAGAACACCGTGTGTTAAGTTCCGAGCCGCTTGCCACCGTTGGACGGACACAGATACTTGTATAAAATCGCTATGGCAAAACAAATTACCTATCACGGGAAATATAAGGGCATCATCGTCAGCCAATTCAGCGTGAATAAAATTCGCAAGGGATTGGAGAAGAAGAAAAAGGAGGTTGAGAATTTGATAATCAAACAATTCTCCTACATCGGTGAGGAGTGCGTGAAGATTGCCCGTGAACAAGGCAGCTCACAACGACATTACGGGAAACTTGCGGTCATCCATCGGCTACGTTGTGTTGAACAATAGAAAGCCCGTGAAATATGGTCAGCCAAAACAATACAACGGCAAACTCGGCAATGGTGCGGAGGGGCAAAAGCAGCCGAAGCACTATTGACCAAAGTTACAAGCAAAATTCCCTGGGGAATAGTATTGATGGTGTGTGCAGGAATGAATTATGCCGCCTACGTTGAAAACATCCATCATAAAGATGTGTTGGCATCCGCCGAACTAAAAGCGGAAAGCCTTGCAAAACAACTTCTTAAAGGGATAATAGAGAAATGATAAAGACCGAAAATCAGATTGAGCGTGATTTCTACACATTCATCAAACAAAGCAAGTTGGGTAAAGGCGTGAAAGGTACGGTATATCGTGCTGATATGCGTCCCGACGATGCAGCAACCGAGGACTTAGTTGTCAAGTTCCTTGCAGGACTTGATGAACAGATACAATCGGGTGTGGTCATTATCAATATCTATGTTCCCGATAGGGTTTACCCTGATACAGGTCGGAAGACAAAAGACCACGCACGTATTGGGGTCTTGCAAGACCTTATACAGTCGTTCGCGAATGACAACGACAACACCGAATATTGGATGCAGACGGATAGCACACCAACCTCAACACCGATAGAGGGTATAGAACAGCATTGCATAAGTGCAAGAATTAAGTTTCAAAGATTATCAACCGATTAAAAAGTTATACATCATGACAAAGAAAAATCATCATGTCGTGGTCGAAATGTAAGATCGAAGTTGGAAAGACAGGCAAAGCAGATGCTATGGCATCCGTCTTAAAAATCTGTCGGTACCATCAACGACAAATCGACTACACTTGCTACCGAGGATGGCGAGAAGCTGGAGGCAGGCAACAGGCGGTATCGTCGTAGCATCGGAAGAGGGCGAGCCCATGGTAACTATTACCACCGTATTAAGGAAATGGACTTCGATACTGAAAAATATGTTCACGGGAGCAACAGCACCGATGGCGATGAGCTTACGGTAAAGACGAATGTTGTATCCGATGACTTTTCCGTAAAGGTTACACCAAAGAATATCGGTGCAACAGGTATTAAAGTTCGTCGTTCGCATGTTTCTTTTCCGTCCAGGCTCTTCCGAGGAAGAGGGTCAGTATGTGGACTTGACTTCAAAATCCTTGCTTGCGAGGATGGCGAGCTTTACAAGAAATTCAAGGTAAAAGAAGCAGATTGGACTTAGGATAGCAACCGTCTATCATACGTTGAGTTTTAATTAGACAAAGACTGATGGAAAGACATCTACCTTATCGGGCGGCAAGGGAAACCGAAATCACGGCGTGAGAAGCGGTATCTCATTGCGCTCATAACGCAAAGAACGCAGGTTCGATTCCTGCCGCCGTAACCAACTATAATATATGCGCAATATGGAAAAGACAACAATAGAAAGCCAGGTGGCGAGTGCCGTACTGAAAGAAAGGTTGGTAGCATCGTAATCGACGGTAAAACTTACGAAATTGCACCGCCGACGCTTGCGACACTGATTCTTATTTCGAATTGGTATCGACCTCCCCGTCGTTGAGCGTGTTCCGAACAATCAGATAGTCAATTCCGTACTCCACTATGCTAAGGATTACCGTAAATTGGGTGATATTTGCGCCGTGCTCATACTTGGCGCAAAGAACTTAACGCAGGAGATTGAAGAAACGCACACACGGCGAATTCTTGGGCTATTCAAGCGTAGATATACGACTAAACAGACAATTGACCATAAAGCCGAATTATCACGACTTTATAACGGAAAAATATGCGTCCGTCTGTGGTTTTCAATGTTATAGTGAAACGCTTGCAGGATATGGAGGTCGGCAGTTTTTCTCCATTACCACTTCCCTAAGCGAGGCAAACATTCTGAAACCGACAAAGGAAGTGGAGCGTTAAACGATAGCATTTGGGCAACGGTTCTCGGTATCGCAAGACATTCGGCGTAACCGAAAAAGTACGCTCTCTATGAAATGAGCTACACGAATGCCATTCTTTATAGCAGGGCAATGCCGATGCCTGACGACCGCAACGATGACGATGCGCCGTTGTACGACGGAACAAAGGATGCCAACGACCCCAATAATTTTAATGATTTTGACGAAGAAGAAATCGTAAGAGTATGAACGTAGAGGACGTGAAACCTTAGTTTTTGGAACAAGCATTGACACTTCGGGGTTTGACCAAGGCGTTGAACACTTGAATGAATCCGTTGCGCAAATTGGCGCACAGAGCAGAGGCACAAAGTGCTAAAATAAACGAGCTATTAACGAACATCCCGACGGTCAATATTGATGTTGTAACCAATGCTGGGCAGTCCTTGCAGACCATACAACAGGGTTTCGATGAGATAGACCGTGTTGTTGATACCAACAAAGCAGCTATCCGTGAGTTGGAAGCCGAATACAAACGACTTGCATCGGAAAAGAACAAGGCAGGACAAAAGGGCAACGAAACACAATATAACGCCTCAAAAGCAGGGCAGAAAGCCATTAAGGAAAACCATGTGCCGCTCGTAAACAAGTGATAACCGAGGCAGGCAAACAAGCCGACGCTGCACAAGTAGAAAACAAGCTCAAACAAGAAAGCCGCAGCAACACAAGCAACGGCTACACAACACACGTCCTTACGTCAGCAAATCAATGCCTTGAAAAAGGAAATGGCGGATTTGGTGGCTAATGGCATTGACGAGCAAAGCGCGGCATACAAAAGGCTTGCCAATGAATTAGGGCGATTAACCGATATTAAAGGCGATATTCAACAGCAGGTAGCATTCTTTCCAATGACGAGGCCCAGATAGCGGGTGTCGTTCAAGGACTGACGGAGCTGTCGGCGCATTCTCCGCTGCACAAGGCGCGGTGGGTTTGTTCGCAGGCGAAAATGAAGAACTCAACAAAATCATAGCAAAGGTGCAATCCCTAATGGCTATCACGATGGGATTGCAGCAGGTTCAACAGACCCTCAATAGGATAGTGCCTTTTTCGCTTGTTACGCTTAACGGATTGAAACGTATTTGGAATAAGCTGACGGGCGAAAGCGCAACCGTGCAAGCAACGGAAAGCGTGGCAACCGAAGCCATACCACGGCGCAGCTGCCAACACCGCCGCAACGGTAGCCGACACCGCCGCACAGACCGCAAACAATACATCGACCGCCGCAGGAACGGTAGGCGCAAAGCCGCTAACACAACCGCAACAACTAGCAAAACCGCTGCAACGGCTGGCAGGAACGATTGCTGCAAGGCAATGACGTGGGCAATGAAAGGATTAAAGGTCGCACTGATAACAACGGGTATCGGTGCTTTGGTCGTTGCGCTTGGTGAGCTTATCAATCTGGATTTCGAAGTCGTTAGTACTACGAATGAAGCAGATGAGCGGATGGAAGCAATGAACGGCGTTATGGATGAGGGTGCAAAAAGGCACGGTAAGGCACTCCGCAGAGATGCAGCGCTATCAACAGAAGATAAACAACTCAATGGGACAAAACGCCAGAAAAAGCGCTTGTTGAAGAATTAAATCAAAAAGTACGGTTCGGCACTTGATATTATAGCGCCTCTTCAATGGAAAGACGTGTTGAAAGTCGAAGCGAAGCGATTGTCAAATGCTATTAAAAGAAAGCCGAGGCGCAAGCATTGTTAAACAGTACACCGAGGCGTTCACGGCATTTGCAGGAGGTACAACACAAAAAGGCAAGTGATTTCGGACATTGGTACACAACGGCGCAGGCGACGAAGAACGCAAGAAAGAAGCGGAGGCAAAGGCTACAAAGAAATAGCTGGACTTTGTGCAGAATACAAAAAGAGTATGAATGAGGCTAATAACATCGCATCGGATTTCAATATCGGTGGATATACACAGCCTACGAAGACAAAAACGAAGAAAGATAAAGACAACTTCGACCCCAAGCAAGCGGCGTTGGAACGAAAGAAACTCTATTGATGAGTACTGTTAAGAATGTCAGAGTATTTAACCGATGCACAGCAAGATATTGCCGATATGACACTTTCAAGTATGGCCGAGGGTATTTCAAAGGAAATAAGTACGGCAAGCCTTAAAATGCAAAAAGGCATTATATTCGTGGGATGATAAATTGAAAAGCAGCTTGCGGAGTTGAAGAAGAATACTGCAGGAAGTGTACCTCAAGAGGAGCAACTGAAGTAAAATGGTCGCAGACTGCCGACGGTAAGAGAAACCGATAAGGAATGGCAGGACGAGGTGTTGAAAGACGAAAAAGTTGCAACAGAATACTATCGTGTGCGTAAACAAATCACAGAGAATGGAGAAAAAAGATACAGAACATCCGACAGAAATATGATGACCAACTAATAGAAAAATTCGGAACACGCAATCAAAAGATAGAATTGCTTGAACGTCAGTGGCAAGAAAAATTAGCTTTTCATTCCAGAACAATATATGGATGAAGCCATTCAGCAAATGGATGAAGAATTTGAAAGCTCGAGGCCGAAAAAGTTAAAGATAGCATCAACTGGGAAACCATATTCAATGACCTTGATAAAATGAGTGTCGGCTATCTTACTGACTTAAAGGGGCAAGCTGCAAAAATTCTTGAAAGAGAATAAAGAAATTGCCCATTGAAAGCATCAAGGAGATAACTCAAAAGATGCACAATATAGACGATGCCATCGACAAGGAAAAATGACACATCGGAATCCTTTTGCCTACGCTTTCGAAGCCTCACAAGCGTGAAAAAGCAGGAAGCGGCGGACGCACAAGAACGTCTTGCAGATGCAGTGTATCGTCAGGCGGAAGCCGAAATGAACCTTGAAAATGCGAAGCAAGCGATTGCCGACGAAATCAAGGCGGACACGGGCATTGTCATTGACCCAAAAAGACATCAAGTTTGCAGGTAAGGACGACATTCTAAAGAATGTAACCGATACCAAGGCTCTTGAAAGACTTAACAAGTTATTCGGTGAGCTTGCACAGCGAAAACAAAGCGACAAGGCGACCGAGAATAAGAACAAGGCGCAAGCGGAAGCTGACGATGAGGACAAAGCTAATCTTACATTGAAAGAACGTGCGCAGATTGCGGCGGAAGCATTGGGAAAAACTCGGCGATGCTAACGCGAAGTATCGGGATTGATGAATGAAATCGGACTTGTAATTCGGGGAGTTGGTGAGGCTATCAATAATGCCGCACATGGCGTTAATCTCGGCGGCTGGTGCGGCTGCTGATTATGCAAGTGGCAATTATATCGGTGCAGTTACAAAGGCATTTCGCTATCAAAGTCATTTTGGCTCTATGTTGGGTATTGGCAATGGTAACGCCGCCGAGACCGCCAAGAAGATTGCAGAATCGACGGCATCCAACGATGCTTTGAAAACAGCCATCGACGGACTAACAAAGAAGATGGACGAAAGCAACGGCGCAAAGTCGATTGCGTACTACAAGAAAAGCATACGAGGCAGGCAGAGCGTTTGAACAAGAATACTGCCGACATCTTGAATGCGCAGATGAACTATCATTCGGCGCATCACTCCAACGCTCTACTATTGGATCTTGACAAGAATAGCCTATCGCAAATCAATGCCCTGTTGGGAACGTCGTTGCAAAACACGTGGTCGGACTTTTTCGAAGCTGACCGCCGAGCAGATGAACGAAAATACGCACCAATTTGCCCGATATTTGGCGGAAATGTATAACGCGAGGCAAGTATGGTGACCGATTCAAGGACGATTGGAACAACTATGCCGACCAAGCAGATAAGTTATCCGATTTGACGGCTTCCATCAACGAGAAGTTAATCGGCATGTCGTTCGATGGCTTGCGAGACAATCCCTCGTGTCGGAATTGATGGATATGCAAAACGATGCGTCCAAATTCTCCGCCGACTTTACCAGAATATGCAACAATCATTGCTAAAAGCTAGTGATTGCTAACAAGTACGATGAGCAACTAAAGAAGTGGTACGACAAGCTGGGAAAGGCATTACAGGAGGAATGGCGGTGAGCTGGTACGGCGGCTATTGATAGTTTCAAAAAGGAGTACGATGCTATGGTTAATGGCATGATTGCAATGCGAGACCAGGCTGCAAAGATAACGGGCTACACGGATGATAGCACCGTGAGGGCACGAGCAGGTATTGCCACGGCATCGCAGGGATAGCGTGGACGAAAACAATGCACGCCCTAACTCACCATGCAGAGGCACACTCCCATACTTTGCGTACAGGGGCTTGCAGAACTGAACAATACAGGTGCGCAAATATTGCAACACGTTGCAGGTATCAAGGATGATACAAAGGATATTCGGAAAACGTGTCGAATATCGGCGACGACTTACGGACGGTACGCAACGAGATTGAGGACATTTCAACACGAGGTGTAAAGATTGAAGAATTGATGAAGTACGATGGCAAATCATGCAGACGAAGCCGACGCATATACGGAATACGGTGTATTCGTTGAGCAGTATGGGTATAAAGAACTCGATCAGATGCCGTCGTTCACGAGTTGGACACAACGGATTGGCCAGAGTACGATGGGCAAGAAGTGGATTTGATTTCACCCGTTCTTGATGAGTCGTGAGTTACAAATTCAATTCGACATTGTAAACGTGCGATATGCGGAAGACTGTTCTCACATTGTCAAACGGTGCTTATCACGATTTCCGCTTTGTCGAATTGGAGAAAACATATCGTTTACGCATGGTATCAAATGGTTCTTTACGCAAAACATACGT
>BNJV01002524.1_pt1 | contig 50674 bp, 65 predicted proteins | sample 8540591 | NCBI WGS metagenome assembly BNJV01 (sample SAMD00202457, study PRJDB9452) | human saliva metagenome | host: Homo sapiens | reverse complement strand
GCCGAGGTCGAGGCGAGTACGCCGCCCAGGGACAGTGACCGGGCAGCGCCACTATCGAGCCGCCATCGATGAGCCGTGACGTGTGGGGTCCTCTGCGGGGGACCCCACACGCGTCTCCATCCAGCGCTACGGCGCTCTGCCATGTGTCCCCGGCCCGGAGATCCACGCTGTGCCACTGTGCTCTACCGCCACCGCTGTGCCCTCCTCCCCGGTCCGGTCACCACGGCCCACCGCAGGAGCCGGCTCCCAATCCCCGGGAAGACGCTCCTCGCCGACGACGTCGGGCGGTGACGACCTGCCTCTTCGCAGCCGCTTTCGCGGCAGTGGACACCGTCTCGCAGACCGTCGGCCGAGTCCAGCGGGCAGCCGGAGCGCTCCTGGAGGGATCCTTCAGCCCACTGCGGCTGCTGGTCGCCCTGATTCTCAGCGGCGCCGCGTGCTGGGGGCTTCCTGGCCCTGGTGGATCTGGCCGCACGGCGCAGAGGAGCCCGCTCGCAGCAGGGTGGTGATCGCCGCTGCGTGCGGTGGCTGGGCTACCGAGGGCCTTCCTGATTCCGCTGACCTGCTGGTCCCTGCTGTACGGGCACCTGTGGCCGATGGCTTCAATGAACGACACGGCCTGGATCCTGACGGACCCGTTCGGCGCCGGGGCCCAGCACCCCATCACCTACAGGCTGATGATCGTGGCCCTGTTCCGGCTGGGGCGCCTGGTCGAGGGCGACCTGACCGGCGTCGTGCTGCTGTCGGTGGGACAGATGCTGTTGTGGGCGACCTGCGTGAGCGGTCTCGTCGTGTTCCTGGACCGCAAGGGGCCTCACGCGGAGTGACCGGTTCTCTCATCGCATACTGCGCACTGATGCCGCTGGTGGCCGACTACTCCTTCGCCGTGGTCAAGGACTCGGCCTTCTCACTGTTCGCCACTGCGCTCATCCCTGTGCTGCTGGCGGTACGTGCCGGAGCCGGGAGGATCCTGTCCAGCAGGAGCGGCATCGCCGTGGTCGTGGTGGTGCCGGCGGGCTTCGCGCTCATGCGCAGCAACGCCCTGCCGGTGGTTCTGATCGCCCTGGCGCTGGTGGTGTGGTGGTCGCGGGCACACCTGCGCCGGGCGTTGGCGGTCACCGCCCTCGCCCCTCGTCATCATCGTTGTGCCCTCGGCCATGACGGCGCAGTCCCAGCACGCTGAGGAGGGCGTGGGCATCCCGTTGCAGATGGTCGGGTACACCCTGACCCACGACGCCGGCTGCCTGCCGCCGGCCAGCCGCCAGGTCTTCGACAGCATCCTGTCCCCCGAGGCCTGGAAGCGGGCCTACCGGCCTTCCAGCGTCGACCCGGTCAAGGACTCCCCGGCCTTCAACAGGACCTACCTCGATACGCACCGCGGCCAGTTCCTCTCCGCGTGGGGACGGGCACTGGTGGCGTGCCCGCCCTTCGTCACCGGTTTCCTCGTGCATACCGGCAACCTGTGGCGCTTCGACGCCGACCCGATCGGCACCGAGGGGCAGTCCCGTTTCGTCTCCGTGGTCTCGAACCACCCGGCCGACCGCGATCAGCTGATCCGCGACTACGCCCGCGCCGGCGTCGTCAGCCACTCGCTCCTGCCGAAGCCCTGGCAACCGGTGGCGGAGGCCGCCGTGCGGGCCATGGAGGTCATGCCGGGCCCGGGAACCTGGATGTGGGTGGTGGCTCTGAGCGTGGTCGGCTTCGTCTACGCCGGGCGGCGAGAGTGGGTGGCGATCTACGCACCCGTGATCCTGCTGTGGGCAACGCCTCATGGTTGCGGCTCCCACCGTTACGCTGTTCCGCCACACGGCGCCCCTCATCATGGTCGCGCCGATCGGCCTCGCGGTTCTGCTGGGCACCGACCGCACCGCTTGGGAGGACTGAGAACCAGGCTGTTCGCCGCGTCAGTCGCAGGCGGTGATGCGCCACAGGGTGACGGTGCCGTCCGGCGTGCGGTCGATCTCCTCGAGGTACTGGTGGGGCAGCCGGTCCAGGGCCTGCCCCCACAGCGGCTCGCGGCCGCCACCGGTGGCGCCGTCGGGCACCGTGCTGTCGGTGTAGTAGTAGCGCACGCCCCGTTGCTTGAGGATGCTGCACACCCGCGGATTCGAGCCGATCTCGTGGAGGTGGCGTCCCAGCCAGCCCAGGTCCTGCGCAGGTGGTTCCGGCCTGGAGGGATAGACCACCCTCACCCCGGCCACGCTCCACAGGTAGGCACTCCCGTTCGAGGGATTCCCCAGGACGACGGCGTCAGCGGGCAGGGTCGAGGGAGCACGGCGGATGAGGGCGAGCTCCTCATCACTGAGCATGGTGCCGTAGACGATGCGCGAGGGGTCGTGGATGGACCGGAGGATCTCCGTCTTGAGGCTCCAGCGCCAGGCGGGGGCCAGGACGAGCGAGGCCAGGAGCAGGCAGGCAGGCACGTTGCGCCTCGCAAGCATGCCTGCCCGACGTCGCCATGAGGGCCGCTGCGGGCGGTCATCAGGGTGAGAGGCGGAGGTCCCCTCAGCACTCTCCTCCGCCTCGTCCACGCCCCTCCCCCAGCGGCGCTGCGCCTCGGCGACTCCCCAGGCGGCCAGGACGAGCACTCCGATCGTGACCAGTGGCATGATGCGGGCCCGCTGGGTGTACCAGGGCCCGGCCAGGGCTCGCAGCGGCCACTGCGGGCCGGCCGCCAGCAGGATGAGGACGATGGCCAGACCGGTCCCCGCGCACCAGCGCTGCATCCCCGGCGTCCGCCAGGCCGAGACCGCCCTCGAGCAGGGGCGAGACCAGTCACCACGGCGTTGCCCAGGTACCAGGGGGTGACGTGGCCAGGAGCGGGTGGTCGGTGAGGACCGCCCAGGTCGTCTCGGGCAGGTTGCCGCCGGGGCGCGGGTAGGCCATGACCGAGGCCAGGGAGGAGCGCATCACCCAGGCGCCCGCGGCGACGACGATCACTCCACCGGCCGCGCCCCCCAGCAGTGCGGCTCGTTGGGCGCCACCGCGACGCCACCAGCGGGTGAGAAGCGGCATGAACGAGGCCAGAGCCACCGGGCCGCCGAGAACGGCGAGGTTGAACAGTCCGGCGCCGTGGGCGGTCACGACGCCGATACTGGCCAGCGCCGCCATGGCCAGCGCACCGGCCCGGACGGCGGGACCCGCCTTACCAGGAGCGCAGGCCCTGACAACGAGGGCCAGTGCCCCGGGCAGGACGGCGAGGCTCAAGGCATAGGGCCAGGTGCTGGTCAGGAGCAGCAGAAGGCTCACCACCGAGCCGGACAGCGCTGTACCGGCAGCGAGGACGACCCCGTCGGCAGCGGTCGCGGAGGAGCGGATGCGGCCAAGCACCTCGCGCAGCAACGCCGCCACGCCCAGTGGCCAGATCAGTCCGGCGGTGACCAGCACCAGGACATTGGCGCCCGACGACGACGCTCCCGGGCAGGAGCGACCGCCAGGGCGTGCCAGCCGGTCGGGTAGTAGCTGACGGCACCGTCGTACATGGAGGCCAGCCCGCCGAGCGGTGAGGCATCGCCCTCCTGGCGCATGAAGGCAACGGCGGAGAGGTGGAAGACGGCGTCGGATGCCTGGGGCGGCGACTGCGGGCCACGGGTGCCGATGAGGGCGGGCAGGACCGTCATGAGGCCGGAGAACCCGACAGCCCCGGCCACCAGCCTGGTGTCCCGGCGGCTGAGGGCCGACGGCATCAGGACGGTGCCGGCACCGCCAGGACGGGCTCCGTCGCGCGAGCGCCGCCGGAGCGGGTCAGGAGGGTCCGAGGGATCACCCCCGGCCACCCACAGCCACTCGGGGGCCCGAGGAGGAGGTCGCCCCGCCCCAGCGGATACCGAGCGCCCCGGCGATCACCGTCCCCGGACCGACAAGTCCCAGAAAGAGCGCAGGGGCCGCCCCGATTCCGGTGATCCCGCGGATGCCCCAGGCACGGGCCACCTGCCACCCGGGGAAGCAGCGCCAGGGCGACCGCGACGACCACGGTGGGGCCACACGGTCCACCAGGAGCCGTCACCGACCGGGCTCATCGCCGGAATCGAGCCGACCACCACGCTCAGAGCGCCTCCGGGGTCACTCGCCTCCGCCGATGGTCAGGCGGGGCACGCCGGTCCACTTGCCGGCGTCGGTGGCGCGGCGCCCGTCCAGCAGGAGAGGCGCAGCCCGGGCAGGTCGGCGGCGGGCGAGCTCGCCGTACTCGGGGTGGTCGGCCTGGACGATGGCGACGTCGACCCGCTCCCCAGGTGGTAGGGGGTCCAGCCGAGCCGGCCAGCTCGTCGTCGGTGTACATCGGGTCGTGGACGAGGACCTCGGCGCCGGCCTCACGCAGGGCCTCCACGGTGGGGAAGACACCGGAGAAGGCGGTCTCCTTGACCTTGCCGCGGTAGGAGGCTCCCAGCACGACGACGCGCAGTCCCTTGAGGGAACCGAGCACTCGGTGGCCCGGCCCACCACGTAGGCGGGCATCGTGGCGTTGAAGGTGCGGGCGGTGCGCACCACGGAGGCGTCGGGGTCGGTGGACAGGTAGAGGCGCGGGTAGACCGGGATGCAGTGCCCGCCCACCGCGATGCCGGGGCGGTGGATGTGGGAGTAGGGCTGGGAGTTGCAGGCCTCGATGACGCGCTCGATGTCGAAGCCGGCCTTGTCCGCGTAGACGGCGAACTGGTTGGCCAGACCGATGTTGACGTCGCGGTAGGTGGTCTCGGCGAGCTTGGCCATCTCGGCGGCCTCGGCGGTGCCCATGTCCCACACGCCGTTGGGGCGGGGCAGGTCGTCGCGCTCGTCGAAGTCGAGGACGGACTCGTAGAAGGCGATGCCGGCCTGGGTGCCGGCCTCGTCCAGGCCGCCCACGAGCTTGGGGTAGCGGCGCAGGTCGGCGAAGACGCGGCCGGTGAGAACCCGCTCGGGGCTGAAGACGAGGTGGAAGTCCGTGCCCTCCTTCAGGCCGCTGATCTCCTCGATCATGGGCTTGAAGCGGCCCCGCAGGGTGCCCACGGGCAGCGTGGTCTCGTAGGAGATGAGGGTGTTGGGGGTCAGGTGGGCGGCCAGGGAGCGGGTGGCGTCGTCCATCCAGGCGAAAGTCCGGCTCCCAGGTGGCGTCGTTGACGAAGAGCGGCACGACCAGGACGATCGCGTCGGCGTCGGGGACGGCCTCGGCGTAGTCGGTGGTGGCGCGCAGAGCGCCGTTGCCGGTGGCGGGACTCAGCGCGGCGAGCTTCGGCCAGGTGGGCCTCACCGGGGAAGGGCTCGGTTCCGGCGTTGACGGCCTCGACGACGGCGGGGTTGACGTCGACCTCGATGACCTCGTGGCCCTTGTCTGCGTACTGGACGGCCAGGGGCAGTCCGATCTTGCCCAGGGCGACGACGGCGATGCGCATACGGGTTGGTCCTTCCGACGGATCAGGCTGAGGCTCAGGTTGATGCTCAGGTGGCGGCTCGGTTAGCAGCCCTCCGTATGATACGGCGCTTACCATGTCCACATGCACGACTTGGACCACACGGACCGCACGGACACGTCCGCTCCCGGATACCGGCTTCACCTGATGTCTCCGACGTGGACGCACGGTCCCTCGGGCCCTGAGTCCTCAGCGTCTCCGGAGTCTCCGGCGTCGCCCTCACCCCTGTCAGGCCCGCACCACCTGTGGCGACCGCTGCCGCCCAGGACCGGCGAGCTGGAGTCCTTGCGGCGCGAGCAGCCCACCCGGCGCACGGGATCATGGACCCTCATCGAGGCGGGTGACGGCGTCGTGCGCCTGACCACGGACCGCACCCGTTCCCACCACCTCCTCTTCACCCGCGCCGGTGACACCTGGGTCATCAGTGACGACCCTCAGGAGCTGCGCCGGCACGCTCCCGCCTGGGTCCGCGACGAGCAGGCCGCCGGTGTCTTCCTCCACGCGGGCTTCACGCCGGGGACACGGACGCTTGCTCATGAGGTGTACGCCACTCCTGCGGGCTCGGTGGTGGAGCTGCGGCCCGACGGGACCTGGAGCTGCCGCTCGTGGGAGACCTACCGCTACGACGCCGACCCGATCACGTCCCCTCAGGAGTTCGCGGGCGTCTTCCGCACCGCGCTCGACACCGCGGTCGAGCGCGTCCTTCAGACACCGACGGCCGCCAGCCTCGTTCCCCCTCCGGCGGGCTGGACCCCGGCTGCTGGCCGTCTGGCTCAAGCGCCACGGGGCCCGTAACGTCGTGACCTTCACCTACGGGGTGCCGGGCAGCACCGAGGTCGCCATCTCCCGGGGCGTCGCCGAGGCTCTCGGGATGGACTGGTTCACGGTCGACCTGGACCCCGCCGAGGTGGCTCGCACGTGGGCCGGACCCGACGGCATCGGCTTCCAGAAGCGCACCTGGGGCCTGACCTCCCTGCCGCACGTCCAGGACTGGTACGCCCTGCTCCGGATGCGCCGGGACGCCCTGATCGACACTGACGCGGTTTTCCTGCCCGGTCACACGATCGTCGGGAATATGCATGACGAGCACCTGCTCGAGGGCCGACCATCGCGCAACGACGTGCTCGCCGCCGTGGCCCGGCACCACTCGCTGCTCCAGGGCGACCGCAACGCGTGGCGACACCTGCCCCTGCTGCGCCGGGCGGTGATGCAAGGCGCCCAGGAGGTCTCCTTCCCGACGCGCCGGAACGAGGACCTGGCCGGAAGCGGACGCTCCATCCAGGAGCTCCTGGAGTGGGTGAACCTCCAGGAGCGCCAGGCCAAGTACATCAACGAGTCGTTGAAGGCCTACGAGGCCTTCGGATACGGCTGGGCGCTGCCGATGCTCGACACCGAGCTCTGGCGAACCTGGCTGCGGGGATCGGAGGAGCTGACCGCCACTCGCGACTGGTACGCGCAGTTCACGGCGGAGGCCTACGCCGAGGCGACGGGCACCGCCTCGCAGCTCTTCGAGGCGCCGGCGGCTCGGATCCCCGCCGGGCCACGGCGCCTGCTCATGGCGGCACTGACCGTCACCGGCACCCGCACGGCCCTGGCACGAGCAGTCTCCATGAGGACCATGCTGCATCATCCCATGGCCTTCGAGGCGTTCAACGCCCCCATGCCCCGCACGGAGCAGATCAGGCGCATGGCTCGAGGGGCCACCTCGACGGGCCTGTGGGCCCGACTGTTCCTGGAGGGGGCCTGGGAGCACTGAGCCCGTCGTGCCCATGAGTACGGGCGACACGCAAGACATGAGCTGAGGCGCTCTAGGGCATCTGCGGCTGTCAGCTGAGGCTGTCAGCCGCAGATGTCGATGCGCCACAGCGCGGCTGAGCCTCCGCTGTCGATGAGGGTGAATCCGCTGGAGGTGTCAACCCCGTACAGCCCGGGACGGATCTTGCTGAGCTGGGAGTTGTTGAAGCGAATGTCCTTGTCGGCGTAGAAGTAGCGGATCCCGTGCTGCTGAAGGATCTCGCACACGTGGGGGTCGGTGCGGATCTGGTTGAAGTGCTCGCGCAGGTAGATCCCGTCCTCGTCGTCGGCCGCCTGCCCCGGGAAGACCCACACGCTGCGCATACCGGTGAGGATGGGAATGTATCCCCGTTCCAGCCACCGGGTCGCCGATGACGACGGCGTTGTCCGGCAGCTCCTCGGGGAGCCTGCGGATCATGTCGAGCTCGGCCTTGTCCGCGATGAAACGGGTGTCTCCGTGTACCGGCAGGTAGCCCTCGCGCACGTCGGAGGCGACGGCCTGGCTTCCGACCACCGTGGCGGGCGCGCACAGGACGACGATGATGCAGGCGGCCGCGGCCCGGGTCACCAGCGAGATCGTCGAGTCCGCCAGGCCGGTACGGGCCAGGACGCCGCGCAGGCCTGAGGCGATCCGGGCGGCGACCGGGGCGAGCCACGTGCGCAGAGCGTCCAGGGCGATGACGACGAGGAGCACGGCCAGGACAGCGGTCATCGCCTTGAGCCGGTGGGGGTTGCGGTAGAACAGGCCGGTGATCGATGAGAGCACCGGGATGGGGGCGATGGCGGCCAGGATGAGGGACATGCTGAGGACCCATGCCACCACGAGCTCCCAGCTCCGCCGCCGCCACAGGCAGATCGCAGCGCCCAGGACGCTCAGAATCGTCAACGGCATCTCAACCCACTCGATGGCCCAGCCGCCGAAGTAGTCCAGGGCGACGGGGATGAGGAGCTGGTCACCAGGTTGCTCCAGTCCAGCTCGGTGTACCTGCCGAAGTGGTGCTGCTGGGGACCGGGGAGGAAGACGAAGGCGACGAGTGCGACCACCGCCAGCACGGCGCCGATCCACCGGGCCGCAGCCTGACCGCGTCGCCCGCAGCGCCAGCTCCTGGTCCCCGAGCCCACCGCGTAGCACAGGATGATGCCGAACAGCGGCCACAGGAGCATTGCCGCCGCCGAGGTGTGGATGAGGCAGGACCCGACGAAGAAGGGATGATGGCGCTCAGTGCCATGGCTGCGCGACCCAGTGCAGCCCCGGCGGGATGCGCTCTGGTCACGAGCCGCCACCACCAGGAGGGTGCGGGCGCGTCGCCAGCACTCGATCGACATGGCGATGACGGCCGGGCACGTGGCCACCGCCATGCAGTAGGGCCACAGCGCGGCGCCGTAGGTGAGCCGCCAGGGGAATACCGGAGCCAGAAGCGAGGCGGCCAGTGCCAGGTAGGGGGCATGGCGGACCTTCGGCAGCGCGGTACGAGCCAGGTAGACCAGGCCGAGGTACCACACCAGCGCCACCGCGAGCAGCAGGACGTTGTTGGCGATGAGTGTCTCGCGCCAGCTCCACGCGCCCAGGCTGGCGACCTGGTGCCACACGATCGGGTAGAAGCCCAGCGTGGCTCGTCAGCCCGAACATGCCGGCGTTCGGGCTGAACATCGAGGCGTAGTCCTCACGCTCGATGATGGCGACCCTGCATGTAGTGGTAGAGGGCGTCACCGCTCTGGGAGACGGCGTTCGGTGGGATCGTGAGGATGACGGGCAGTGCGGTGACGGCCCAGAACACCAGGACCGTCAGGAAGAGCCTGCGCTCGGCGCGTCCGCCATCGGTGCGCATGGTCATGCCCTCTCGCTGGTCCTCGGGCATGAGGAGGATCCCCGTCCCAGCGATCGATGAGACGCTTCATCGTGTACGCGGCAAGAGCCAGGATCGCGGTCGTCACCATGACGGGGATCCAGCCCCAGGGCTTGCCGACGGCGGCTTGGAAGAGCCCGTCGGCGGTCAGGATGAGGGCGCTGATGGTCGGGGCCAGCGCGACGGGACGGATCCCTCTCATCCCGGCGGCGCGCAGCACGAGCCATCCGACCCCGAAGAGCGCCGAAAGAAGCAGGACAGCGGTTGGCAGGGTGTTGAACCAGTCGACCAGGCTGTTGGTCACCAACGTTGTTCCTCACTCACTCGACGTACGTCACTGAACTCATCGACCTTCTTGCTCGCGTCATCGGCCCCGGCGATGACCTCCTGCACGATGCGGGCGGCGGACTGCCCCGTGGCACGCAGCGAACGGTGGTCCTCGACCCAGTCGTGGAAGCGCTGAGCCGTCGCGAGCCGCGCACCCGAGGCTGTCTCAGCATCGTAGACGTCCAGCGCCGTGCGCATGGCCTCGGCTACTGCCGCCGCGTCGTGCTCGGCCGCCCACCCCAGGTCGAAGTCGCGCAGGTCCGCGGACACCGGTCCGTCACCGGCGAAGAGCACCGGCGTGCCGCAGCCCAGGGCGGAGAGGACCTTGCTGGGGTAGGCGAAGTCGTATCCCTGCCCGGGCTTGATGGACACCAGGGCTGCGGCGGCGCCCCGCTGCCACACGGCGGCTCCCGGCTGCGGGCACGGCTGGCATGATGACGGCCGGAGCGCCGTCGGCCCCGCGGGCAGCTGGGAGGCGGCTTGAGGATCTCCCTGCCAGGCCGTTCCCCGGCCCAGGAAGAGCAGCTGGGCCTTCGGGTGAGTACGACGCACCTGAGCCAGGGCGTGAACGAAGACGTCGGCGCCCCGTCACCCGACGCCGTTCCAGCGTAGACGAAGTACGGGCCGCTCAGCCCGATCTGCTCGCGGTCCTGCTCGGAGGGAGTCGGACCGTGGGCGTCGAAGACAGCGGTGTCGATCCCGTTGGGCACGACCCGGATCCGCTGCGCCCAGGCGTCATCGTCCTCCACCGCGTGCACGAGCTCGGCGACGGACTGGGCGACCCCGTCATTGACGGCGATGACGCGTGCGGCCCCGCCGACGGCGAAGGCCTCGAGCCTTTGACGACCCGGACGACGATGTCGGCGGCACCGGTGGAGGCGGCGGCCGCCGACCAGACGTCCGCGGCGTACCACACGTAGGGGATCCTGCGCAGGGCCGCCACCGCCCGGACGACCGCGCCGGTCGTCGGGGGCGGCTCATCGAGGATCGCCTCCGGCCGAGGGGCCGTCAGCAGTCTCAGGGCCAGGGGCAGATCGAAGGAGAGATAGGGCACGTAGCCGCGCAGGTAGCCCGAGGAGTCCCGCAGGACCGGCCAGCGGGAGACCCGGACCCCGTCAGGGATCGGGGTCGGCCTGCGGCGCGTCGGCCGGGGCCCGGCTGGTGAGGACCCGCACCGGGCACCCCATCGGCCGCAGCGCCCTGCTCCACGCTGTCGAGCCGAAAGGACGCTGCAGCGGCCTCCGGGCAGGTGGATGCGGGTAGCCACCAGGACACCCGCCTCCCGTCCGGAACGGGCGCACCGACGTGACGTCGCCACCGCTCCCGCCAGCGCAGCCGCGGTGCCACCGAGGACCAGAGCGCCCAGCGACGCCTCGAGAAGATGCCTCGCACTCATCGGGATTCCCTCCCTGCTCGCAGCGCACGGGGCCTGGGCGAGTCCCACCGGCCCGCACCGCCTCCATGTCCTCGGCGACCGTGCGAGCCCCGGCTGAGCCAGGTGTGCTCCTGCGTGCTCCCTGGGCCCGGCCGGCGGCCCTCGGGCGACCTCCTGGGGCTGTTCGAGGAGCCGCGCAGCAGCCCGGCGAGCTCGACTCGCGTCGAGGGAAGGGTCCAGCCGGCGCCGGCGGCGCCCACGACCTCGGCGGCCAGGGTCCCCTGGGAGGCGATGACCGGTTTGCCGCGTCCGAGGTACTCATAGAGCTTGACCGGGGAGGCGAACTCCCGATACGGGTCGGGCTCGACGAACAGGACGCAGAGGTCCGCGCGCTCGTAGAGGGCGCGAGCTCCTCTCCGGAACGGTGCACGACTCGATCCGGCCGCCGGCCGCCTCTACCAGGTCGGCGTACTGGTCGCCGGCCGCCTCCCCACTGGTCGGGGACGGGTGCAGATGGTCAGGCTGGCGCCGGGGCACGTCACGGACGGCGCGCAGGCACTCCTGGAGCCGGTAGTGGCCGCCCAGTCCCGCCGATGTAGAGCAGGTGGAGTCCGCCATCGGCGCGGGGACGAGGGCGCCTCGTCACGATCTCGCAGCCCGGGGGCAGCGGGGCCATGCGCTCCTCGGGGAACCCGGGGACGTGGGGCGCCCATCCGCATCGAGGGCAGGTAGAGGCGGTCGATGTAGCGGGAGTACCAGGCGAGGTCAGTGGCGGTAGACGCAGCCCATGGCCGTGGCCACCGCGGTCCCGACCCGTTCGCGGTAGTCGGGGAAGGCCCAGTAGATGTCCCGGTAGAACAGGGGACGTGGGCACGCCGTGGCGGTGCACCAGCCGCATGAGCGCCGGATCCACGAAGGGGTGGGGCGGGAGGTGACGCGGCTCGGTCAGCATGGTCGGGATGGTCGCGCACTCGGAGTAGAGGAACTCGATGCGCTCCCCGCCCCGGAGACGGTCCCTCAGGGCTCTCAGGCGGCGGGATCGCTCCCCGCGCCGAGCCGGTGACGTCCAGGACGGTGTAGCCGAGCTCCCGGAAGGCGTCGAGCATGCGCACGGGGCGGATACCGGAAGCCGACGACGCCTCCCGATCCAGGGGGAAGGGGGCGTGGTAGACGATCGCAGCCATACGGTGCCTTGCCTCCTTTAGGGGGTATCTCAGGAACCAGGCGCGGCCGCACCAGGCAGACAGAGCAGACAGACTCGAGCGCAAGTGATAGTACCATCGGCCGATCACAGTTCTGACACGACGTCGGCGAGCAGCGTCCTCGCAGTCGTAGTGAGGAACCCGGGCCGATGGCCGGCGAGGCACAGTCCTTTCAGTACCGTCTCAACGACACTCACGACCGTACGAAAAGGCGCGCGCATCCTCGATGCGCTGGTCTCCGATGGCACCGGAGCCTGCGGAGTCACGGTAGAGTCTCGGCCATGCGTGTCATGTCAGTAGTGGGCGCCCGGCCCCAGTTCGTCAAGCTAGCCCCGATCGACGCCGCTTTCCGAGAGGCCGGGATCGACCATGTGATTGTTCACACCGGGCAGCACTACGACCCGATGCTCTCCGACGTCTTCTTCAGCGACCTGGGGATCTCGGCTCCTGACGTCCACCTGGGAGTCGGCTCGGGATCGCACGGGGTGCAGACCGGCACGATGCTCGCGGCCATGGACGAGACCATCGAGACCCATCGCCCCGACTGGGTCCTGGTCTACGGGGACACGAACTCCACGCTGGCCGGTGCGCTGTCCGCCGTCAAGCTCCACGTGCCCATCGCCCACCTGGAGGCGGGCCTGCGGTCCTTCAACCGGGCCATGCCCGAGGAGATCAACCGGATCCTGACCGACCACGCCGCCGACCTGCTGCTGGCACCGACCGAGGTGGGGGCCGCTCACCTGGCCGACGAGGGGCTGGCCGAGCGGACCGTCGTCGTGGGCGACGTGATGACCGACATCCTGTTCTCGGTGCGCGACTCCGTCATCGACACCCCCTCCCCCGTCATGACCGAGCTGGACCTGCCCGAGGGCGGCTACTCGCTGGCCACCATCCACCGGGCGGAGAACACCGACGATCCCGAGCGCCTGCGCTCCATCCTGGAGTCGCTGGCGGCGGTCGATCACCCCGTGGTCCTCCTGGCCCATCCGCGTCTGGTGGCCAAGTGCGCCGAGCACGGCATCACCCTGGGGGATTCGGGAAACCTGCGGATGCACCCGCCCCTGGCCTACCCCCGAGCTCGTCGCCTCGACCCTGCACGCCCGCGGCGTGGTCACCGACTCCGGAGGCCTGCAGAAGGAGGCCTTCCTCCTGCGCGCGCCGTGCACCACGGTGCGTCCCCAGACCGAGTGGGTCGAGACCGTCAACCTGGGTTGGAACGTCCTGGTCGAGCCCGGTCAGGCCCTGGTGAGCGCCGCCTCCCGCCCAAGACCGACCGAGCCGGCCGAGGCCGATGCCCACCCCTACGGGGACGGCAACGCCGCCACCCGAGTGGTCCAGGCCCTCACCGAGCACCTGCCCGGCTGATCGCCTCCGCACCGACTCCTTCAGCGGCATCATGCGCGTCACCATCGTCACCACCTGGTTCCCCACGAACCGCTCACCGGGCCTGGGGGTCTTCGTGGCACGCCACGCCGCCTCCATGGCGGCAGCCGGCCACGACATTCGTGTCGTCCACCTCGCCTCGGCCTCCGTCAACGACGGCGTGCGGCACGACCGAGTGATGGGCCTGCCCGTCGTCCGCCTGCCGATGACGCTGTCGCGGCCCCATGAGCTGCTCACAGCCAGGCGGGAGCTGGAGGCTCTGACTCGGGGCAGCGACGTCGTCCACACCCACGCGGTCTCCACCCTCCTGCCCTACGCCCTGGGCCGGCCCCACCAGCCGTGGCTCCACACGGAGCACTGGTCGGGGATCGCCCAGCGCGGCGCCGAGCTCGGCTCCCTGGCGCGGGCGGGCGCCCAGGTGGTCCTGCGTCTGGAGCGCAGGCCCGACGTCGTCACCACCGTCTCCGACCAGCTCGCCGCCGACCTGCGGGGCTATCGCCCCCGTGGCGAGATCCTGACGGTTCCCAACGAGGTCACCATGCCTGAGGATCCGGCGCCGCGCCGCAGCATCGAGCTGGGGCGCGACACGTTACGGATCATCGGCATCGGGGGGCTCATCGAGCGCAAGCGCCCGGACCTGGCCGTCGAGGTGGTCGCGGCGCTGGCGGAGCAGGGGGTGCCGGCCCGGCTGACCTGGGTGGGTGGCGGTCCGCTGGCCGAGCGCTGCACCGATCTCGCTGAGAGCCTGGGCGTCGACCTGAGCTGACCGGTCAGCTGCCGGGCGATCAGGTTCAGCAGGTCCCTGGCCGACAGCGACCTCTTTCCTCGTTCCCCACGCTCGCGGAGACCTTCTTCCTGGGCGCCGCCGAGGCCGTCGCCGCCGGCCGGCCGGTGGTCACCAGTGACCGGGGGGCGCACACCAGCTTCCTGGATCCCTGGGTGACCGAGATCGTCAGTCAGGACGACCCCGCCACGTGGGCGAGGGCCGTCGTCGACGTCATGGGACGTTGCACGGACCGCACGGCGCGCGACATCCAGGACACGCTGCCGCGGGCCTTCTCCCCCAGCGAGGTGGCGCGCGCCTACGGTCGCGCCTACGAGACCGCCATCACTGAGTACTCCCGGTACTCCCGGCACTACCGGTGATCTCGCCGCATGCCTGCTCGTAGAGCTCCCGACAGGCCTTGACGAAGGTCGCCTCCCCGAACCGCTGGCGAGCACGGGCCCGGATGGCCTCGGGGCAGTAGCCCCCGGCGCGGATGGAGTCGGTCACCCGGGTGAGCGCCTCGGCCAGGGAGGCGACGAGGGCGTTGTCGTCCGCCTGGGCCGCAGCGGGCAGGACGAGGCCGGTCTCGGGCTCGACCATGAAGCGTCCCGCCCAGGTGGGCGTGGCGACGCAGGCCAGTCCCAGGGCCTGGGCCTCGGCCAGGACGGTGCCCCCGGCCTCGACCTCGCTGGCCAGGACGAAGACGTCACTGGCGGCCATGAGTCCGCCGACCTCGTCGTGGGGCACCCGGCCGGTGAAGGTGGAGGTCTGCTCGATGCCCTCGGCCCGGGCCAGCTCTCTGAGGGGCTCGATCTCGTGGGTCTCCCCTCCGACGAGGAGCAGCCGCGTGGGCTCCCGCCCGGCGGCGAGATCGGCGCGGGCCAGTCGGGCGACGGCGCGGATGGTCTCCTCAGGGCGCTTGTTACGCCCCCAGGTGGGAGACGTGGCAGACCGTCAGGGGCCCTGGCGCTGTCGCCCTGGCGATCCTGATCGGCGGGCCTGGGGACATCGAAGACCTCGTCGTTGACCGGCAGGGGCGATGCTCCTCCACTCCCGAGCCGCCAGTAGTCCCGCAGGGCCTCGGCGAAGGGGGTGGAGACGACGGCTCGTCCTCCGGCTCGTTTCAGGTCGCGCCGCAGGGCCCGATACCGCCACCCGTGCACATTGCGGTCCGTCGAGCTGGGACGGTGCTCGGTGATGGCCAGTCCGGCGCCCCAGTGCTCGGCGGCGTAGCGGCCGACGTGGATGCCGGTGAACACCGAGTGGGCGTGCACGACGTCGGGATTCACCCATGCCCCGCCGTTGCCGGGCGACTCGGGCAGATTGCGGATGGTCTCCTCATAGAGCCGCACCGCTCGGGCTGCCACCGCGCGAGCCGCCACCCGGTCGCCGGGCAGGGCGCCCTTGGGGATCGTGGGCACCGTGCCGCGCACGACGACGATCCCCTCCTCGACATCCGCCGTCAGCTCGCGGCGCGCCTGCCAGAAGGAGACCGGCTCCAGGGCGATGACGCCCACTCGCATCCCGCCGCGCTGAAGCATGCGCGCCTGGTCGCGGAAGAAGGATCCGTTGTGGGGGCGGTTCCCGGTCCGGGTACCACGACGGAGTGAGGACGACGTGCACGTCACTGCTCCTCATCGTGAGAATCGGTCGCGGGAACGGAGGCGGAGGGCTCGGGCTCACCGGCGGCCTCGTAGTGCCCCTCATTGGCCTCCGATGCCGGGGGGCGCGAGTCGAAGCCGCGGGCTGCGGCGTCGGCCATGAGGATCTGTCCCACGAGGATGACGCACATGATGGCGCCCAGGACGTAGGTGGTCGTCAGCAGCGAGTAAGGGCTGAGCCAGAGCCAGGCCAGGGGGACGGCGGCGTAGACCACCGAGAAGATCAGCATCCAGTCCTGGTTCTCGGTGACGACGAAGAGGTTGGACAGGGGCGAGGTGACCAGCAGGATGAACAGCCAGGGGGTCAGGGCCCGGGCGAAGTCACCCGACTCGCCCCACTGGCCGCCGAAGAGCAGGGGGAAGAGCCACGGCGAGACGATGAAGAGCAGGGCGAAGGGAATGGTCCCGATCATCAGGACCCTCTTGATGACCTGACGCACCAGCGGGCGCATCTGTCCGGGCTGCAGCGTGGCGAGCTTGTGGAAGAAGACCTGCCCCACGGCGGCGTTGATGAGGGCCAGCGGAACCTCCAGGCAGGTCCAAGCCAGGTTGAACTGCCCCAGGCTGGCCACCGAGTAGGAGCCCACGAGCAGGTTGATGCCGTTGAGCCGCACGGCGTCGACGAAGGCGTTGAGGCCGTTGAGCAGGGGCATGCGCCGGTAACGGCGGGCGACCTGCCACAGACTGGGAGCCTCGGGCGGCAGCGGCCGGTGCAACGGCTTGGCCTTGCGCCCCAGATTGACGAAGGCCCAGAGCTGACCGATCGTCTGACCGAGCAGCAGGCCTCCGACACTGACCATCCCCGCCGCCCCCAGGACGAGCTGGCCGAGGGACTGCCCGACCTGCTGCTCGACCCGGTTGATCGAGATCGTCCGATAGTCCGACTGGCGGTTGTACCAGTACTGGAGGAGCTGAACCGTCGACAGCAGCAGCGTGGTCAGGCCCAGCAGCGGCATCCAGGCGGCGACATCGTTCCCCCACTGCCGGGCGATCAGCGGCTTGAGGAGGAGGGCCGCGACACTCGTGACCACCGAGACCACCACGATGGACACCATTCCCAGCCGGGCGCAGGCCAGGGCCCAGGCGTCCTTCTTGGGGAGCATGATCGTCATGTCGTAGCGCAGCGCCGCGACGGCAGTGATGATCAAGACGATCGAGGTGTAGCGCGTCAGCTGACCGCGGTCCGCATCGGAGAAGATGCGGGTGAGGACCATCGTCATGCCGAAGACGATGGCCTGGGCGGTGGCCGTCCCGCTGACCAGCGTCAGGACGTGGCGCAGGAACGGGGAGGACTCCATGACCGAGCGGACCCGGGCGAAAATCCCCGCCACGGGTCCGCTCGAAGCGACTGACCGGTTCAGAGCTCGACCGTCCGGTTCTCGCTCGCCGAGGTCAGCACCGCCTCGACGACGTTGAGCGTGGCCACGCCCTCGTCCATGGTGACGTGGCGTTGGGGCCACGCCGCGCACGGCGTCGCGGAAGTTCTCCTGCTCCAGGGCCAGCGGCTCGCGCTTGGGGATCGCGTAGCGGATGACGTCGCCCTCGCTGACCCCCGGAAGGCGGCGACCTGGTCCCAGGTGGAGGCCACGGTGCCGTTGGCGTGGAAGGTGAGGTCCCCGGTGAGGGTGTCCGCCACGAAGGCGCCCTTCTCCCCGGTGACGATCGTGACGCGCTCCTTGAAGGGCGTGAGCCAGTTGACCTGGTGGCTGACGATGATGCCGCCCTCCAGCAGGCCGGTGGCCACCATCATGTCCTCGGTCTGGCGGCCGGAGCGGTGCGTGACCTGCGCGGCCACGGAGGTGTAGCGGGCGCCGGCGACCCAGGCGGTCAGGTCGATGTCGTGGGTGGCCAGGTCCTTGACGACCCCGACGTCGCTGATGCGGGCCGGGAAGGGGCCCTGGCGGCGGGTGAGGACCTGGTAGACCTCGCCGAGCTCACCGGCGTCGAGGCGCTCGCGCAGGGCCCGCAGGGCGGGATTGCAGCGCTCGACGTAACCGACGGCGCCCACCAGGCCCCGCTCGGCGAAGGCGGCGGCCACGCGGCGGCCCGCGGCGGCGTCGTGGGCGATGGGCTTCTCCACCATGGTGTGCACGCCGGCCTCGGCCAGGGCCAGGGCGACGTCCTCGTGGTAGACGGTGGGGACGGCCACCATGGCGGCGTCGAGTCCCGGCGTCGATGAGGGCGTGGACGTCAGGGCAGGGACCGCCAGCTCGCCGGCCACGCCGAAGCGGTCACCGCCGGGGATCGGCCACGGCCACGAGCTCCATCCCCTCGGTGGCGCGGATGACCCGGGCGTGGTGACGTCCCCATGGAGCCCAGGCCGATGAGACCCACGCGCAGGGGTTGTCCGCTGTGCCCTTGTCCGGCAGGTGGTGGGACCCGGGCGGCCCGGTCGTCGTGGCCTAGGCCGTCGAGGGCGACGTTCTCGCCATGTCAGGCACCTGCCTTGACGGTGGCGGCCACGGCCTGGCCGATGCGCTCCAGGTCGGCCTCGCTCAGGGAGGGGTGGACCGGCAGGGAGGGCACTCGCGGGCGGCCTTCTCGGTTCCGGGCAGCTCGAGGCCCCTCGGCGTAGTGGGCCAGGGAGGCCAGGCGGTGGTTGGGAATCGGGTAGTAGACACCGCTGCCGACCCTGCCACCCTCGCGCAGGGCGGCCTGGACGGCGTCGCGCTCGGCGCCCGTGGCCCCCTCGAGGCGGATCGTGTACTGGTGGTAGACGTGCGTGTAGCCCTCGGGGACGAAGGGGTGACGACGCCGTCGACGCCCGCCAGCAGCTCGTTGAGGCGCGCGGCGTTGGCCTGGCGGGCAGCGGTCCAGCCGGCCAGCTTGGTCAGCTGGACGCGGCCGACGGCGGCGGCCACGTCCGTCATACGGTTGTTGAGCCCCACCAGCTCGTTGGCGTACTGCTGCTCCATGCCCTGGTTGCGGATGAGGCGGCAGCGGCGGGCCAGCTCGGCGTCGGCCGTGGTGATCATGCCGCCCTCGAGGCTGGTCATGTTCTTGGTGGGGTAGAAGGAGAAGGAGCCCCAGGCCCCGAAGGCGCCCACGGGCTTGCCCGTCGATGGCGGCGCCGTGGGCCTGGGCGCAGTCCTCGAAGACGGCCAGGCCGTGGCGCTCGGCGATGGCGAGGATCTCAGGCATGTTGGCCGGGCAGACCGTAGAGGTGGACCACCTCGATGGCCGCCGTGCGCTCGGTGATGGAGGCCTCGACGCTGGCGGGGTCCAGAGGTGAAGGTCACCGGGTCGATGTCGGCGAAGACCGGGACGGCGTCGCTGATGGCCACCGAGTTGCCGGTGGCGGCGAAGGTGAAGGAGGGGACGATGACCTCGGGGCGCCTCCCTGCGCTCCTGGAGCTCAGTGGCCAGCGTGGCCACGTGCTGGGCCGAGGTGCCGGAGTTGACGGCCACGCAGTGACGCCATCAACGACCTGGGCGGAGAACTCCTCCTCGAAGGCCTTGACCTGGGGGCCCTGGACGACCATGCCCGGAGGCGAGGACGGCGTCGACGGCGTCGCGCTCCTCCTGCCCGATGATCGGCTTCGCTGCTGGGATGAACTCGCGTGACATCAGTGGGTGACCTCTCGGATGGTGATGGAATCGGGATATGACTGCGCATCGGCCCCGGCACCGGATTCAGTGCTCGAGCTCTTGGTACAGGGTCCCGGTGACGGGACAGCGCCAGCGCGCGAGCCGTCAGGGACCGGGATCGGCGGGGACGAGGGGCTCGCCGGCCCGCCCGACCCAGCCGATGCGGCGGGCGGGGACCCCGGCGACCAGGGCGTGGGCCGGCACGTCCTTGGTGACGACGGCGCCGGCGGCCACCGTGGCCCAGGCCCCCACGTGCACCGGAGCGACGCACACGGCCCGAGCCCCGATCGAGGCTCCCTCGTCGATGGTGACCCCCACGGGCTCCCAGTCGGCGGCGGACTTGAGCGAGCCATCGGGGTTGACGGCCCGGGGAAGTGATCGTTGGTCAGCGTGACCGCCGGGCCGATGAAGACGCCGTCGGCCAGGCGGGCCGGCTCGTAGACGAGGGCGTAGTTCTGCACCTTGCAGCTGTTCCCCATGACGACGCCCTCGCCGATGTAGGCGCCTCGGCCCACGATGCAGTCCCTGTCCGAGGACGGCGTGCTCACGGACCTGGGCGAGGTGCCAGATGCTGGTGCCGTCTCCGAGGGACGGCGTCCTCGGAGACATCAGCGGACGGGGCGATTCGGGTAGCCACGGCGACTCCTGTGCGGGCGGCCTCAGGCCGCCCTGACGTTCGAGTACGATCCGGTCAACCTGGCGGCTGCCGGGGCCGTGCCGCTCCAGTCACCGAGGCGGCGGGCTCTGCACGACCTGCACCATCCTAGGGGACTCATCCGCACGAGACGACGCCTGGGACACGACCCCGAACGAGACCTACCCCACCAGTGACCGACCGACTCGGCGCCCGCAAGAGGGCCGGACACTGCGTCATCGCGTGCGAGAATGCGGAGGTGACTACCTCCAACGTGACGCAGAGCCGGGAGCGCCTGATTCGGTGCCTCAGGTCACCGACGCCTGGCTCGTCATCCCCTGTACAACGAGGCGCACCGTCGTGCGCGAGGTCATCTCCCAGGCTCGCGAGACCTTCCTCACATCGTCGTCGTCGACGACGCTCCAAGGACGACTCGGCCCGCCAAGCCGCTGCCGCAGGCGCCATCGTCGTACGCCATCCGGTCAACCTCGGCCAGGGCGCGGCGCTGCAGACAGGCTTCTCCTACATCCTGGAGAAGACGAACGCCAACTATGTCGTCACCTTTCGACGCCGACGGCCAGCACTCCACCACGGATGCCGCCGCCATGGTCGCCGCGGCGCGCGAGGAGGAGCTCGCCGTCATCCTCGGGTCGCGCTTTTCTTCGAGGGGCCCCTCGCCGGTGGGCTGGCTCAAGCGGGCTCGTCCCTACGCACGGCCGCGGCCGTCAGCTCACGCACCTCCGGCATGCATCTGACCGACGCCCACAACGGCCTGCGGGTGATCCGCCGCGACGTGCTGGTGCAGCTCAACCTCAAGCAGAACCGGATGGCGCACGCCAGCGAGATCATCCGCAAGATCGGCGCGACCGGCCTGCCCTGGCGCGAGTTCCCGGTGCACATCGTCTACACCGACTACTCCCGCTCCAAGGGCCAGTCGCTGTGGAACTCGGTCAACATCCTGGTCGACCTGCTCTTCTCCCTGAGTCACGGAACGGAAGACACAGCCCATGATTCATCAGATCACCGCCCAGATCGCTCCGATCACGAACCACCAGTTCTACATCCAGGCCGCCCCTGATCCTGGCAGTGATAGCTGCCGGCTGGATGATGCTGCGCACTCCCGGCGGAGCCCGCCATCAGGCCGCCCGGCGGCTGGCGACCCTGGCCTTCGTGGTCTTCGCCATTGTCAGCGATCGCCTTCCCTCGGGTGATGACGGCTCATCGCGCACCGACTAGGGGAGTCGGACGAGGCACGGACCTGCTGCTGTACGCCCATGGTCGATCGCCTTCCTGGCGCAGATCCTGTCCTCCTTCCGCCGCAACGGCGCCACGCGAGCGGCAGATCACGCACCTGGCACGGCGCATCGCCCTGGACAACGCGCCCGAGCCGCCCGCTGCGACAAGGCTCACCAGCACGACTCACGACTGAGCGATGAGGGCCCCGGCGAGCACCCGGTAGCACCCGACCGACGCTGAGTCCTCATCCCTCAGCTAACCCTCAGCGTCGGGAGGCGGGACCTCGAGCTCCTCGCGCAGGCGCAGCCCACCGAGAGCAGCCAGCGCACCGGCGCCTCGCCACGGGGCGCGTCGTAGACCCCGGAGAGATAGCGCCGGGCCGAGGCGTGGTGCGCGCGGATCATCTTCTCCGGACGCGCCTTCCAGCTGGCCCCCTGCTCATGGATGACGACGGAGTCGTAGACCTGCACGTTGAGCCAGCCAGCCCGCCCGACCCGTGCCCCCAGATCCACGTCCTCGAAGAACATGAAGTAGTCGTCGTCGAATCCCCCAGGCGCCTCCAGGCGGCCGCGGGCAGCAGCAGGCAGGCCCCGGAGAGCCAGCCCACCGTCCGCGACCCGCCCGAGCCGCCCCTGTCAGCAGTGTGGTAGGCCGCGGAGAAGGGATTGCTCGGCCAGATCCCTGCCCAGGACGGCATGTCCGGCGCCCTGACCAGGGAGGGCAGGGCCCGCCCAGAGGGGTAGACGGTGCCGTCGGGGTTGAGCAGCAGCGGTCCCAGGGCAGCCGGCAGCCGGGTCGGCCAGGCCCGCGTCGATGAGCGCATCAAGACTGCCCGGCTCCCAGACGAGGTCGGGGTTGGCCACCACGACCCAGTCCTCCTCCAGGTCCGCGGCCGCCAGGTTGGCTCCGGCCCCGTAGCCGAGGTTGGTCCCGTCACCGACGACACGGGCCCCGTGGCGCTGGGCGGCGGCAGTGACGACGTCGTGCCCAGTGCCGTTGTCCGCGATGACGACCGCGATGCGGCGCACCGTCGCCGTCTCGAGCGAGACCAGGAAGCGCTCCAGCTCCTCACCCGTTGAAGGCCACCGTCACCACACGCACGCTCTGCTCGTCGGGGTTGAGGGGGCGGGCAAGGCACTGGTTGGCGTCGGTTCCACAACATTGGTCACGGAAAGAGCCTAGCGCCGTGACCCACGTGAGCGGGTTCACCCCACCGGGCGAATTTCATGCGTCAGGTGTAGGAAGATCCATATGGATCTCATCGATGATTCCCCTATCATCGCTTCCGTGCCTCAGTTCAGTAAGCCAGCGCGCGGCACTCCTCCAAAGAACTCGGACGCCGCCTGGCCCGCCGAGCAGGGGTTCAGCCTGCTCGCAGTGACGGTCTTCGTCGTCTCCGCCGCGGGCTTCGCATGGCACAACATCCAGTCACGCATCACGTGGTTCGACATCGACAGCATCCTGTCCGAGAACGACCGCCCGGCACCAGCCGCCGGACAGCTATAACGGCCGGGCCGTCAACCTGCTCGTGCTGGGCACCGACTCCCGTGCGGGGACAACAACGTTGACGGATCACAGGGTGACGACGAGGTATCCGTGGCCCGCTCCGACACGGCACTGGTCGTGCACATCTCCGCAGACCGCAAGCGCATTGACGCAGTATCCATCCCCCGCGACACCCTGGTGGACATCCCTCGTGCAAGACTCTCGACGGCGACAGCACCGGTGCCGAGGAGGACGGCCAGTTCAACTCCGCCTTCGCCAACGGAGCCGGGCAGCGGCAGCGACAAGAAGGCTGCTGCCTCGGGAGCCGCCTGCACCCTCAAGACCGTGGAGAAGATGACGAACATCCGTATCGATGACTTCATCGTCATCGACTTCAACGGCCTGTCCAAGGTGGTCGACTCCCTCGGAGGAGTCCACGTGCAGGTGGACGAGGCCATCGATGACCCCGACTACACGGGCTTCAAGCTCGACGAGGGCTGCCAGAAACTGGACGGGCAGGCCGCCCTGCAGTACGCCCGCGTCCGTCACGGCGTCGGCGACGGCTCGGACATCTCCCGCATCTCCCGCCAGCAGAAGCTCATGAGTGCCATGGCCCTCAAGGCCCTGTCCAGCAACGTCCTCACGCAGTCCGGCTTCCTGACCAGCACCCTGGAGACACTCACCACCTCGGAGCGCATCGGTCAGATCGGCAACCTGTCAGGGCTGGCCTACTCCGTCCAGGGCGTCGGCATCGACAAGATCAACTTCATCACCATGCCCAATGAGGCTGCAGCCGACGAGAACCAGGTCATCCCCACCGAGGGCGCCAAGAAGGTCTGGAAGGCGCTCGAGCAGGACAAGCCCGTCTCCGCAGACTGCCGCGGCGCCCTGGCGACGACAGACGCACCTGCGACGGCGGACGACTCCGCCACCTCGGAGGAGCAGAACGCTGAGAACGCCGGGTGGAGCTGACCGCAACGCAGGCGCCTGCGACCCAGTCCCCGAAGGCGAGGGGCCTCCCCCAGCAACCCGCCACGAAGCCGACCGCCTCGGCGTGCCCCGCCTGAAAGGCAGAATCACTGGCGTGACTCCGACAGACGACTCGCTCCCCGCCCTCGATCACCCCTGGCTCCGGGGAGGTAGGTCTCCGCGTCGGCAGCGCCCCTATCGACGCCGTCAACCAGCGCAGCCGCGAGCGCGCCGAGACGCCCGGCGGCGAGGTCAGCAGCAACCCCGCCGACCCCGCGGGCGGATCCCCGCGGCGCCCGGCCTCGCCGGCTCCCAGCCATCATCGGCCTCCGCCGGCCGGCCGCAGCGACACTCGGTCCTGGGCCGACAGGACACGGACGAGCCTCACCCCGCGCAAGAGGCCTCGCAGGCGGTCCAGTCACCTCCTTCAATTCAACCTCGTCGGGCCTCCGCTGCGTCTCAACGCGGCAGCCATGCCCGGGCCGGGTCGAGGCGGTACCACTGGAGCCGAGCGGCGACGGTCGAGGAACCACGGCCGGGCCCGAACGCACTCAGGCGATGCCCGTACGACGCGGCACCTACCCTGTCGGCACCCAGGGTCACCAGTCCCCGGAGGAGCCGGCACCGGGCAGGCCGACGTTCGAGCCCGAGCAGTCACGCGAGCCGAAGCGCCCCCGGCCGAGCTGGCGCCGGATCCTGCGCTGGACGGTCATCGCCATTGTCGTCGTCCTGGCCCTCATCGCGGCCCGGGTCGCCTGGCTGTGGAACGACGTCTCCTCCCAGCTCCACCGCGTCGACGCCCTGTCCGGGGCTGCGGACACGCCGGGCGAGACCTGGCTCATCGTGGGGTCGGACGCGCGCGGAGGCGTCATCCAGGACGACACCGAGGGCGCCCGTGCCGACTCAGTCATGCTGCTGCACAAGGCGGAGAACGGGCAGACGAGCCTGACCTCCCTGCCGCGCGACACCTTCGTGGACATCCCCGAGTACGGGGGGAACAAGATCAACGCCGCCTACTCCTTCGAAGGCCCCAAGCTGCTGGTGCAGACCGTGGAGAAGCTCTCCGGTCTGACGGTGGACCACTATGTGGAGGTCGGCATGACCGGCGTCTCGCAGATGGTCGACGCCGTCGGCGGGTCGACGTCTGCCTGGACTACGACGTCGCCGATGAGGACTCGGGGCTGGTCTGGGACACCTCCCACGGCAAGTGTCAGACAGTGGACGGGACGAAGGCCCTGGCCTACTCCCCGGATGCGCAAGTCGGACCCGACTGGCGACGTCGGGCGTGGTCAGCGGCAGCGCGCGGTCATCTCCGCAGTGGTGTCCAAGGCGGCCTCACCGACCACGATCATCTCCTTCTCCCGCCAGGACGCCCTGGTCGACGCCGGGACGAACGCGCTCACGGTGGATAAGAGCGCCGGCACCATGAGCATCGCACGGATGGTGCTGGCCTTCCGCTCAGCCTCCGGCGGTGGCCTGACCGGCGCTCCTCCCATCGAGGACACGGCTTACAGCCCCGAGGACGCCGATATCGGTGAGGCGGTGCTGCTGCGGGACACGACTGCGCCGGACTTCTTCTCCAAGCTGCGCAACGGCACGCTGACGACAGCCGACTTCAACCAGTCCTGACGCACGGGATCCGTGTCGTACGCGGGCGGGCCGGTACCTCGATCGAGGTGCCGGCCCGCCTCGTGGGTCCACTCCGGTCAGAGAGTCGCTCAGCCGAAGTGGGGGACGGTTGGGGTCCGCCTGCCAGGAGGTGTAGGAGGAGGTGACGATGTCATCCAGGTCGTGCTCGGCCTTCCAGCCCAGGACCTCCGATGCGGGTGGCATTGCCGATGAGCTGGGGCGGGTCTCCGGCGCGGCGGGCGAGCTCCCTCGGGCTCCAGGTCCAGTCCCGTGGAGGCGATGACCTTGGAGACCACCTCGCGTACCGAGGCCCCTCTGGCCGGTGCCCACGTTGAAGATGTGCTCGGCCATGTCCCTGACCACCGGCCAGGTAGTCCAGGGCGGCGATATGAGCGCCGGCGAGGTCCTTGACGTGGATGTAGTCACGCACGCAGGTGCCGTCCGGAGTCGGGTAGTCGGTGCCGAAGATCTTGGGGGTCTCACCCTTGGAGAGCCGGTCGAGCACCATGGGGATGAGGTTGAGGGTGGCCATGTCCCCCAGGTCGTCCCAGCCGGCGCCGGCGACGTTGAAGTAGCGCAGGCCGGCCCAGCGCAGCCCCCAGGCCTTCTCGGCGTCGGCCATCATCCACTCCCCGATGAGCTTGGTCTCGCCGTAGGGGTTGATGGGGCGGCATTCGATGTCCTCGTCCACGATCTCCACCGGGGGCATGCCGTAGACGGCGGCCGAGGAGGAGAAGATCATCTGGTCGACACCGGCCGTCTCCATGGCCAGCAGCATGTTCGCCAGGCCGCCCACGTTCTGCTGGTAGTACCAGGCGGGACGCTCCACGGACTCGCCCACCTGCTTGCGGGCGGCGAAGTGGATGACGGCGGTGACGCCGCGCGAGCTCATGACCTCGGTGAGGGCCTCGGTGGCCTGGCCGCTGGCGACGTCGAGCTCGACCACATCAGCGCCCTTGACTCGCTCAGGAGTCCCGTAGGAGAGGTCATCGACGACAACGACCTCCTCCCGCGCTCGAGGAGAAGTCGGACCACGTGCGCGCCGATGTAGCCGGCGCCTCCTGCAACGAGAATGCTCATGCCCTCAGTCTACACACACTCGCCCAGAAACGAACAGAAACGAACGCGAGATCCACTCGTCAGTGCATCCCTCACCCAACACCCCCTCACACCTGGTACACCCGTGTACACTGGCATCACAACACCCCCAGGCCTCGCTCGTAAGAGCACGCCCAAATCGGGGGTTTTACACGCCAGCACTTACTCATTGGAGGATGAATCCTCCAGGTCAACGTTACGATAAACCAGCACTCGACGAGAACGAACTCATTGAGCGCTACATTGAACGCGGACTCATCATCACGGACCGGAATCGCGCCACCAGATACCTCCGACACATCGGATACTATCGACTCTCCCCATACACATTCCTTCCAAGCCGACCGAACCACCCACTCCTTCAGACCGGGCACCACCTTCGACGACATCCTCTATATCTATGTGTTCGATCGGCAGCTGCGCCTTCTGACAATCGATGCCCTTGAACGAGTCGAGGTCGCGGTGCGCGCCGCGGTGTCCAACACAATGTCGACTCACGGCGAAGGCGGAGCCTTCTGGTACCAAAACGCCTCCAACTATCAAAGCCGCAAAGGATACTCACAACGATTGAACGCATTGAAGCCCTGACAGGGACGCGAACGGAAGCGCACTGCCCTCAGATCGTGGCGAACAGGCAGATCACCTCCACTACCCCGATGCTCTCTCGCACTACCTCGCCACCTACTCGTCTCCAGCGACACCGCCGTCATGGCTAGTCATCGAACTACTCACCGCTGGGGGAACTTCAACATCTTTACGCCAGCCTGGCCCCAAGTATCGCAAAAACAATTGCGCGAGAGATCAATCTCCCTGATCAGGTGCTGCAATCTGGCTCAAGACCTACGTGAGAGTGCGCAACATCTGCGCCCACCACGGACGCCTCTGGAACAGATTCCTTGGCGTATATCCAGTAATCCCAAAAAGCAGAACAGTCCGCTGGCTCAACGAACGCAGCGTCTTCGATACCAGCAACCCAAGAGCCTTGGAACGAAAGAGGCTCTACCCTGTTCTCGTCTCTCTTCAGTCAATCTTGTTCACCATCAGCCCGCACTCAACGTGGGCTCTGAGACTGCACAGTCTTTTAGGAAGTACCAGCGCATCCCACTGAATGCCCTGGGAATGAAAAGCCAACTGGGACAGCGACGAGTTCTGGCAAGAAGCTTTCGAGGCCGGCTCGTGACATGGTCAACGACCTTCGCACACTTCCGCGCGGTCGGTTGATCATCACTCTGCAGCCGTTCGCGCAGGGCAGCGCCCTTGGCGTGGGCGACCCTCGCCGAGGTCCTTCTGGGACAACTCAGCCGGCACCGAGCGCAGACTCCCGCCCGGTCAGCACAGGCGGCAAGTAGGCTGGCTCAATGGCTGAACTCGTCCTGCTCTGTTTGCCGACCATCGTGTATCTCATCGCACAGTCACGTGGACAGGGATCGCAGGTCAGGCTTCAGAGCCGCGTTGGCTGCGCGGGAGTTTCCTGGGGCTCTCCTGCAGGCTACGGCTGGGCGCTGCTCGTACTGCTCCTGCTGATGCTGACAGCCTGGCTCCTCTTGCCCTCATACCCGCCGACGTGCAGGACAAGCTCGGCCTATCCATTGCCTCGACTCACCTCAGTAGGAACGGCCATCGGAATCACGCTTCGGGCCGTCGGTGAGGAGGTCTTCTTTCGTGGGCTGCTCGGCGGAGTGCTCAGTGAGGCGGCTCAGCTTCAGATGGGGCAACCTCCTCCAAGCCACCATCTTCCTCGTACCGCACGTGGCCCTGCTGCTGCTCGACGTACGACTGTGGCCGCCCTCCCCGCGCAGTTCGCCGCAGGATGGCTGCTGGGATGGCTGCGCCACAAGACCGACACGTTCGTTCCCGGTGCAGTGTTGCATGTCATTATCAACATCACGGTCGGACTCCTCACCGCTTGACGGCGCCTCAGGGCGGAGGCGGACGCACGACTCTGTCCGGCCACGGACTGAGACGCTCCAGTTCCGCGATCGCAGGAACGACCTTGTATCAGCTCCCTGAACGCGCTCGCAGGGCAGCGCCCTGGCGTGGGCGACCTCGCCGAGGTCCTTCTGAAAGGCTCGCATGGCGGCGGCCAGGCGGGTGGCCTCCTGGCTCACCGGAAGCGAGGATGCGCACCGCGAGCAACCCGGCGTTGCGGGCCCCGCCGATGGAGACCGTGGCCACCGGCACCCCGGCGGGCATCTGCACGATGGACAGCAGTGAGTCCATGCCGTCGAGGTACTTCAGCGGCACCGGCACCCCGATGACCGGCAGCTCGGTGACGGCCGCCAGCATCCCGGGCAGGTGGGCCGCTCCCCGGCGCCGGCGATGATGACACGCAGTCCTCTCGGCCGCAACGCGCCCGTAGTCGATCATCTCGGTGGGCATCCGATGGGCGGAGACGACGTCGGCCTCACAGGCCACGCTGAACTCGTCGAGGACCTCGGCGGCGCCCTCCCATGACCGGCCAGTCCGAGTCCGAGCCCATCACGATGCCAACCACTGGACGGGTCCTGTCCGTCGCCGTTCCGCTGACCCCACTCATGCTGTCTCCCTGTCTCTCTGTCGTGCGTTCCGCGCTCTGATGCGTCCGGCTCAGGCGTCCCCGCGCAGGATGGCGATGACCTCGCGTGCCTGCTCGACGACCTCGGCGACCTCCCTGATCCGGGCCGACCGTCATCATTGACGTGCCCCGAGCTTGCGCCCGGGTCGCCACTGCTTGCCGTAGAGGTGGATCCGGGCCTCGGGCTGGGCGGCTATGGCCCTCGCCAACGCGTTGGCGGCGGGCCGTCTCTGACCGCCGATGAGGTTGACCATGACGGTGGTGGGCGCCGTCGCGTCAGTGGCACCCAGCGGCAGGGTCGAGGAACCGCCCGAAGGTGCTGGGCGAACTGACTGGTGACGGCGCCGTCCTGGGTCCAGTGGCCGGAGTTGTGGGGCCGCATCGCCAGCTCATTGACGTACAGCCGCGTGGGCTCCCCTCGAAGGTCTCGACGGCGAAGAGCTCGACGGCGAGCACCCCGGTCACCCCGGCACGCTCCGCCACCGCGCGTCCGATGAGCTCGGCCTCCTCAACCGCGGCCGAGTCGAGACCGGGCGCCGGCGCCAGGACCTCGGCACACATGCCGTCCTCCTGAACTGTCTGAGCCACCGGCCACACTGCGATCTGCCCGCTGGGGCTACATGTGCCAGCAGGACGGCCAGCTCGCGGGTGAAGGGGATGGCCTGCTCCACCAGGAGGCTGGTCACCGCCGCCCCGCCGAGGCTGCCTCCCCGCCGGCTCCACGGCCGTCGCCCTGACCGGCGCGGGCACGGGCCACCGAGGCGATCCACTCGGCGGCCTCACCCTCGCGCAGGGGACTCGGCGCTGCGCACTGCAGGACCCCGTGGCCGTCATAGCGCGCGCGCGCGTCTTGAGCACCACGGGCCAGCCGTGCTCGTCGGCGAAGGCCTCGACGGCGTCGGTCATCTGCTCGGCTGTCTCCCTGCTGCGAGCCGCCGATCTCGTCCCAGGCGGGCTGCGGGAGCCCTGCCCGACTCATCATCCGTCGCATGGCCAGCTTGTCACGTGCCAGCGTCAGGGCCTGCGGGGTGGGCTGGACGCTGACCCCCTCGGCCTGGAGCCGCTCCAGCAGGCCCGATTCCTGGTGCTCGTGCTCGAAGGTGAGGACCGCAGCCGGTTCCTCCGAGCCCTTGAGTACCATCTCCGGCGACGACGGCGCGCACGGCGGCCTCGTCGTCGGGCGGCTCCAACGGGGGCGTCCGGGGTCACCTGGCCGGTGGACCCGTCAGCGGCCTCCACCAGGGCCCCTCAGGCGAATGCCCAGGGCACTGGCCTCCTCGCATCATGCGGGCCAGCTGCCCGCCTCCGATCACGGCGACGATGGGTGCGCTCACACCCCAAAGGCTACCCGCCCGCCGCTCGTCCTCACCGCATGCGGGGTCCCAGACCGTAGGGTGGAGGCCGTGACGCCACCCGCCGCAGAGTCCTCCACCACCCAGCAGACCCCGTCCTCGCGCACCGCCCCACCGTTGTCCTCACCGTCATCCTTCCTCGGGCGCGCAGCGTTCTCAGGTCCGCCCCACTCGCTCCAGGTCCTGGCGGTCTGGGCCGCGGCGAGCGCCCTGACCTTCGTCATCCTGCGGCTGGGCGCCCAGGACACGCCCACTACCCCGTGGGCCGGCGCCGCACCGTCCTGGGAGGAGCACATGCGCTTCTGGGACGCCGGCTGGTACCACCGGATCGTTGAGGAGGGTTACCCGGATCGACTGCCCGTGGATGCCAACGGACGGGTCACCCAGAACGCCTGGGGCCTTCATGCCGCTGCTGAGCGGCCTGGCCACCTTGCTCGGCTGGACCGGCTGGTCCTTCTACGCACGCGCCGCGATCGTGTCGATCCTGGCCTCGGCGGGAGCGGCGGTCGTCATGGACCGCTGGCTCTCACCGCTGACGGGGCGGCGCACCTCCCTGTGGGCGGTGGCCCTGGTCTCGGTCCTCGCCGTGCGCGGGCGGTTCTCCAGGTCCCCACGCCGAGTCCCTGGGGCTGGCACTGGTGGCGCTGACGCTGTGGCTGGCGAGCCGCGGGCGGGCGCTGACAGCGATTCCCCTCGCGCTGGCTGTTGCTTCGCCCGCCCCGTCGGGGGTTCCCTGGGGGCGGCACTGGGGCTGTGGTGGGCCTGGGAGGTGGCCTGCGCCCGAGGCTGGATCCCGCCCTCCTGGTTCCCACGTCTTCTGCCCGGCCATGTCCCTCAGGCGCCGAGCGCACGATGGCGGCTACTGGCGCCGACACTGGTCACCTGCTCGGCGGCTCTGACCCTGGCCGGCCATCGCCTGGCTGGTCACAGGCCGGCAGGACGCCCACACGGCCACCGAGACCTCCTGGCGCGGCGCCGACCTGGCACCCTTCGTGCAGTGGGCGACCCGGTTGGGCGACTGCGGGCCCGCATCTGGGGCTGGTCCTGCTCGCTGTCGTGCTGGTCACGGTGACCCTGCTGCTGAGCGCCCCGGGCCTGCGCGCCCTGGGACCCGCGGCCTGGTTCTGGTGCCTGGGCTACCTGCTCTACCTCCCTGGCCTTCTTCGACCCGACGACGTCGGTACTGCGTCTCCTGCTTCCCTGGCCCCAGTGGGCTGGGTGCTGGCCGCCGCGGCCTGCACCACCCGCAGCGACTGGCACTGCTGGCGGCCTGCGTCGCCGGTCAGCTGGTGTGGGTCTCGTGGGTCTGGGACTTCGGCAGCGTCAGTGTTCACTGGGTACCGTGACCGGCTTCAGCTTGCGTCATCCGGCGGCAACCGGCATAGGATGCCAATCATGACGCGTTCCCTCCAACAATTCCTTGGCACAGCGGCTCATTGCCCTTATCAAGGAATTCATGCAGTTCGGCATGGTGGGCGCGCTTGCCCTACGTGATCGACGTCGGCCTGTTCAACCTGTTCCAGCACGGGCCCGTAGGGTTCCTCTCGGCCACCCGAACTCGGCCCAGCTTCTGGCCTCCTCGATCGCCACCGTCTTCTCCTGGCTGGCGAACCGCTACTGGACCTACCGGGGTCGAACCCAGAAGAACGTCGCTCGGGAGGCCGTCCTGTTCATCCTGGCCAATCTGGGCGGGATCGTCATCACGCAGCTCTGTCTGCTCTTCACCCACCACGTGCTGGGACTGACCTCACCGCTGGCGGACAACATCGCGGCTCACGTCGTCGGCTTTTCGGCCTGGGAACCGCGTTCCGGTTCGTCTTCTACCACTACATCGTCTTCACCGGGCACAAGGACCGCGGCGCCGGCGACGACGTCGAGCCCCAGCCCACTGCTATTCATCCCTGAGCCGGCCCCGGACCGCCACGCCCTGACCACCGGACAAGGGTGCCCGATTCCACAGTCCGGAGAGGACCACCCTCACGGCGTGGCAGCGAGGGAACCGCTTAGCCTTACCCGGTGACTGCTCTGACCGCCATGGCCCCAGCGCTCGATCTGCCCGCCACCCATCTTTGCGTCCCTCCCTGCCGCCCACGCCCCGATGCTCGGCCCCGCGGCTCGATGCCGCCAACCTCATCACGACGATCGTCGAGTGGTTCGGCCCCTGGGCCATTGTCGGCGTCATGCTCGTCATCTTCGCCGAGACCGGCTTACTCATCGGCTTCTTCCTGCCGGGCGACTCCTTGCTCTTCACCCTGGGGATGTTCGTGGGCACCGGGCACGTCGGCGTACACATCTGGGCGGCGGCGCCCTCGTGTGGCTTGCCGCCATCGCCGGCAACCAGACCGGCTACCTCATCGGTCGCAAGGCGGGACCCTGCGATCTTCAACCGGCCGGACTCCCGTCTCTTCAAGCAGGAGCATGTCGATCGCACCTCGGACTTCTTCGAGCGCCACGGGGGCAAGGCCGTCACCCTGGCCCAGTTCGTTCCGATCGTGCGCACCTTCACCCCGGTCATCGCCGGCGTCGGCAAGATGCACTACCGCCACTTCATCACCTTCAACGTCCTGGGCGCCACCTTCTGGGCCTTCGGCATCACCTGGCTGGGATACTTCCTGGGCTCCCTTCGAGTGGATCCGGGAGAACATCGACGCGATGATCCTCGTGATCGTCTTCATCTCGGTGGCGCCGATGCTCGCCTCCGCGATCTCGAAGTTCATCAGGTCCCGCCGTCAGAAGTCCTGACACATCTCCCTCCCGTCGCCTCGCGTTGCGCGAGCGGCCGGCGGCGGGTCAGAAGCGACGACGTCGGCCCACGGAGACCAGCGCGCCTTGCGGCAGGACGTTATTGGGGTCCAGGGACTTGGGGACGGCGTTGAGCAGGATCGAGAAGACGGCCGGCTTGCGCTGGGACAGCTCGATGCGGCCGCCGTCGGCCTCGACGAGATCCTTGGCCAGCGCCAGTCCTACACCGGTGGAGCCGTATCCGGAGACATGCCGCTCGAAGACATGCGGGGCGATGTCCTCGGCCACACCCTCGCCCTCGTCGGCGACGTCGATGAAGACCGCGTGGCCGCCGTTGGCGCTGCGCACACTCACCGTGGTTGTTCCCGCCCGTAGCGCAGGGAGTTCTCAACGACGGTGGCCAGGACCTGGGCCAGCGACCCGGGTGTGGCCAGGACCGGGTGCCTGATCTCATCGCTGAAGGTGATGGTGCGCCCGGCCCTGCTCGAAGGCCGGCTCCCACCTCTCTCTGCTGGGCGAAGATGTCCCTGAGATGGAGGGCCTCCGTGGTCCCGCCTCCGGTTCGGCGTGAGACCTTGAGCAGGTCCTGGACGACACCGGTGAGCCGCCCGACCTGCTCCAGGCAGGCATGGGCCTCGGCGCGCACCTCCTCGTCGCCGGCGAGCAGCTCAATCTCCTCAAGGCGCAGGGACAGGCTCGTCAGTGGGGTGCGCAGCTGGTGCGAGGCGTCGGAGGCGAACTGCCGCTCGGCGGCGATCCGCCCGGCCACTCGCTCCGCCGAGCGCACGAGCTCGGCCTGGACCAGGTCGATCTCCTCGATCCCCGAGGATCGCAGACGCGGCCGAACCCTGACCGCTGCCGAGCTGTTCGGCCTCGGCCGCCAGGTAGATGAGGGGCGCGGAGATGCGCGGGCAACCCGGGAGGCCACGACGGAGGCCGCTGTGAGCGCAGTACCGGTGAGAACCAGGACCGTGAGGATGACCGTGCCGATGATGGTGACCCGGTCCCCGCCTCCGGAGGTACGCAACGCGCTGGCGATCCAGGCGCCCCCCAGTGGCAGTCCCAGCAGGAGGACAGCCACGGACACCGCCGACATCGTCATCGTCATGGCGTAGCGACGCATGGCTGCCCTCCTTCAGACGCGATCAGTTCTCCGAGGCGGCCCCAGGGGCTCAACGGCGTCTGAGAACCGTCCCGGTCAGTCACTCAGCCGATGGCCAGGCGGTAGCCGTCCTCCTGAGCCAGCAGGAGGGCGGGCCGCCCTCGTCGTCACCGAGCTTGCAGGCGCAACCATGTCACGTGCATCTGCAGGGTCTGCGGGCTGCCGGTGGGATCCTCACCCCAGACCTCCTTGAGAATGTCCTCGCCCGAGGCGACCCTCGCCTCCAGCACGCACCAGGACTCGCAACAGCTCGAACTCTCGTCGTCAGCTGCAGCTCCCGTGAGCCGACGAAGGCCCGGTGGGCAGCGACGTCGACCCGGATGTCTCCAACGATCAGCTCGTCCTCCGTGGCCTCCCCGAGGCGCGGCGAACCTGAGCCCGCACCCGGGCGCAGCAGCTCCGCCAGGCGGAAGGGCTTGGTGACGTAGTCGTCGGCCCCGGCGTCCAGGCCGACGACGAGGTCGGAGTCCCGCTGCGCGCAGTGAGCATGAGGATCGGATGGTCAGGCCCTGGGCGCGCACCTGACGGGCCACGTCCAGGCCGTCGATGTCTGGCAGTCCCAGGTCCAGAACGATGATGTCAGCGGCCGAGACCTCCTCGAGGGCGCCTTTGCCAGTGCCGTGAGTAAGGACCTCATAGCCCTCGCGTCCAAAGGCGCGGGCGAGGGGCTCGGAGATAGCGGGGTCGTCTTCGACGAGCAGAACAGTTGTCACATCCGCGATGTTAGGGCGACGACGCAACGACCCGCCATCATCCCAGGGGTGGAGAAGATGCCAATACGAGACCCGAAACGAGCGGGCCGCGCCCCACGCCCGCAGGGGCAGAACGGGTTTCTGCATGAGATACGGCGACAAACCGCGATCCCGATGTGACATGTCAACGGCCGGAGGACCAATGAATAACGAGATGGTAACGGACGTTTCAGGCCCTGTGGGGCACCCTCAGAGCCGGACTGGAGAAGTCCTCTCCAACGACCAGGGCACGATCTGCCCCAGCCCCTTGGCCACGACCTCGCTGACACTGCCCCACCCGGTACCTGCTGGCCTCAGGCGAGTGGAGGATGGCCATAGCAGTCGCCTCATCGAGACGGATGCCGCCGGGCTCGGCCGCATCCACGAGGCGCGAGGCCAGGTTGACGGTCGGGCCGAAGACGTCTCCTGAGCGAGAGATGACCCGCCCCTCAACGAGACTGGCCCTCACCCGGATGGCGTCCGGCCCCTTCTGGAGCTCATCGACCAGGGCGGTGACGACATCGGCCGCGACCAGCAGGTCGTCGGAGATGTACATGACGGCGTCGCCGATCGTCTTGACCACCCGAGCCCCCGCGAGGTGATGACGTCACGGGCCGTGTTCTCGAAGCCCTCGAGCATGTGGGTCAGGGCCGCCTTGCTCATGCCCTGAGCGCGCTGGGTGAAGGAGACGATGTCGACGAACCCCAGGGAACGGATGAGCGGATAGAGATCGGGGCCGAGTGTCCTCGCGCCCACGGGCGGAGACTTCTGCATCGGTACGCCCCCAGGATCGAGGCCGTGTGACGGCGCCAGACATAGTTCAGCTGACGCGACAGGAGGTCCACGAGGCTGTCGATGCGGTCGAGGGCCACCAGCCCTCGCCGAGGTGTCGTCCAGGCTGAGACGTTCGCTGAGGGTCGGTTACGAAGGTCTCCAGCTCCCCACAGGACCAGGCGGTCCATCGTGTAGGACTGGGCTCTCAGGAGCTCGAGCACGCTGGCCGAGGCCAGGGGCTGATTCTGCTGGTCTCATCGAGCAGCGTCGCAGTGTCTTGCAGCGCGGCGACATCCTGTTCAGTGAAGTGGACCGCATCGGGAGTGACGTCGGCGAAGCCCATGGCGCGCCAGAACTTCTGCGCCGTCTCCAGGCTGGTCCCCGCCCTGCGGGCCAACTCGGTCAGGGGTGAGGCTGGGGGCCTCCCCAGCAGCAGGTGCTCGTGCCCCGCCAGGGGTGGTCCGCTCCGCAGGCCCCGCCCCGACGGTGGTCTCACCTTCCACACGTTGGGTATCCGCGTGAGCCTTCTGCCGGGCGCCTTCCTGACCTCGAGTGAGTCCGCTGCGCGCCCATTGCTCGCTTGGCTGTCTAATATCACCGTGTCAGAGTAGCGCAGATCACACGCCGATGCCTCCCGAGAGATTCTCTGCCCAGGACGGCAGCCCGTCCGCGTCACTCATTCCTCCTTTCGCAGGCTCAGCCTGCTGACACGCACCAGCGTGACATCGCCCGCACGAACCTCGGTATCACCCGCCTGATTGCGCAGCACCAGGGCGGGGATGACATCGACAGCCAACCCGCTGAGCTCACCGTCGGGAGCCTGAACACCGACGTGCTGTCCCAAGGTGGTCAGGGGCCGCGCGCAGCTCGCGCCCAGGGCCCCGTCCCCGGCGTCGACGTCGCCGCAGACCTCCTCCCACTGCTCCAGGCGCCGGGCCAGCTGGTGGCCGATCGCGTTGAGGGCGACCTCTGCGACAGCTGCGTGCGCAGAATCACCGTCCGCGTCGACTACGCCGAGAGTGCGCAATGAACCCGCCCATGCCACCGGCAGAGTCATCGACCTCCTGCCCGATATTGACGCCGATGCCGAGAATGACCATCGGGGCCTCATCGCGACCGGCGGGCCCCTCGTCGGCCACCGACAGCTGAGTGGTACGACCCTCGGAGGGCTCCGGAGTGACGAGCTCACTGAGCACGCCGGCGATCTTGCGGGTGCTGGCCCAGCCGGGCACCGAGGCGACCACCGTGGAGCTCTCGGGTACGGCAACGACGTCATTGGGCCACCCGGGTACCATCTCCAGCCGCGCCCCCTCACGAAGGGCTCCAGCGCGTCGCGCACGGCCAGACCGGCCAGTAGCGGCACCCAGGTCAGCAGCCGTGCCGGAACGAGGGGCCGCAGGACCACCGAGACCAGGAGGGCGCCGTCATCGGGAGTGACCCACGCACGCCCGGATCGCCCCCTGCCCGCAGTCTGCCTCAGCGCACGAAGGGGCTGACAGATGGGGCCAGGCCTCAGTCTCGGGGCCCCTCAGGGCGCTGCGCAGGTCGTCCTGGGTAGAGCCGGTGACGGGGACGGTGACAAGACGCGAGAAGGGACTGCCGCTTGTGCTCATGAACCGAGCCTAGCGGGCGGCGCCGTATAGGGTGACACCGTGATCCTCCTGGCATCCAAGTCATCCGGCCGCTTGGCCACCCTGCGAGCTGCCGGCGTCGAACCGCTGGTGCGAGCCTCCGTCCGAGTCGAGGAGGCAGTACTCACGAGCTGGCCCAGCGGCGTCGAACCACGGGTCTGGCGACCCCGAGCGCCGCCGAGCAGGTACAGGCCCTGGCTCGAGCCAAGGCGCTCGACGTCGCAACCTCCACCGACCCGCAGGATGCCGAGGTGATCGTGGGCTGCGACTCGATGCTGGAGATTGACGGCCACGTGGTCGGCAAGCCCATCAACGCCGCCGACGCCCGCGAGCGTTGGCGGACAATGAGCGGGAGCACCGGCACCCCTGCACACGGGGCACTTCCTGGTGCGCACCGTCGACGGGGCCATCGCCGAGGGTCAGCTCGGCCACCATCCGCTTCGGCCTCCTTCTCAGACCGAGATCAACGCCTACATCGCCAGCGGTGAACCGCTGGGATGCGCGGGAGCCTTCACCATTGACGGACTGGGTGGCGCCTTCATCGAGGGAATCGATGGCGATCCCCACGGGGTCGTCGGCATCTCTTTGCCGCTACTGCGCCGGCTGCTGGCAGATCTAGGGGTGCGCTGGACAGACCGTGGGCGCCGCCGGTCGGCGGAGGAACCGACTGACGACGCCCACCGATCCGCGGACAGTCGATGCGATGCGTCAGGATGCCGAGGACGCCGACACCGCCGACACCCCGGAGTCATCCGGAGCCTGAGCGACGACCTTCGCGAGCTCAGCCAGAGCGACCTGCTGCTCCCGACTGAGACGGTCAATGACGTGTCGACGCACGCCGTCGAGGGTGCACCGGCGCAGCCCTGCGCAGGAAGTCGAGGCCCGCCGGAGTCAGCGCGCAGTTGACGCCACGACGATCCGAGTCGCAGGAGCTGCGCTCGACGTGGCCCACATTCTCCAGACGTCGAACCGTGTGGGTCAGCCGGGAGCGGGAGGAGAGACGTGCTCGGCCAGAGTGGACATGCGCAGCGTCTGCTCCGGCGCCTCCGACAGACGCACCAGGATCTCGTACTCGTGCATGGAGATGCCGCAGCCGGCTTCGAGCTCCCGGTTGAGGCGGGCGGTGACAGAGGTCGAAGCCGCCAGGAAGGCGCGCCAGGCATCCATCTCGATCTCATCGAGCCGACGGAAGCCCCCCTGCGTCGACTGCTCGGAGGAGTCGTTCTGTCCGCAGGCCTCGGTAAGCACCTGCCCACAGGTACCGGCCGGCTCCTGGCCGCACTCGGCCCGGCCGGCGACCTCAGCCGACTCCTGGCTGTAGGTGGCTTCTGACGGCTTCCTGATCGCTCTGGGTCCACTTCATCTCGACGTCCTCAGTATAGGCCGTCGGCTCCACCATTGTCCGCTCTGCAGTAATCACCTTATTGACTCCTCTCAGCACCGACCCGTATAGGCCGCGAACCCTCAAGCACTCACTTCGTTGTCTGCCTTTGGCTTTCATACAAGTGCAAGTCCGCTTTTTTTATCACACTCGGTCAGAGCATCAGTATGTCGATACAGCCGCCCAGAAGATCGGACAACCTGTCCAGGACCATCAACGTCAGCGACTTTCGGTTGATATAGCGAAACTCGGGAGAGCTCCAGCCGTCCCGGAAAAAGAAATTCTCGCCCTGCCTTCACGCCACCCTGACATCCATCAGATTGACAGTGTAATTACCCATCTTTGTCACGTTATCATCCCCACTGACCGATGATTTGGAGGGGTCTACAATCTCATTTCTAACCCTCTCATCTCGCGGGCACCTAGACAACACTGAATCGCCGTCAGAATTCTCTCCAGCGGGTAATCATTTTTCCTCACGAAGTGATAGGTGCCCGATCAGCCCCTCACCGCCGCCGTGCCTCCAGATCCGGCCGGCCGTCGTCACCGTCGCCGCAGGACAGGGCGGCCCGCCTGGACGATGGCACCGGTGTCGAGGTCGACGACGAGAGTCACACCGGGTTCCCCATCTCCTCGAGGAGACGCCCGGAACATCGGCTGAACCAATGAATTTCCAAGCCAATGCGTCGATGAGACGAAGACTGGACGAGCGCGAGACTGAGCGCGCCGACGAGAAGCCCGTGAGCGACGACGCTCATTCTGTGCCGGCTCGCAGTCCGGCTCGGCAGCCCTGCCGGGCAGGAGGTGGATGGGGTTGCGATCTCGGTGACCTCCGCCCAGGAGGCAATATCACCGGGAGGTGAGCCAGCAGGACCTGGCGCCGGAGGACGGATCAATTCCGGCCCCGCCGTCCGTGATTTCCCCACCGCTGGATGCCCTCGGACGGGCCTCGGCGCGACGGGACGACCTCACGGGTCACGTGCCAGTCCCCGTTCCCACCTCCACTCGAGTCGTCGCTCGAAGGAGCTCCCAACCCGCTCGACGGATCTGTCGGACCACCAGTCCGCCAGGATCGGCGGAGCTCACTACGGCCTCGGTGCCTGCAGATGAGCCGGAGTCATGCGGCAACGACGGTGCAGCAGACCATCCCAGGAGGCGCTGCCTCGATGCCCTCGCATCCACTCCTGAGCTGTCGCATGGCCAGAACGGCGGGAGAATCGCCGTCGCATCCGCGTCAGAGCAAGGCGGCCAGCCGTGGGACTGGACGGCCCAGGCGGCGCGGAGGCTCGGCGGGTCCCGTGGCGAGAATGCCGGCGAGGACCGCTGTAGCCGCCTCGACGACGTCGTCACAGGGACCAGCAGGGTTCACGTCTACCGATGCCAGGCGGCAGCCGCCTCGGCATGACGGAGCCCCGCCGACATCATGCCGACGGGGCTTGATCCAGACGTCGCAGGTGGCTGCGACAGGGGCCGGAACGCGCTTGCTCAGCGGGTCTCGCGGTGCTCGGTGTGCTTACCGCAGCGAGCGCAGAACTTGGCTGATGCTGGAGACGGTCGGGGGTGTTCCGACGGTTCTTCTTGGTGATGTAGTTCCGCTCCTTGCACTCCGAGCAGGCCAGAGTGATCTTGGGGCGAACGTCGGCGGACTTGCTGGCCACGTTTGTCTCCTCGTGTCGATCCTCGAGCATGCGACGGGTGCGCTGTACCGAAAGCTTGCGTAGCGGGGAGGGACTCGAACCCTCGACCTCACGATTATGAGTCGTGCGCTCTAACCAGCTGAGCTACCTCGCCATATGACCACAATGGGGGCCAGTGGCCCCCGCTGCGAGAGCTGAAAGGGGAATCGAACCCTTGACCTTCTCCTTACCATGGAGACGCTCTGCCAACTGAGCTATCGGGGGCAACGAGCGGAATCTCTGGCAGATCCGAGCCTCTCTGGCAATTCGGTCCGCCGTGGCTTCGCCTCACTGCGGTTCTCACCGCGAGGGTGAGGTGTGATCAACGAGCGATCAGCGTGGCGGGTGAGGGATTCGAAACCCCGTAGCATTACGCGGCTGATTTACAGTCAGCCCACTGGCCGCTCGGGAACCCGCCTTGACTCCATGCTCCGACCTCTCGGTCATCGCTTGGCGCCGTGGAAGAATAGCAGGCGGCGGCGCGAAGCGCCAATCGCCCCTGTAGGACCCTCCTCACAGAACAACCCGCCTAGACTCGTCGACTGAGTCCCAGCCCCGGAAAGGACTGCCGACATGGCCAACGACTCCTCCTTCGACGTCGTCTCCCGCCTCGATCGCCAGGAGGTGGACAACGCTGTCAACCAGTGCGCCAAGGAGATCTCCCAGCGCTACGACTTCCGCGGTGTCGACGCCTCCGTGAGCCTGTCCGGCGACACCATCACCCTGGAGGCCAACACGGCCGAACGGGTCCTGGCGATCCTGGACGTCCTGGAGTCCAAGCTCTTCCGCCGCGGCGTCTCCCTCAAGGCTCTGGACCTGGGAGACAAGGAGCCGCGCCCCTCGGGCAAGATCTACCGCCTGGTCTGCCCCTGCGCGAGGGACTCACCCAGGAGGTGGCCAAGAGGATCACCAAGGCGATCCGCGACGAGGGCCCCAAGAGCGTCAAGGCCACGATCCAGGGCGATGAGGTGCGCGTGACCTCCAAGTCCCGCGACGACCTCCAGAGCGTCATCGCCCTGCTGAAGAACCTCGACGTCGACGCCGCTCTCCAGTTCGTCAACTACCGCTAGGACCTCCACCGGCTCCGCTCAGGCCGACAGCAGCGCCAGGACGGCCTTGACGCGGCGGTGGACGGCGGCGTCGGGCAGGAGGCCGAGCTTGGCGAAGATCCGCTGGGTGTGCTTCTCCACCGCCCCCTCGGTGACCACCATGATCTCGGCGATGCCGGCGTTGGTGCGCCCTCGGCTATGAGCGGGCCAGGACCTCCCGCTCGCGGGGCGTGAGCTCCGTGAGCGGGTCGTCGCGCCGGCCTCGCTGGAGGACCTGGGAGACGACGTCGGGGTCCAGGACGAGCTCACCGCGCGCCACCCGCCTCGACCGCGCCCTGAGGAAGGCGTCGATGTCACCAGACCCGGTCCTTGAGGAGGTAGCCCAGGGCGCCACCGCCGTCGGCCAGGAGGTCGGGCAGGTAGCCGGCGACGACGTACTGGCTCAGCAGCAGGATGGGCGCACCCGGCCACTGGGCGCGGATACGGGTGGTGGCGCGCAGGCCCTCGTCGGTGTGGGAGGGCGGCATACGGATGTCGGCGACGACGACGTCGGGCCGCAGCCGCAGGGCCTCGCTCACGAGGGTCTCACCGATCCCCACTCCCCGACGACCTCATGGCCGCCGTCGGCCAGGATGAGTGCCAGTCCCTCGCGCAGGAGGACGGAGTCATCAGCGATCAGAACGCGCACGGGATCATCGCCTCCACTGTGGTCGGCCCGCCGGTCGGGGACGTGATCGTGAGCCTACCGTCGACACCGCTGATGCGCTCCACCAGACCGGCCAGGCCGTGACCCTTGGCGGTCGAGGCCCCGCCGATGCCGTTGTCGCTGATCCTCACCTGCAGCGCGCCGTCGACGACGCGGGCCTCGACGCCGGCGGCCGTGGCCCCGGAGTGCTTGTTGAGGTTGGCCAGGGACTCGCTGACGACGAAGTAGGCTGCCTGGGAGACGTGATCAGGCAGGTCCACCCGGACAGCTCGGTGCTCACCGTGACGGGCACGGAGGAGCGGGTGGCGGCCTCGGTGATGGCGGCTGCCAGGCCACGGTCGACGAGGACGGGTGGGGCGATGCCTCGGGAGAGCTGGCGCAGCTCGTCGAGGGTCTGCTGGGTCTGGTCCATGGCGCCCTGGATGATCGCCGAGGCCGCCACCGGGTCCTTCTCGGCCCTGGCGCTGGGCACGGGCCAGGTCCATGCAAGCGCACGAGGCGCTGCTGGGGGACCATCGTGGATGTCGCGCTCGAGGCGGCGGCGGGTGTCGGCCTCGGCACGCTGGACGGCGGCCCGGGAGGTCTGGAGGCGGCTGACCTCACTGCGCCAGGAGAGCATGCCTCGGATGAGTCCCGTCTGCATGGCGGCCAGGCCCCGCAGGACGAGCAGGGGCGGTCAGGGAGAAGATGACGCCGCCAGGCGAGATCGATGACGACGTCCCAGAGCAGGGCGGACTACAGGCTCCAGAAGATCGGACAGACCTGGCGCTGGTCTCCAAGGATTGATTCGGTAATGACATCGGCGATAGGGGCGAGGAGGCCGCCCACGGCCAGAGCCAGCCACACGACGGTGAGGATCCAGGTGACCAGGGAGACCGGGAAGTAGACGATGGTCCACAGCAGGTCCATCCAGCGCTGAGGATCACGCAGGCGCCGGAAGAGCCGACGGCGCGCGGAGGTTCCTGGCTCTGCGATGAGGTAGCCGCCCGGCACCGGCTCGCGTCCGTCCACACGCGCCACGGCGAGGCGGGCCATGTTGGCGAAGCCCCCGGCGATGCTCAGGTCGATGACGAGCACCAGCAGTCCCACCCAGATGATGACGGTGCCCGCGCCGAGGGCGGTCAGCGGCACGGCGAGGCAGAAGGCGAGCAGGCTCAGTGGCCAGCTGAGGAGGAGGAAGACGGCATCCCTGCCGAGGCGACGGTAGCGCACGGCCCATACTGATCGGTTCATGCTTCATATCCTCCTCAGGCCTGGAATCACGCCCAATCCTGCCACCTGGCGAGGCTTTGGTGGGGCTAGCCCGACACGTCAGTCTGCGAGCCGATCGGTCAGATTGCGGGCGATTTCATCAGCCCACATCCCCGTAGCGAGGCACTCGCCGGGCGGCTGAGGCAGTACAGGAGGTTGCCCATGCGGTCGAGGAGCTCGTAAGCGTCGCGGCGGGCGAGCAGCTGCTGCGGGTCGATGGCACCGGCGTGGCGAGAGTACCGCGAGTACTCCGTGACGAAGGCGGCGACGTCGTCGGGCGTCATGGGCAGGTACCAGGGTCCGCCGATCACCCGGCCACCGATGAGGGCCAGGTCCTTGGCTCTGTCGCCGGGGCCCGACCACTCGAAGTCGATGAGTCGTGGAACGCCGTCGGGGCCGAGGATGACGTTGGTGACGACGACGTCGCCGTGGATGAGCGGGATGGGATGGGGACGGCCTCGAGCCGGGGCGAGTCGGGTGAGCTCGCGGCGCCAGGCGGGTAGGAGTGCACTGACGCGTGGATCGGTGAGTGTCTCCGGGTGGTGCCTGCCCCACCAGGTCAGCAGCTCCTCCCCCTGCTCGCCGGCACCGGCACCAAACGGGACGGCCGACGGCGCAGGGGCACCTGGCGGGGAGCACAAGGGCCTCGTGCAGACGGGCGATCTGGTGGGCGAGGGCGGTCGCGAGCCGCGGGTTCCAGTCGGTGGCGCGCAGGGCCCGGCCGGGAACGTGGGTGGTCACCATGTAGGGGCCGCCCAGCGGGTTATCGGTACCGGTCTCCAGGGCTATGGCACTGGTGCCGAGCTCGGGCGGGACGCGTCTGAGGGTCTCGAACTCGGCCGTCATCGAGCGGGGCATCTCATGGGGCGAGCGCCGGGGAACACGCAGGACCCGCGCCTGGTCACCGGAGCCGATCCGCCAGGCGACGTAGCTCTCTCCGGCGCCGAGCAACGTGATCTCAGGTGTCCCCGGCTCGGCCGGCAACCCGCGCAGCCGACCGGCGCCGACGGCGATCCGGATGCGCCGCAAGGCTGAGTCCATGGGGATCGTTCCCTATCTCTGAGTCCATGCTTCACTGAGTACCCTCAAAGGGTTCTGAGCGTGCCGATCAATCCTGCATACCGAGCTCTCGAGGCCACCTACGCACCCTACCTTTGAGCAATCCCGCTTCGTCACGTCGATCCGGTCACGGCGTGCGCCCCCTACAGACCGCTTCAGCCGTCACCGGATGAATACTCGCGCGGGCACCGGACCATCATCGACGATCGCCGTTATCGTTGCGATCCTGTCATTAGTTGCGTGGTTCTACGTCACCATATCGATCAGCGACTCCTCCGAGAAGGTACGAGTCACTGAGACCGGCTCAGGCATGACCGACCCCAGGCCCAGGTAACCTCGTTGACGATGGCCTGCGGCGGCCCTCGGCGGCGGTGAGCCGGGCGGTGTCCAGGTGGAGGTCGGCCTCGGGCCAGGGGGCGTAGTCGCGGCGGGTGATCTCCCTTCCAGTCCGGCAGCTTGAGGCCCTCGATATCGCCGACCCGCTGCCGGGCACGGCGGCGGTGCTCGGTCGCATCCGGGAGCAGGTGAGCTCGACGGCGAGGAAACCGGCAGTCCAGGGCTGAGGCGGTCTTCTCCCACAGGCGGCGGGTGAGTGGCAGCGGGTTGACGCATTCGACCAGGACCTCACCGCCCGAGGCCAGGACGTCTCGGGCGACGGCGGCAGCCACGTAGTAGCCAGCGCCCTCCGGGCATGCCGGGAAGCATCTCGCCACTGTCCCGCAGAGCCTGCTCAATAGTGTCAATGCGCAGCCAGGTCGGCGGCCGGCTCCCCTGCGGCCGTGCCTCGGCCCCGCAGGCGCAGGATCTCCCGGCAGACGGCGGTCTTGCCGACTGCCGGGTAGTCCGCCGACGACGCTCAGGGTCGCCATCAGTACCTCGGGCCATCTGCTCGAGACGGCTGACCCCACTGCGCCAGGAGAGCATGCCGTGGATGAGCCCCGACTGCATGGCGGTCAGCCCCCGCAGGACGAAGGGAGCGGTCAGGGAGAAGATGACGCCAGCGCTCAGGTGGATACCGATCTCCCAGAGCAGGGGCGGATACAGGCCCAGAAAGCTCGGCCAGACTCTGGCTCTGGTCTCCCACGGTCGCGTTAAGAATCAATTCAAGAATGACGTCGATAATGGGCGAGAGCAAGCCGCCCACGGCCAGGGCCAGCCACCCGACGCTGATGATCCAGGTGAAGAGGGACACCGGGAAGCAGACGATGACCCACAGCAGGTCCATCCAGCGCTGAGGGTCACGCAGACGCCGGAAGAGCCGACGGCGCGCGGAGGCCCCCGGAACAGGAGACAGGTAAGCGCCAGGTCTGGGTTCACGTCCGTCCAGACGCGCCACACGGAGACGGGCCAGGTTGGCGAAGCCCCCGGAGATGCTCAACGCCAGGGTCAGGAGGAGGAAGCCGATCCCGACGATGACGGTGCCGGCACCGGCTGCGGTCAGCGGCAGGACGAGGCAGAAGGCGAGCAGGCCCAGTGGCCCGCTGAGGAAGAGGAAGGCGGCATCCCGGCCGAGTCGGCGGTAGCGCGCGCCCATACTGATCGGTTCATACCCCCCATCTTTTCTCAGGGCCCAGAATCGCACCCAATCCCGCCACCTGGCGAGGCCATGGTGGGGCTAGCCCGACATGGCAGCGGGAAAGACGCGGCAGCCCGACGACGACGGTCGGGGTCATCGTCGTACCCGGCCATCTGCTCGAGGCGGGCGATGCGCTTGTCCATGGGCGGGTGAGTGGAGAAGAGGTTGCGCAGGCTCCCGAAGGGCTTGGCGATCATCATGGAGGAGACCGGCTCGAGGCGCGGGTCCCGCCCCATGGGCACGCGCGAGATGCCCGACTCGAGCTTTGCTGAGCGCGCTGGCCAGGGCGAGCGGGTCCTGAGTGAGCTCGGCGCCGTCGTGGTCGGCGTCGTACCGCGGGTCCGGGAGATGGCGAACTGGGTGATGGCGGCGGCCAGGGGCGCCAGGAGGGAGAGCAGCAGGACGGCGATGATGTTGCCGCCGTCCCGGTCACGCCGGTTACCGCCGCCGAACCACACGGGCCATGGTGGCCACCGAGGAGATGACGCCGGCGATGCCTCGCGGCCACCGAGGAGGTGAGGATGTCGCGGTTGTAGACGTGGGAGAGCTCGTGGCCCAGGACCCCTGCGCAGCTCGCGCCTCGTTGAGGAGCTGGAGGATGCCCTCGGGTGCAGCACACGGCAGCGTGCGAGGGGCTGCGCCCGGTGGCGAAGGCGTTGGGGACTCATCGTGGGGGCCACGTAGAGGCGTGGCATGGGCTGATCGGCGGCGGCGGAGAGCTCGCGCACAATGGCGTACATCTGGGGCTGCTGGTCCTCGGTGACCCTCAATGGCACCCAGTGGAGCGCACCGCGATCTTGTCGGAGTTCCAGAAGCCGTAGGCGGTCTGTACCAGGCCGATGACCGGCGCGATGATCAGCCAGACGGCGGAGCCCGTCCCTCGGGCCAGGGCGTAGCCGAGAAGGAGAAGCAGGCTCTACATGCCGCCCAGGAGGACGGCGGTCTTGAGACCGTTGAAGTGGTGAGTCCCTGTCATGGGTGAGAGACTATGGGACGAACGGTCCCACCTGTGCCTGCTGCGACATGCGGATCGTAACGTCAGGGCCCCCGCCGCGCGGGACCACCTCGCGCGGTGATGAGGCCGCAATCCAGGCAGCGCAGGGCATCGCTGAAGTCGTCGGGGTCGGAAGGTGGTTCCCGGCGCCTCGCGCACGAGGGTCCAGTACTCCCTCGTCGAGTCGAGGACCGCGTACCCGGTGTCGCGGAAGCCGGCCCTGCTCGTAGAAGGCGAGCCGGCGACGTCGTTGCTCGGCGTTGTCGGCCTCGGCGATGACGGGCCTCGATGTTCAGGACGATGCGTGCAGCCGGGGTGACGGCGCTCGAGCTCGGCCAGGAGGCGGGTGCCCAGGCCTCGGCCGCGGGCGGCGTCGTCGACGGCGAGGTAGAAGAGGTAGAGCAGCCGGGAGCCGGGGCGGCGCACGGTCCAGGTCAGGCGACTGGGGTCCGGGGATACTCGTGGGCGGGTCGGCTGGTCTCGTCCCACCAGGCAACGAGGTCGATGCCGCGCCGCAGGCTGAGCCGGTGGATGAGTGCCCAGGGCAGGCGCTCATCCTCGGGGAAGGCGCGCAGGTAGAGGTCGCGCCCAGCGGTCCGTCCCGCTGGCGACGCGGATGCGACGGGTTCTCACCGCTCAGCTCAGCAGGTCGACGACGTCGGCCGTGGGGACATCCAGAGCCTCGCCGACCCCGGCGGTGTAGAGCATCCCGGCATGCGTGCTCAGGCCGCGCGCGAGATCGGGGCGCGCAGCGATGGCGCCGCGCCAGCCCTCGTCAGCCAGGGCGAGGCGTAGGGCAAGGTGGCGTTGGTCAGCGCGTAGGTGGAGGTGTTCGGGACGGCGCCAGGCATGCTGGCCACGCGCAGTAGAAGATCTTGCCGTCCACCTCGAAGGTGGGCCTCCGAGTGCGTGGTGGGGCGAGAGTCCTCGAAGCAGCCGCCCTGATCGATGGCGATATCGACCAGCACGCTGCCGGGTCGCATGGTCTCCACCGTGGCGCGCGTGACGAGGCTGGGGGTGCGGGCCCCCGGGCACGAGGACGGCGCCGATGACCAGGTCCGCTCGGCACAGGCCCGGCCACGTCGAGCTCGGTGGAGAAGGGTGCGGATGACTCCGCCGTCGATCTCCTCGATCCGGCGCATGCGCAGCGGGTCGACGTCGAGGCACGGTGACGTCCGCGCCCATGCCGGCGGCGAGACGCGCGGCGCTCAGGCCGGCGGTGCCGCCGCCCAGGACGACGACGCTCCCCCGCCGCACCCGGCTGCACCGCCCAGCAGGACGCCCGCCCCGCCGTGGGGCGCGGCAGGGCGTCCGCACCGACCAGGGTGGCCAGCGGCCGGCGATCTCCGACATGGGCGCCAGGAGGGGCAGGGCGCCGGTGTCGGTCCCGACGGTCTCGTAGGCGATGGAGGTGACCTGCTTCGGCGAGCAGCTCGGTCAGGGCCCGGTCCGCGGCCAGGGTGGAGGTAGGTGAACAGCAGCAGGTCCGGGCGCAGGAACGGTACTCCCGGGCAACCGGCTCCCTTGACCTTGAGGACGAGCTCGAGTCGGCCCACAGGCCGGCGACGTCGTCGGTCATGACGGCGCTGGCGGCGGTGTACTCGCGCATCGGGGGATCGAGGCCCTCGCCGGCGCCCACCTGACGGCTCACGGTGTGCCCGCGCCTGGTCAGCGCGTGCAACACCGGCCGGCGTGATGGCGACGCGGGAACTCGTTGTCCTGATCTCGGTGGGGAACGCCGATCGCATGGTTTCATCCGGGGTCGCCGTGAGGGGCGGATTGACGCGTGTCGACCGGGACCGGCGGTAGGGGGACCGCCGGTCCCGGCCCAGTCAGCTCAGTCAGTCAGGCGGTGAGCGACACGTCGGGAACGCGGTCCGCCCCGGGCTGGCCGGATGAGGTCCGGAACCTCGGTGGAGCGCGAGATCGCGGTCATGGCGTCGCGGGATACGACCTTGACGCGCTGCGCGCGCTTGGCGTCGCCTCCGGTCACGACGACCCGCCAGTAGTCCTCGCCGAGCTCACGCTCGTAGGCGTCCAGCAGCTCCCAGCCCTCCCAGCTGGTGAAGGGATGCCACGGGACCCAGCAGGGCGATGAGGGCGTCGTGGCCGACCTGGCCCTCGTCGTCGGTCTCGGCGTGCAGGAGGCCGGCGTTCGCGTCGGCAACGAGGTTCGTGATCGTCTCCTGCGCGTCGGACTTGGTGGAGCCGATGAGGGCCCCACGGGGCCGCGGCGGATCCAGCCGGTGGCGTACAGGCCGGTCAGCGGCTTGCCGTCCTCGCCGAGCACACGGCCGCCCTCGTTGGGGACGACGTGCCGCTCGGCGTCGAAGGGCAGGCCCTCGATGGCGCTGGAGGCGTATCCGACGGCGCGGTAGACCGCCTGACGGGCCAGTCGCGGTACTCGCCGGTGCCGGTGACGCTGCCGTCGCCGGTCAGGCGGGTGCGCTCGATGCGCAGACCACGACATGCCCGTCGTCGTCGGTGAGGACCTCGTGAGGGGCCGAGAAGAGATGGATGTGGATGCGGTGGAGGCGGTGAGGTCCTCCGGCTCCGGCATCGCGTAGCCCTCGAGGGCCTTGACGACCTGGCGCTGCTGGTTGGAGGCCGCCAGGGCCGCCTGGGAGCCCCTCGTCGTACTCGAAGTCCTCCTCGTCGACGATGACGTCGACATCGGGCCTGCTTGCCGAGCTGCGCAGCTCCAGCGGGGTGAACTTCACCGAGCGGGGCCGCGGCGGCCGAAGACGCACGTCGGTGACCGGGGACTGCCGGAGGGTGGCGGCGACGTTCGCGGGGATCTCGGTGGTCATGAGGTCGTCAGCGTGCTTGGCCAGGACACGGGCGATGTCCAGGGCCACGTTGCCGACGCCGATGACGGCGACCTCCTGGCGCTCAGGTCCCAGGTGCGCGGGTGGTCGGGGTGACCGTCGTACCAGGAGACGAAGTCGGCACCGCCGTAGCACTCGGGGGCGTCGACGCCGGGGATGTCCAGAGGGGCGTCGGTGTCGGCGCCGGTGGAGAAGACGATGGCGTCGTAGTGCTCGTGGAGCTCGGCCACCGAGATGTCACGGCCGACCTCAACGTTGCCGATGAGGCGGATGTCCCCGCGCTGGAGGATCTTGTAGAGGGCCACGATGATCTGCTTGATGCGCGGGTGGTCGGGGCGACGCCGTAGCGCACCAGCCCGTAGGGCGCAGGGAAGCCGCTCGAACAGGTCGATACAGACCTCCATGCCCGACTTCGAGAGGATGTCCGAGGCGTAGATGACCTGCGGGGCCCTGCTCCGATGACGGCGACATTGAGAGGACGTGCGTTCACTGTTCTTCGTTCCTGATTCAGGGGACGTGGACGTGGTGCCTCGCGCCCGCAGCCATGACGGCCGGCTGGTCCGGACGTGGGACGAGAGCAACGACGGCGGGGCACCGCGGCACAGTCTCATGGAGGAAGGCGGCCTCCCCAGGGCGCGGGCAACATCGCCGCTTTGAGCCGCGTCACGTCGACGAGGCATCGACGGGACCGGTGGTGAGTCCTCCACCGGGGAAGCCGATCAGTACACGGCCGCGTCCGTCAGGAGCAGACGACGCTAGGCATTGACGACCGGATATCGGTGAGGCGAGCAACAACTCGCTCTCTCGTATAAAGGTACTCACCTGCAGAC
>BNJV01002849.1_pt1 | contig 50692 bp, 52 predicted proteins | sample 8540591 | NCBI WGS metagenome assembly BNJV01 (sample SAMD00202457, study PRJDB9452) | human saliva metagenome | host: Homo sapiens | reverse complement strand
ACTCTGCTTAGCGCAAGGGCTGATCGTAGGTTGTTGGGGGCCGCCCGTGGGGAAACCACGGGCGGCATTCTTCTACCGAGCGGCGACAAATTCCAACCTAAGCCCAATTTGTCTCCGGACAGACTACGATCTCGACATATGAGCAACAACCCTTCGAAGATCTCGCCTCGTACCTGAAGCAATTACCAACGAAAAATAAACGATACGTCGGTGCACTCGCATCTCTCTCGCAGGGGACGCGGCATGGTTTGACTTCCACGCTCAAGTCATGCAGTCTCCTCGAGCAAAAAGAACTCGCCCGCGCAAGCGATGCCGACGGCGCCGCCCTCAATCTTCTTGACGAAATTCATAAAACGCTCTTGCAACGCAGCAACAGCTGGGACGACACCCGAGTCGCCTCGAAGAACCTGCAAGATCTCTATGATCCGCTCATATCGGCAAAGACGTTGCTTCTCGTGGTCTCTTGCCCGTTCCCCTCACGGCGGAGGATCAACAGGCTCTCCAGCATGCCTTCAGAAGATGCAGGACTACATGACGAACAAACCTCCAATCCCTGTCTCAGCACGCTCTCAGCTACCCGAGATACCTGATCGCACGCCGCCTTGATCCTCAACGGTGAAGATGTAGACCTCGTCGCACTTCGCGCGCTGAGCACACAAGCGGCTGGCACAGCGCTCGTCATCGGAACACACATTGCGGACGAAAAAGAGCGGGAGGATTTCGGTTCCCACCGTCGCACCATTTTCAGTACGTGGGTAACCCTCATGCTTACCGGAGCCGCTGGCAATCTCATCGCTGCCGGAACCCAACACCTGATGCTCGGCTCCTGATAGCGTTCACTCATCGAGCACTCCGCTCTCGGCAAAATCAAACAACCACGCCCTTTGGGAACAACTTACGCAACCCTAAAACTCAGATAGTCTCACTCCATCCAAGTACTCTTCGTTAGGTGCTGGACGAGCAGTTTCCCAACGGTAGCACTCACAGCTAACACGTCTGCACCGTAACGGCCGCACAATGAGCATCGGCACGGGTCTCAGACTCGCTCTCTCATGGCTGACTACCCGCAGCCCCAGGCCACACTCTTCATTCTTGTGTCCCACCATGTCCTTCGAACTGATATGCCTCGAACACACTACAACAATCCAAATGCGCGGGTTTCAGCCCTCTGCGGCGCGAGTAGGCCATGGTGCGGATTCGGCGGTACAAGCGATACTCCTTCCGAGAATAAGAGCTCGCCAGACGGTGACGCCCTGGGACACAACGAGCATGTATTCCCCAAACGCAACCAGATGCAGGAATCCGATGGGCGAGGCTCCTGCGAAGCGCAAGGCTGAGGCTAGCTGCCGCCCGTGGAAACCACGGGCGGCCCCCATTCGCACATCAGGTGGCGACTCAGCGCCCAATGCCACGGCTTCCATCACCACGTGTGCCGCAGATGTGCGTGGGCGTTAGGTCAGCTATGGCAATCAAGACACTCGACGAGTACCCTCGAGACCATTCCGAACGACGACAATCGAGCGCGGATGGTGGAGGTAGCGACTGGGTCGCTCAGCACACCTCGAGCTGGAGCTGCGCATCGCGTGGAACCAGCCGATGTCACCCACCACGGACGTACATCATCGGGTTCTCGGCAGCCTCCGCACGCGGCGATGAGCGCCGAGCGCGCCACCATGATCCGCTTCGAGCCTGTCACGCGTGAGCGCGGCACGGACTTCAGCAAGATGTTCGCCCGCCAGCCCTGGAACGCTCCCTTCGACTACGAACCTCGACGCCTTCATTCAGCACCAACTCGCGGAAAAGCAAGACATCACGTCCTTCTGGCGCCCCAAGGAACACGAACTCGCAGCCGCCGAGGCCGTCGCATCCGGCGCAATGCCGCCCACCGTCCGCGAGCGCACGGCAGACGATGATCAGCTCGCCGATTCCTTCCTGGAAGAGTTCATTCAGTACGCCGAAAACCCGACGCCCAGGCGTCCGTTCGAGCACCTCAACGATCAGCTCAAGCAAGCCCTTCGGGACTATGAGGCACACCCGGACGATGTCTACACGCTCGACGAGGTGAAGGCCGAGCTCGGCCTGGACTAGCACCTCCACAGGTTTGCTCCGTCCGGCCACAGCGGACGCAGGCAGCCACCCCTAAAGACGGCTCCACTCCCCCACCCTACGGGCGCGTAGGATAGGGGAAACAGCAGCCGCGCCGCCGGCCTCGTCCCGCAGCAGCGCAGCGCACCACGTCCAGCGACCAGGGAGCACGCATGACCGAGAAGGAAACCCCGGCCTCGTCCAACGACGACGAGACGACGCAGACGCAGGCGCACACGACCACAGACGTCACGACCGACACGCCCGACGCGACCGCCGACTCACAGGAGGCCGTCCCCGCGACCGAAGCCCCTCGAGTGGCACGCCCCGTCATGGTGCGCATCGACGAGCACACGACGATCCCCCACCTGCTCAAGGAGCGCGTGCAGCGCAGCGCCACCCGCCCGCTCATCCTGCGCAAGATCGGCATCGGCGACACGTGGCGCTCGATCACGGCGCGCGAGTTCTACGACGAGGTGCACGCCGCCGCCGCCGGCCTGATCGCGCGCGGCCTCGCAGCCCGGCGACCGGGTCGCCATCATGAGCCGCACCCGCTACGAGTGGACGCTCTCGACTTCGCGTGCTGGGCGGCCGGCCTCGTCCCCGTGCCGATCTACGAGACCAGCTCCATCGACCAAGTCGCCCACGTCCTCGTCGACGCGGATGCCACCCTCATCATCACCGAAACCGTGTCCATGGCCGAAATCAGCGTGCCGCCGCCCACAGAGAAAAACCGGAGAACACGCACGTCCTCTCCCTGGACTCCGAAGCCATCGACACCCTCATCGCCGACGGCGCGACCGTCCCCCGCGACCGGGTCCTCGCCCGCTCCGACGCCCTCACCAAAGACGACATCGCAACCATCGTCTACACGTCAGGCACGACAGGCACGCCCAAGGGCACGGTCCTGTCCCACGAGAACTTTCACGAACCCAGCCTGAACGCCCACGCGTGGATGCCGGAAATCGCAGCACAAGAACTCGCGCCTCTCCTTCCTGCCCCTCGCCCACGTGTCTCGCGCGCTTCCTCCAGGTCTTCCAGATCAGCGGCAACGGCGTCCCGGCCACGCGCCCAACATCAAGAACCTCTGCCCGACCTGGCGTCCTTCCGCCCGAGCTACCTCCTCGTCGTCCCGCGCGTCCTGGAAAAAATCTACAACTCGGCGGACACGAAGGCGCGCGGCCCCAAGCGCAAGATCTTCCGCTGGGCAGCCAAGGTTGCGATCGCTTACTCCCAGGCCCTCGACACCCAAGAGGGCCCCGTCCGCGTCCCTCAAGGCCCAGCACGCCCTCGCCGACAAGCTCGTCTACCAGCAGATCATCCGCCTGGTGGGCGGCAACGCGGACTACATCGTCTCGGGCGGCGCTCCCTGGCCACCTGGCTCGCCCACTTCTACCGCGGCGTCGGCATCCCCGTCCTGGAGGGCTACGGGCCTCACCGAGACGGTCGGCCCGGTCTCCGTGAACACGCCCGCCTGTCCAAGATCGGCACTGTGGGCCCGGCTCTGCCGCCCATGTCCTTCAAGATCAGCGACGAGGGTGAGATCCTCCTCAGGGCCTCCCAGCGTCTTCCAGCGCTACCACAACAACCCCGAGGCCACGGCCGCCTGCTTCACCGACGACGGCTGGTTCCGTACGGGCGACCTGGGGTCCCTGGACCGCGACGGCTACGTGTCCATCACGGGCCGCGCGAAGGAAATCATCGTGACGGCGGGCGGCAAGAACGTCGCACCCGCCGCCCTCGAAAACCCGATGCGCTCACACCCGCTCATCTCCCGCGTCTGGTCGTGGGCGACCAGAGGCCGTTCGTCGCCGCGCTCATCACGCTGGACGCGGAGATGCTGCCCGACTGGCTCGCCGCCCACCCCTGCCCCCTGATGAGCGTCGCCGAGGCGGCCACGAACGTCGAGGTCCTGGCCTCCCTCGACAAGGCCGTCGCCTCCGCGAACGAGCACGTCTCGCGCGCCGAATCAATCCGCAAGATCAAGGTCCTCACCACCGACTTCACGGAGGCAACGGCCTGCTCACCCCTCCCTGAAAGTCAAGCGTCTGAGGCCACGCGCCGCTTCGCCCCCGTCATCGACGAGATCTACGGCGGCCCCGTACACAACTGACGCACGCGCGCACGCACGATTGACGCACGCGCGACCGACGTTCACATGAACGAGGCCGTGGCCGACTCGCGCTCCCCCGATCGGTACGGGGATTGCTGAGATGGCCACGGCCTCGTGCGTGCCCGGCGGCTACTGCGAGGCGAGGGCCGCCGTCGGAGCGTGCGCGCCGCACGGATCGCGGGGTAGAGCCCGGCGACGGCGCCGATGAGGAGAGTCGCGCCCAGGCCCGCGGCGATCACCCACCAGTGCAGGGTGGGCGGCCACCCGTAGGCGATGCACATGCCCCACGTGACGCCCGCGCCGATCAGGCATCCTGCGACGCCCCCAGGAAGGACAAGATGAGGGGCCTCGGCCAGGAACTGGACGCTAATGTGTCCTCGCTTGGCGCCCAGCGACCGGCGCAGGCCGATCTCCTTGCGGCGCTCCAGCACCGAGATGATCATCGTGCTGGGCCACGCCGATGCCACCCACCAGCAGGGCGATCGAGCCGACGCCCGCGAGCAGCGTCGTGAACGTTTGATCGGCGGCGTTTTGCGCGGCCAGCGCGTCCGAGGGCGCGAGACCTTCAGGCCCGTAGCGCCCTGTGGCAGCCAGGGTCGGCCCGAGCGAGGGCACGCACGTTCTCCACCTGATCCTCGGCGCTTCGCCTCGTAGATCGTCGTGGGCGTCTTACCCGCGTCGAAGAGTGATGCGGCGGCGGGATGACCGATGAGCGCCGTGTTGTCGAGCTCCTCGGCCAGGGGGCGTGCTCCATGACGCCCAAGACCGTGAAGGATCGGCCTCCCAGCCACACCTGGGTGCCCGGCCTCGACGACGCCGAGCAGCTGCGCGGCCTTCGAGCCCAGCACGACGCCCGGGTAGCGGGCGGTCGCGTCGTTGAGCCACGCCGCCAGCTTCATCTGCCCGGACACGACCTCCAGCAGGTTCGTGTCCGCGGCCATCGTGATGATGCCGCCCGTCGCGTTCGGGTCCGACAGGCGCGAGCGGTGACGGACACGCCCGACAGGGTGGACGTCGAGGCAGCGCCGGTGACGCCGGGATCATGAGGGTCCGGCCCACGGAGTCCTCGGGCAGGATCAGGTCCGGTGCCGCTCAGGTCGGCGCCGCTTCGAGCCGTCAGCATGTTGGTACCCAGGGCTCGCAGCTGCTCTTGGAGCGGAGCCTGCGAGGACGCGGACACCTGACGACGCCGACCATCGCGGCAATGCCGATGCGGATGCCCAGGGCCGACAGGACGGCGCGCATGGGCGGGAGCGCAGGCCCGGTCAGGCCCAGGCGCGCGACGTCCGAGACGCGCAGGCTCGAGCGTGCCGCGGGCCGGAACTCACTCTTCACTGCTACCTCCACGCCTCCCGGGCGTCCTGAATCGGACACGATCTCGCCGTCACGGATGGCGATCTGGCGCGGCAGCGAGGCCGCCAGCTCGTTGTCGTGGGTGATCACGATGATGGTGGTACCGGCCTCGTTGAGCTCGCGCAGCAGGGCGACGATGAGGCGCCGGAGCGCGAATCCAGGTTCCCGGTCGGTTCGTCCGCGAGCAGCAGCGCGGGTGGCTGATGATGGCGCGCGCGATGGCGACCCTCTGGCGTTCGCCTCCCGACATCTGGTGGGGCTTGTGGTCGATGCGATGCCCGAGGCCCACTCGGGTCAGCGCCTCACGCGCGGCCTCGCGGCGCTTGGCCCGGGGCACGCCCCGGTAGAGCAGGCCATCCGCGACGTTGTCGAGGCGGACACGCCGGCCGTGAGGTGGAACTGCTGGAAGCACGAATCCAATGAGGGAGGAGCGCACGCCGGACAATTCAGTGTCGCGCAGCGAGGACACGTCCGGTTCCGCTGATGCACACGCTCCCGTGGTGGGCCGATCCAGCGTTCCGATCAGGTTGAGCAGGGTCGATTTCCCGAGCTGAGGGCCGACGATGGCGACGAACTCGCCCTCATCGACGCTCAGGGATACTCCGTTGCAGGCGTGCACGGGCGGTGAGCCGAAGGACCGGTGCACGTCGGTCAATTCCAGGATATGGCTCATCGGTTGGGTACCACCACGCGCTGGCCTTCGGCGATATCGTCGCCGCTCACTTCGACGCGGTCGCCCGCGAACATACCGACGGTGACCGGAACCCGGGTCACGGTGCCGGCCTCAGTCAACGACCTCGACGCCGAACTGCTCGGAGGTCAGCGCGACGAGCGCACCCAGGGGCACGGAGAGGACGTCCTTGCGCGTCTGGGAGGTGAGCCCGAGAGACACGGAGGCCTCCTGGGTGCCGTCGAGCGCGGCAGTGTCGTCCGGGGTGACGGTGATCGGGACGATACGTTCCTTGGTCGTCTCCTTGGAGCCTTCGTCGCCGGGCTTATCCCTGGGGGTTCGACGGCCGTGATCGTGCCCGGTCGTCGATGCGGCGGATCCGGGCAGGCGAATGGTCACGGAGTTTCCGACGACTCCCAGGGCCTGGTCGGAGAGCTTAAGGTTCGCGGTGATGATCTGACGCGAGGACGAGGCCGTAAAGAGCTCCGTCTCGGTGGTCGCCGTGTCGCCCACGCGGGACTTGAGCGCGCCGATACGCATGTCTTCGGGGGCGAAGAGCACGGTTCCCAGCGGCAGCGTGCCGTTTTGCGGAAGCGTCAGGGCTTTCTGCCAGCGCTTGATCGCGGCGATCGTGTTCCAGTCGAAGTGGGCGTTCGGAGTGGCCTCGAAGTAGTCGAGCTCGGACAGCGCGTCTCCAGCTGGGTGACGTCCTCGCCATCGCTCATGCCCTCCTCGAAGGTCCTCCACGCGGGGTCGCCCCGTGGAGCAGGTAGGTGTTGCTGCGGCCACCGTGGACGTGCGATCCTGCGTGAGCGTCGTGCCGGGCGTGGGCAGGGCTGTGACGACGCCGTCGAAGGCGCTCTTGAGCGTGTAGGAGTCGGCGTACTGGAGGGTTCCCTGGACGGTGGTCTCCCCACCAGGTCTCCGCGCTCGACCGTCGCTGTGGCCCCGTCGAAAGACTGGGGCGCGTCGGAAAGCCGCGCTCGTGCCCGAGCAGGCCGACAGGGTCATTCGCGCCGATGGCCAGCATCGCGAGCGCAGCCGCGAGGCGTGTTCGCGGATCGACTCACTTGGCGCCTCCGCTGCTGAAGCACTTGTTCACCGCGTCCTCGGGGGATGTCCTGCAAGTTCACGCCCTTGCCCGGCCTCGGGGGTCCCTTCACGTCGTAGCCGAGGCCGCGCAGGCATTCCGCGCCTTGACCAGCGCTTCGCGTCCCGCCGGGTCATTCGCGACGCTGTCGTCGCCGGTCATGCCGGATACCTTGTCCATGCACTCATTGAGGGCCGAGTCGAAGCCGTCGGACGTGTCCTTGAGGTTCTCGGGCGTCAGGGCCGGTGTCAGGCACATCGAAGCCCTTCTCACGCATGCACTGGGCGAACACGAGGTTGGGGTCGTTGATGCCGCCCACTTTCCCGAGCCGGAGCCGCCACGGGAGGATGAGGAGCTTGAATTGCCGCCGCTGGTCGAGAGGACGAGTTCTGCGTCTGCGATCCGCAGGCGTCGGGGCCGCCGCCAGGGTGAGAGCGATGATCGGCAAGGACGCGCGTCTGCTGCGAGTCTTCATCGAAAACTCCTTGAAGAATGTTAGCGGCTGGGTCTCACTTCCGAGATAGATTACAGCCCATCTATCCCTGAAAGCTACCTGAAAACTATCGGGGAGCGCGCGCAGAATTTCATCAGACAACCCTGGGAACACAGGGTACGAGGCCGTGGCGGCCGTGTACGCACAGGCTGAGCCTCGCTGGGGCATGGTGAGCGAGCTGATCCGGCCTCGTCATCTGATACGGGCGCGAACGCGCCCGTCGCTCTCACCCAACAGGCCTCTTGTCAGGACCGTCGAGAGCTTTAGCCTCACGTAATAGGCGACGCATGTTCTGCGTGAGGTTCTCGACGATCTCGCCGTGCTTCTTCTCCGTTAGGCTGACCTTGCGAAGACGAGGAAGGCCAGGATGATGACGCTGAGGGGGCGCGTAGAAGGCCGCAGTCTTGAAAGGTCTCGATGTTCGCGGTGGTCAGCAGGTCGGGATCGACGTCGTTGGTCATAGCGGCCGCGATGGCGACAAAACCGACGATGGAGTTGGACGAGGGCGCCGGCGATCTTGTCGCAGCATCGGGTCGGACAGACAGGGTCACGGCCTGTTGCGCTTGCCGGTCTTGCAGCTGGCCGTACTCGACAGAGTCCGTGATCGTCAGGATCGCCGTCATCTGGATGCAGGTGGCAGGGCAGGGTAGAAGAGAACCAGGGCGACGAAAGACGATCAACGAGGTGCGTCGAGAAGAGGATGAACAAGATGTAGGGCGATAGCCATGGAGCACCATGCCGCCGAGGTAAAGGTAGCGGCGCGGCACGCGGCGGTTAATCCGCCGGTACAGGGGCGTGACAGCCAGGCCGATGACGAAGGCGATGATGCCGACGACCGAGTAGACTGTCGACAGGCGAGCACGAACTTGAAGAGTAGATCATGAAGCCTGTGGTCGCGACGTTTGCGATTGAGTACAGGACGTGGGATAGCGACACCCACAGCAGCTGGTCATTACGACCGATCGCCTGGAACGCCTGCAGAGGGCTGGACTTGTCTCCCGGATTGCGCAGGACGCTTTCCTCCTCGCGGGTACCGAATGCGACGGCCAGGCAGGTGACGATACCGAGGATTCCAACGACCGCGCCGAAACCGGTCCAGCCTGCCTGGCTCTCAGACCCAGCGCCGGCCACGCTGCCGAAGAATGCGACCACGGGGACGACGATGGCGGTGACACCGTTGTAGCCGATCGAGCCGGTGAAGGTACCCAGGGCGGTATAGACGCTTCGTTCCTCCGAGGAGGAGGACAGGGCGGGAATCATGCCCCAGTAGGAGATGTCGCGCAGCGAGTACAGGACGTCGAGCACCACGAAAACGATGATGAAGACGACGATGAAAACACCCTTGTTGACGTTGACCAGGCCAAAAAGTCCGGTGAAGATCGCGAAGAGCAGGATGGATGATCCACCGCCACGATCACCTGCCAGGGCTTGAAGCGGCCCCAGCGCGTGGTCGTGTTATCCACCAGGTTCCCAGCAGCGGGTCAATGAAGATCTCGACGATACGAATAATGAAGACGAGTGCCGTGATGATGCCGATCATCGCCGTCGGCTTCATCGGCCTCGTAGTCGCGGAACAGGGTCTGCGCCGCATAGTACGTGACAAAGAATGTCGACAGCGCGTTGTAGTACGCAGCCTGTCCCAGATTACCGATCGCATAGCAGATGCGCGATACCCAGCTCTTGTGTACCCTGTTCGTGCGACATGGTCCCTCTCCTTCGAAGCAACTCTTAGTTGGACACCTTTAAGGTTAACGCATTTACCCGAGATACCGCCACGGTGTTCTTGATTACAGACAGTTTCATCCGAGTTACTGATTGCGTTCATCGAAACAACCGGTTACTCTGATCTGCAGAGCAAGTTCGCTCCACCGCAACGTCGCACATTCGGAGGTCTCCATGTCCCACACCGCTCTGCATCCACACGCCCAACCCGGCCTGGCTCCACGATCCGCAGGCCTTCGCTGTCAATCGACTGAGCGCCCGCTCCTCGCACCGCTCCACAGCGCCCCGCCAGAGCCTCGACGGAATCTGGGAGGTGGCACTGACCTCGGGCACGCGCGTGTCGCTGGAGAACCCCACCAGCGCGTTCACTCAGGGGCACGTGCATGCAGTGCCCGTCCCCTCCACGCTTGAAACCGAGGGACTGTGGCCCCCGGCTTACGTCAACATCCAGATGCCCTGGGATGGGCACGAGGACCCGCAGGCCCCCGCTGCTCCCGCGGACTGCCGCGTCGCTGTCTACCGTCGTTCCTTCACACTGGACGAGGCCGTGGCGCAAACCCTGGATGCGCGCGGCAGCGTGCGAGTGCGCTTCGACGGCTTCGCGACGGCCCTCTACATCTGGGTGGACGGCACGTTCGTCGGCTACTGCGAGGACGGCTACACGGCCAGCGAGTTCGACATCACGGGTGCCCCTGGCCGACGACCGGGAGCAGCACGACATCGTCGTCGTGTGCTACGAGCACTCCAGCGCCTCCTGGCTGGAGGGCCAGGACCCTGGCGATTCCACGGCCTGTTCCGCTCGGTCTGCCTGGCAGTCGCTGCCCGCGGCCCACGTGGAGAACCTCGAGGTGGGCGCCGACTACGACCACGCGACGCGGCTCGGGCGGCCTGAGCGTCGCGGCCACCATCGCGGGGCCTGCGAGGGCTGACCGTGGCCGCCCGAGCTGACGGACCCGGAGGGAAGGTCGCATGGCAGCACCGAGCGGGCCCGCGAGCGCGCGCGCGTGGAGCTGACTGCCGACCTGGCGGCGGTGTCCCCGTGGAGTGCGGAGTCGCCGGCTCTGTACACGCTGACCCTCGAGCTGCACGGCCCCGACGGGGTGAGCGATGACGAGACGCGTGAGCCAGCGCGTGGGATTCCGTCGCTTCGAGATTGTCGATGGCGTCTTCATGCTCAACGGGCGCCGCCTGATCTTCCGCGGAGCCAACCGTCACGAGTTTCGATCCTCGCACGGGCCGCACGGTGTCGCTGGAGGCCATGATCACGGACGTGAGCCTGTGCAAGCAGCTCAACATCAACGCAATTCGTACGAGCCACTACCCCAACGACACGCGTTTCCTGGATCTGTGCGACGAGTTTCGGCCTGTACATCATCGACGAGGCGAACCTGGAGACCACGGATCGTGGTGCACGCCGGGCGACATTCCCCACGCCCACGCACGGCGATTCCGGGTTCGAAAGATGGAGTGGGAGGCGCCTGCGTGGATCGCGTCGAGTCGATGGTGCTCCAGGATCGTAACCACGCCAGCGTGCTGATCTGGTCGCTGGGGCAACGAATCGTATGGCGGTGAGGTGTTCCGCTCGATGTACCGGCGCTCGTCGCGAGCTGGCAATTCCCGCGCCCGGTCCACTACGAGGGCGTCACCTGGGATCGCAGAGTTCGACGACGCCTCCGATATCGAGTCGCGCATGCACGCGCTGCCCGACGCGATTGAGGAGTACCTGCGCTCTAGCTCCCGGCGAAGCCCCTACCTGTCGTGCGAGTACATGCACGCGATGGGTAACTCGGTGGGCGGCCTGCAGCTACTACACGGACGCTGGAGAGCTACCCTGCGAATATGGTGGCGGTTTCATCTGGGACCTCGATCGACCAGGCCCTGTACCACGAGGCCGACCGCTCGCGTCGGGTGGGCGAGTTCCTGGCCTACGGCGGCGATTTCGGCGACCGCCCCGTGCGACTGGGGAGTTCTCCTGCGACGGCATCCTGTTTCGCCGACCGCACGCCTAAGCCCCAGGCGCAGGCCGTCAAACAGCTCTACTCCCCGTGACGCTCACGCCGAGCATCGGACGGGATCGCGGTATCCGCGGTGGCGCTGCCCGCCCCTGCCTCCTGACCTGTGTGTCCGTGCCCGGGTCCTCGCCGACGGCGAGGTCGTCGTGGGAGAAGGAGGTACGCGGCAACAGGCTGTCCCTGGCGAGGAGCACGCCGTGGCCGTGTGGCATGGCCGAGCGACCTCCTGGCCGACACGAAAAGCGCGAGATCGTTTTGGAGGCCGCGCTCGTCACTGCCCTCCGATACGCGTGGTGCGAGGCCGGACACGTCGTCTCCGTCGGGCAGACGAGTCCACTCTGCGTCCCGAGGAGGCCGACACGACGCCTGCGGGCAGGGGCCTCCTTCACGGTGGGCCGCTGGAACATCGGCATGCGCGAGGGCGAGCAACGAGGCGCTGCTGTCTCGCACGCGCGGGCGGCATCGTCCAGTGGACGTCGCGAGGGAGGAAGGCCGTGGTGTTGCGCCCGCCGCGCCTGACCACCTTCCGTCCGCTCACGGACAATGACCGTGGGCTGCGGCCACGGATTTCGATCGCGCGTGCTGGACGACGGCGGAGCCTACGCGCGCTGCGTGGACACCAGCGTCGAGGAGGGACCCGGCGGCGTGTCGTCGTTACCTACGAGTACCAGTCTTGCGGGCATTGGAGACGTGATCGTTCCGGTCTCGCTACGAGCTGCGCGCTGACGGCACGATCCGCTCTGACCGCGACCTACCCGGGCGCACAGGGACTCCCGACGATGCCCTGCTTCGGGATGGAGTGGGCACTGCCCCGTCGTCGATTGACCACCTGCGCTTCTACGGCCTCGGCCCCGTTGAGGCGTACGCGGATCGCCTCGACGGGGCGAACCCTCGGCGTGTGGGTAGGCCAGAGCGCAGCCGCAGGGACTGCGCCCTACGCGGTGCCCCAGGAGACCGGCTACCACCCGGGCAGCCCGCTGGTGCGAGGTGACGGATGACGACGGGCCACGGCCTGCACATCGAGGCGCGCGGCGAGCTCGGGCGTCTCGCTCCTGCCCTACCCTCCGCCCAGATCGAGCAGGCCGGGCACTGGTGGGAGATGCCCGAGCACCTGCAGCGGCGCGCGGCGACCTACCTACGTCTCCTCACCGCACAGATGGGGTGTCGGCGGTGACGACTCGTGGGGCTCACCGGTCCATGATGAGTTCCACGTCGACGCGACCGAGAAGCAGGTCCTCGACGTGACGTCTCGCTCATCTGAGAGACATTCAGCGGCGGCGCGGTGAGTAGCCCACCGCGCCGCCGCCGGCTGCCTGTGGCCCTCGACGCGAGTTCACGCCCGGTCGCTCAGGACTCGGGTCGGCCGTGGCGGGCACAAAAACTCTGGCGCGCAACCAGGCTGAGTCGATAGAAGCACGTGATGCTTGTGCGTGAAAGCGGCCCACGATCGCGTCGGACAGCAGCAAGAGCGCCGTCTCGGCCAACTCGGAGCGCTCTGATCGCGTAGGAGCTGAGCGGCGGAGCCGTGACTGCGCACACCTGAGGTTGTCGATGGAGACGACGGCGACCTGATCGGGCACGCGGATCGCTCGCGCAGCATAGCGCCTGGAGGACGCCCACGGCGAGCGGGATCAGCGGCGACCAGGATCGCGTCGGGCAGATCATCGCCCAGGGCACTCAACCAGCTGTCGACCTGGCGTACGGCATTCTCCACAGTGAAGGGACCGGAGGCGCGGACGAGACCCTCAGATGGGCATGTCGAGCAGGCGCGCCCACTCGTCTGAAAGGCGACGGTACGCGGGTCCTGCGCGAACACGTGAGCTGCCCATCACGTGCCCGTCGCCACCGATGAACGCGATGCGCTCCCGCCCGCTCTCGCGCAGCGTGTAGATCGCGTCAATGACGGTCTGCTGCAGGTCGGGGCGCACGGAGTGAAAGAGCGTCGGGAGCGGGGATTGATGTCGATGAAACACGCCGTGCGAGCAGCGCCTCGTACAGACGCGTCCAGGTTGTCTCGCGCGATCGGGCGCAGGACCGATGGGACACGAAAGCCAGAGAACTCGTCCCGAAGCATCGATGAGCGCGTCCACGGTCCGGGAAGAACGTCAGAGACATCATGTTCTCCACCGCACGCTCTCGCAGCGCCTCGCGTACGTCGGAAAAATAGGAGTCTTGGGGTCCATTCGATGGGATCGAAGTTTCTCGAGCACCGCGATGGTCTGGGGACGCCGAGCGCGATGTGCGCAGCGCGTAGCCGAGCTCGTTGGCTACTTGGATGACACGGTGTCGGGTTGATTCCTCGCGGTGAGCTGGGGATCGCCCGACAGGGACGCGAGACACCGTCGCCTTCGAGTAATCCCGTCGCCTTGGCAATATCGCCGAGGTTAACCATCGATCCCCTATTCCCAAAACTCCCTGATGTTCGAGCTTAGACAGTCTAGCTGACTCAGAGCTGGGCTCCCCAGGGGATCAGCGCAACGCATCAGCTCGGGCGCACGATATGGACGAGGCCGGGGCTTGGTCCTCCCCAACGTCGCAGTTTAGAGGCGCGAACCCTCGTCGTACTCGGCCTTGATGTCCTCGTGGTGGCGGATGACTTCGCGGACCATGAAGCCCAGGAACTTCTCGGCAAAATCGGGGTCGAGGCCGGAGGAAGCCGCCAGGGTACGCAGGCGCTCGACCTGGCGGGCCTCGCGATCCGGGTCGGCGGGAGGCAGGTCCAGGCGGGCCTTGATGTGCCCGACGCGCTGCGTGCAGCGGAAGCGTTCGGCGAGGATGTGCACGAGCGCGGCGTCGATGTTGTCGATCGTTGCGCGAGCCTCCGCCAGCTCGGCGGGGATACCGCTCACGCCCGCATCCGCCGAAGCGGCCACCGAGGCCTCGTCACGCTGTGCCATTGTTCCTCCCCTAAGGTCTCAACTGACCTCAGTCTAGCGGGCGGACTCAGGCGCTGCGCTTGCCTTCCGAGGAGCGCTCGGGATACAGCTCGGCCTCGCCCACGCCCTCGACCAGGTCGCGGGTGATGACCACGCGGGCAACGTCGTCGCGGCTGGGCAGGTCGAACATGAGGTCCGACAGGGTCTGCTCCATGATCGAGGACAGGCCACGAGCACCCGTCTTGCGCTCGTTGGCGCGCGCGGCGATGGCCAGGAGCGCCTCGTGCGTGAACTCCAGGTCCATACCGTCCAGCTCGAAGAGGTGCTGGTACTGGCGCACGAGCGAGTTCGACGGCTCGGTGAGGACGCGCACGAGGTCCTCCTCCGTCAGCTCCTTCGTGGAGGTCAGGATGGGCAGACGGCCGATGAACTCGGGGATCATGCCAAACTTGTGCAGGTCCTCAGCGGACACGGCCTCGTAGAGGTCGCCCATCTCGGAGGTGCTCTTCAGCTCGGAGCCAAAGCCCGTCGAGCGGCGGCCCAGGCGGCCCTTGACGATGTCCTCGATGCCCGCGAATGCGCCGGCGGCGATGAAGAGGATGCCGGAGGTGTCGATCTCCAGGAACTGCTGGTGGGGGTGCTTGCGTCCGCCCGTGGGAGGCACAGAGGCGACCGTGCCCTCGATGATCTTCAGGAGGGCCTGCTGGACGCCCTCGCCCGACACGTCGCGGGTAATGGAGGCGTTCTCAGCCTTGCGACCGATCTTGTCGATCTCGTCGACGTAGATGATGCCCTTTTCGGCCTTCTTGATGTCGCCGTCAGCCTCCTGGATGAGGCGCAGGAGGATGTTCTCCACGTCCTCACCCACGTAGCCGGCCTCGGTCAACGCGGTCGCGTCCACGATGGCGAAAGGCACGTCGAGGAGGCGGGCCAGGCAGCGCGCCAGGTGCGTCTTGCCCGTGCCCGTGGGACCCAGCAGGAGGATGTTGGACTTGGTGCCCAGCATGTCTTCGGCGTTGCCGGCCTCGCGCGAGCGCACGCGCTTGTAGTGGTTGTACACGGCCACCGACAGGGCACGCTTGGCGCGGTCCTGGCCGATCACCCACGTGTTCAAGAATTCGTTGATTTCGCGCGGCTTCGGCAGCGGCGTCGTCGACGAGGAGGACTGCTGAGCACCCAGCTCCTCTTCGATGATCTCGTTGCACAGCTCAATGCACTCGTCGCAGATATACGCGCCGGAGCCACCGATGAGCTTACGCACCTGCTTCTGGCTCTTCCGACAGAAAGAGCACTTGAGCAGTTCCGCACCATCAGTCAGACGAGCCACGAGACCTCCAAGGTGTTGAACGATTTGCCGTTCGGTCGGATGCGCTTTCGCACTTACTAGCAAATAACGTAGTGCACGCGCACCAGTATTCCGCGTAGCCACGCCTATTGTTATGAAAAGTTCACCCGTAGCCGACAATTGTCAGCGCAACATCCGTCTGACCAGGCACATAGCAACGAGGCCGTGGCACCCCTCACACATCAGCGCGGGAAGGCCACGGCCTCGTCAATGACGAAAGCGTCACAGAGCCTTACGAGACTCCAGCACCTGGTCGATCAGGCCGTACTCGGCGGCCTGCGGGGCGGTGAGGATCTTGTCGCGCTCGATGTCGCGGCGCACCTGCTCCACCGGCTTGCCCGAGTGCTTCGAGATGGTGTCCTCGAGCCACACGCGCATGCGGTCGATCTCGTCGGCGACGATCTGGATGTCCGAGGCCTGCCCCTGCATGCCCTCCATCGCCGGCTGGTGAATGAGGACGCGGGCGTTGGGCAGCGCCAGGCGCTTGCCGGGCGAACCGGCGGCAAGCAGCACGGCGGCGGCCGAGGCCGCCTGACCCAGGCACACCGTCTGGATCTGCGGCTTGATGTACTGCATCGTGTCGTAGATGGCGGTCAGCGCCGTGAAGGAGCCACCGGGCGAGTTGATGTACATGGTGATCAGGGAATCAGGATCCTGGGACTCCAGGACCAGCAGCTGCGCCATGACGTCGTCCGCGCTGGCGTCGTCCACCTGCACGCCCAGGAACACGATGCGGTCCTCGAACAGCTTCGTGTAGGGGTTCTGGCGGCGGAAACCGTAGGCCGTGCGCTCCTCAAAGTCGGGCAGCACATAGCGGGCCTGGGGCATCTGGCGGGCGACCGCCTCAAAGTAGGGCTGGGTGCTCATCAGTTCTCTCCTCGCGTTCCGATCTCCTGCGGGCTGTCGATCACGCGGTCGACGAAGCCGTACTCGAGGGCTTCCTGCGCCGTGAACCAGTGGTCGCGATCGCCGTCGGCCTCCACCTGCTCGACGGTCTTACCCGTGCGAGACGCGGTGATGGCGGCGAGTTCCTTCTTCATGCCCAGGATCAGGTCCGCGTTAATGCGAATCTCCGTCGCGGAGCCGCCCGCGCCGCCCAGGGGCTGGTGCAGCAGAACGCGGGTGTGGGGCGTGATGTAGCGCTTGCCGGGGGCACCCGCGGTGAGCAGGAACTGGCCCATCGACGCGGCCAGGCCCATGCCGACCGTCACGACGTCCGGCTTGATGTACTGCATCGTGTCGTAGATGGCCATGCCGGCCGTCACCGAGCCGCCAGGCGAGTTGATGTACAGGTAGATGTCGCGGTCCGGATCCTCGGCCGCGAGCAGCAGCAGCTGCGCGCAGATCGCGTTCGCATTGTCATCGCGAACCTCGCCGCCCAGCCAAATGATGCGCTCCTTGAGCAGGCGCTGGTAGACCGAGTCGCCCAGTCCCAGCTGCGAGCCTTCGCCGGCAGCCCCGGTATTGTGCACGCTCACGCGTACCTCCTCGTCTGTTCGCGGGCCCAGTCGGCCCCATTGATGTCAACCGTACCTCGCTGCGCGCCCTGCTCGTGCGCGCGCCGGGCCGTCGTTTCGCTGTCGGCACATGCACTGAGCACGCACCTCGACACATGCACTGAGGGGGCGAGGCTCGCGCCCCACCCCCTCAGCTGAGAGTTAGTACTCGTCAGCGGGTATGCCCGCAGCGGGTTCACTCCCTGCTCGTCGGCAGACCTCGGTGATGATCTCCGCGCCATCTTCGGTGGCGGGATCGGTGCCGAAGAACTTGCTCAGGTCGACGTCGGCGCCGTTGGTGTCCTTGACGGTGACAACCTTCAGGGCCTCGATGAGGGCCTTGGAGCGACCCAGGTCGGCCACGACGTTGGCCATCTGCTGGGAGGAGGAGAACAGCTGGTTGATGTCGATGCCGAAGTTCTGCGACATCTGGATCGCGTAGTCGATCAGCTCCTGCTGGGAGACCTGCACGTCGAACTTCTTGGCCAGGGCCTCGGAAAGCAGCTCGGTGCGGATCTCCTTCTCGACGGCCTCGCGGGCTTCCTTCTTGGCCTTGGGCTTGGCGTCCTCGCCGACGCGGTGCTCGACCTGGTGGTCGACCGCGGACTCGGGCAGGACGATCTCAACCTTGTCCAGGAGGAGGTCGATGAGGGCATCGCGCGCGGCGAGAGCCTGCTGGGACTCCTTGGACTGGGCGGCCCTGCTTCTTCAGGTCTTCCGTCGAGCTCGTCGATCGTGTCGAACTCTGAGACCATCTGGGCGAAGTCGTCGTCAGCCCTTGGGCAGCCTCGCGGGTCTTCATGGCCTTGACGGTGATGGTCACCTCGGCCTCTTCGCCCTCGTGCTCGCCACCCTTCAGCGTGGACGTGAAGGGTGACCTCTTCGCCGGCCTTGGTGCCGCGCAGGGCGGTGTCCTGGCCGTCGAGCATGGAGCCGGAGCCGATCTCGTAGGAGACGTCGGAGGCGGAGTCGACCTGCTTGCCGTCGATGGTGGCGACCAGGTCGATGGTCGCGAAGTCGCCGGTCTTGGCCTTGCGGTTGATGGTCTTGAGGGTGGCGAAGCGGCCGCGCAGATCCTCGAGTTCCTTCTCGACGTCCTCTTCGGTGACCTCGGTGGGCTCGACCTCGACGACGAGTTCTCGTCGATCTCAGGGCAGCTCGAAGGCGGGGACGACGTCAACCTCGGCGGTGAAGACGAGCTGGCCGCCCTGGGCACCGGTCACGTTGGGGATCTCGGTGACGTCGACGGTGGGCTGAGCCATGGGGCGCAGGTCGTTCTCGTTGACGGCGTCGGAGTAGTAGCCGGGCAGGACCTGGTTGACGACCTGCTCGATGACGGCGGCGCGGCCGAAAGCGCTGGTCGATGATGCGCGGAGGCACGTGGCCCTTACGGAAGCCGGGGATGTTGACCTGTCCGGCGATCTCCTTGTACGCCTTGTCCATTTCGGACTTCAGTTCCTCGAAGGGAACCTCAACGGTCAGACGAACCTTGGTGGGCTCGAGGGTTTCAACGGTGCTCTTCACGTGCGTACGCTCCGTAGTCTACAAATCGGGGGAACGCCCATTTCGGGCGCATAACAACTTGCTTAGTGTACGCCACGACCCCGTTAATGTCCTCATTCGCGGGCCGTAAGTGGGCATATCCACCCCTCTACGGGCGCTTCGAGTGCGCAACGCCACACGGGCACGTGCCACTCTCCCCCATTCACGAGGCGGGGGCCGCCCACGCTGCCGGGTGCACTCAGGGGGCGAGGTAGTGGGAACGCCCTCGCACGACGGCTGCCAGGCGAGCGCGGGGCACATCGGCGATCTCACGCACGGAGGACAGAATCTGGCGATGGGTCGCGCGGGCCTCAGCGTCGTCGATGGCGGTGAAGCGCGCAGTGACGCGCGGCTGGCCGGAGGCAATGGCGATGTCCCAGGATTCGAGTCGGGTGACGGAGCGGGCGGCCGCCTCGACTTCTTCTGGGGCGCGCCCAGGTGCCAGAGTCGTGACCGTCATGATGGTGCGATAGGACGGCATGGACTCCCCCGGGATCGTAAGAAAAAACCGCGGCGCTGTGGCCGCGGTTGGTCGGGGTGACAGGATTTGAACCTGCGACCCTCTGCTCCCAAAGCAGATGCGCTACCAAGCTGCGCTACACCCCGATGGACGTGTTGTCCGGTGCCCCATCATACGGGAGGGGCGTATAAATGTCGCGCACGTGGACAATACCCGCTAGGATCTTCGTGTCCCCTTCGGGGGTACGCGGATGTAGCTCAATGGTAGAGCCTCTGCCTTCCAAGCAGATCACGCGGGTTCGATTCCCGTCATCCGCTCCAGCATTACGAAAGCCCCGGGCCACTCGGCCCGGGGCTTTCGGATTAAAGGACAAAACGTGTTGGTTTTGTGGTGACTTTTCGGTTTGCTGGTAGGGGAAAGTCAGTGTTGAAGGTGGTTGTTTCATTGTGGGGGCGTGGATGCCACCACGTGCCTAGTGTGTAGGCGAGCGCGTGGCCTGGTATGGACGCTCGGGTTCAGAGGCAGTTTCGCCGAGGCGTGCTAGCTGCCTGCGTTCCTAGCCGCGCACGTGGGCCCGCTAATGCGAGCCTGGGCAGCCCTGCCCTGGCTCACATGAGAGGGTTAACGCACCAATTAGAGGGTTAACGTGTGCATCTCAGGGGCTAACGTACGTGCGCCGCGGCCCCTTGCCGTGTCCGAGGCGCACCGCCTGCGCTTGATGTGAGGTCTGGCGCTGCGGCCGAAGTGTCTCTTCGGTGCTGCGTCGAGTCACGGCTCCGCGACGCAGCTTGTTGCTAAGTGGTGTAACACCACTTAGAGGGGTATTACACCAGTTCGGAGCTGGTGTAATACTCCCTAACTGGTGCAATGCTCCTTAAGTAGTGCAGTGCTGCCCGGCCAGGCGCACTTTAACGTCGGTGAGGCGCGTCCGACAGAAACGGGGCACCGGCACGGTCGATCAGCTCCCAGAGGATGCTTGTGACAGATGAGGTGTTACACCCGATCGGGAAGATTCAACACCTTCCGATCGGGTGTAATCCTCCCCAACGGGTTGATCCTGTTTGACGCCCAGCGGCGCGAGCATACTAGCCCAACGAGGCCGCCCTCGACGTTGTCAGGGACCGAGCCGCAAGCAACACGTTGTGATCTTTGACCGAGGCTTGCCTGTTAGTCCGTCACGCTCACGCGGTCTCGGGGAACGTCGAGGTCTCGATGACGTATCGGTAGCGCAGACACTCACCGTGAAGACTGCCAATGCGCATCGATCAGAACCTCGCGCGGCACTTCCCCATATTTGTTTGGCGTCGCAATGCCGTACGCGAGCAACGGGTTTGCCTGCAGCAAGGGCTCTATGACGGTTCCAAGCCAGTCCTCGCAGAGCCCGGAACGAGTCGCTAGATCATGGAGAGCAGCGAGAATCTGATAGGCCGAGTGTTTGTCGAAGGAGCGATACGTGCGCTGTATTCTGCGCTTGGTGTTCTTCTGTATTGCCGGTTCATCGCTCACGGCTGTGTTCCAGAGTCTGCCGTAGTGCGAGCACCGATTGCGCAAGTAGACAAAAGAACGGACTTGCGAGGGAAGGACAGCGCGTGAGGTATTCAGCGACACTGCCATGTCATCAAGAACTCCAGACTCCCCAGAGGCCGTGATCATACGAGACAAGCACCCAAAGCTGAGGGCTTCGACAGCCACCCATATCGGCATCCTGTCATAGGCTTCAGGCTTATATCGTGCCCCCTGTTTAATTTCGTTGCGGTAGTGTGCAACAAATAGATCGTTACTACGGTCCAGGTCAGACAAAATACGATCTTCTACTGGATCGATTTTTTCCGATGGAGGCCGAGTAAAACCCAATCCATGAGTAAAGGAACCAACAGGCCCGACGCAAGTCCCATAGTGGTAGGCAAATCGCGTTCGCAGAACGATTTCACACGTGGCCAGCAGACGTTTACAAGCATCTGCAAGCTCCTGCTCTGCCTCATACAGACTGTATATCCTGCTAAAGCTGGTGCCCATGATGAAGTCATCGTCACCGTAGTCTGGGTCTTTCTGCCAGTAACGGAAATACCCCGAAAGCCTGTAGTAGCTCACACAAGACAAAACTCGAGCGGCAGCGCTTTCATCCTCGATCCACATACCGCGTCGTGTGAGCAAATCCAGCTGCTCATCGTAGCTCAGCCAATTTTTCTGCATCGTCAGCATCCTCGCTGATAAAAATGGCCCCGGTCATTTGTGCATTGCTGAAGCAAGAGGCCTGACCGGGGATCTGTTACCTGAAGATTACATCACCCCTCCACTATGAGCAAGTAGGTATTGAACGATCTCGGGTTAGACGCGACACAGCGTAAATCAACACCAGTCAACAGGTAGCTGATACCGACCAATGCAGGATTGTCCTGTCAGGGCGTCACCCGAGAATCGGAAAGCCCCGGGCCACTCGGCCCGGGGCTTTCGCGTTACCCGATCGCTCACGCGCGCTCAGGGAACGTCGAGGTGTCGATGACGTAGCGGTAGCGCACGCGCGAGGCGACGATGTTGTCGTAGGCCTCGGTGATCTCCTCACCGGTGATCATTTCGACCTGTGGGATGACGCCGTGCTCGGCGCAGAAGTCGAGCATCTCCTGGGTTTCGGCGATGCCGCCGATCTGGGAGCCCGCGAAGGACTTGCCGCCGTTGACGAAGGCGCGCAGCGGCAGGGAGACAGGCTCGGTGGGCAGGCCCACGTCAACAAAGACGCCATAGGGGCGCAGGGCGGCCATGTAGCCGGCGTAGTCGAGGCCGTCTGCGGACACGGTGCACAGGATCAGGTCGAAGGAGCCGCGCAGGGACTCGAGCACGCCCTCCTCGCTGGTGGCATAGAAGTGGTCGGCGCCGAAACGGCGAGCGTCGGCTTCCTTGGAGCGGCCGTGGGAGATGACGGACACCTCCGCGCCCATGGCCTTGGCGATCTGCACGCCCACGTGTCCGAGGCCGCCCATGCCGAGGATGGCCACGCGCGAGCCGGCACCCACGTTGTAATGCTTGAGCGGCGAGTAGGTGGTGATACCGGCGCACAGGAGGGGCGCACAAGCCGCAAAATCCAGTTCGGACGGAATGTGGAGCGCGAAGTCCTCGCGCACGGTGAAGCCTCGCGAGTAGCCGCCGGTCGTCGGGTTGCCCTCGGCGTCGGCGCGGTAGGTCCACAGGGTTCCGGGCGTCGAGGTGCACCACTGCTCGTAGTCGGATTCGCACATCTCGCACGTGCCGCAGGAGCCGACCATGCAGCCCACGCCCACGCGGTCCCCCACCTTGAACGTGGTGACGCCGGGGCCGACCTTGGCGACGGTGCCGACGAACTCGTGGCCGGGCACGAGCGGGTAGGACACGGGGCCCCACTCGCCGCGGGCGGCATGGATGTCGGAGTGGCAGATGCCCGCGTAGGCGACGTCGAAGTAGATCTCCCCTTCACCGGGTTCGCGGATGTCGATCTGCAGGGGGTGGAACTGGGTGGTGGCATCGTCACAGCCGTAGGCGATCACGCTAGGCATGAGAACTCCTTTGTCCGGTCAATTGGATTGCTACAAGCATACTCCACAAACAAAAACCCCGGCGCATAAGCGCCGGGGCAATGGGGTGGCTGACGGGACTCGAACCCGCGACGTCCTGGACCACAACCAGGTGCTCTACCAACTGAACTACAGCCACCATCGCGTCGCCGTGAAGGCAACGGATAGAGCTTAGCACTACCCACCCGAGCTTGAAAACTCGAGCACTACCCTCGCAGCGGTGGCGTGCATCACCAGTGGGCGCGAGCGGAGATCGCGTCGGCGAAGTTGCCGAGCGCGCCGGGGGTGGCACCCAGGTAGAGGTCGGCGTCCACGAGAGAGACCTCCATGACCAGGAAGGAGCCCTTGCCGTCGGGGACCAGGTCCACGCGGTTGAAGAGGAACTGCTCGTCGTGGCCCAGGCGCGAGCGCACGTAGCCGTGCAGGACGCGGCGAATCTCCTCGCCCCACTGCCACGCGACGGAGTCGGCGGCCTCGGCGGTCACCACGGCCTCGTGGATGGAGGCATCACTAACCGACGCGGGGTGCAGGGCGGAACGCTTCTCGACGGCGTGGGAGACCAGGCCGTTGAAGAAGACCAGCGAGATCTCGCCGTGCAGGTCGATCTCCTCGACGTAGCGCTGGATCATGACGGAACGCCCCTCGCCGAGCAGGCCCTGGACCTGGCGCATAGCGGCCTGGCGCTGGCGCGTGTCGACGGTCGTGTAGCGGCCGATATCGCGCACGCCGGAGGACACAGCGGGCTTGACGACGAACTCACCGAAGGCCGGGAAGCGCGTGTGGATCTGGTGCTTCGACAGGTTCTGCTCGGGCTCCAGCCAGTTCGTGGGAATCGTGGGCATGCCCAGGGCGGCCAGTTCCTTGAGGTAGTGCTTGTCCGTGTTCCAGTTCAGCACGTCCGCAGAATTCTGCACGCGACGCAGCTGCTTCGTCCACTCCAGGAACGCGGGGCGGTCGCTCGCGTAGTCGGACACGGAGCGCACGACGACCATGCCAGCCTCGGACCAGTCGACATCGGGGTCGTTCCACACCTTGATCTGGGGGTCGCACCCGCGCACCGCCAGCTCGTCAAGCAGACCTTCCTCGCCTTTGAAGAGGTTGGGCATGGACTTGCACGTCACCAGGGTGACTTTGGGATGGGCCGTCATAGTGTTCTTTCTGTCGGGAATGAAGGACGAACGAGGTCGTGGCAGGCTTCTCACCGCAGGCCGAGCGGGCGCTGCGCGGCCTCGGTCAGCAGCTCGGTCAGCAGGTCCGGGTAGGACATGCCTGCGGCGGCCCACATCTGCGGGTACATCGAGATGGGCGTGAAACCGGGCATCGTGTTCACTTCGTTGATGATGACGGTGTCGGACGCCTCGTCGAGGAAGAAGTCGACGCGCGCCAGGCCCTCACACTCGAGGGCGTCGAAGGCTCGCCACGCGGTCTCGCGGATGCGATCGGCGTAGTCGGGGGTGACGTCTGCCGGGCAGGACAGGCCGACGACGTCGTCCACGTACTTATGCTCGTAGTCGTAGAACTCGCCCTCAGGGACGACGATCTCGCCCAGGGGCGCGGTGCCGCTGCGCCAGTCGGAGCGCGAGCCGAGGACACCGCATTCGACCTCGCGGCCGGAGATGGAGGCTTCGACGATGATGCGCGGGTCGTGGTTCGCGGCCTCCTTGATGGCCACGGGCAGGTCCTCGCGGCAGGTGACGCGCGAGATGCCCACGGAGGAGCCGGCGCGGCAGGGCTTGACGAAGACGGGGAAGCCGAGGCGCTCGATGCGGTCCATGCAGGCGGTAGCGTCGGCGTCCCACTGGCGGGCGGTGACCAGCTCCCAGTGGCCCACGTCGATGCCGGCGGCGGCCAGGACGGTCTTGGTAAGGTGCTTGTCCATGGACACGGCCGAGGAGGTCACGCCGCAGCCCACGTAGCGCACGCCGGCCATCTCGAAGAGGCCCTGAATGGTGCCATCCTCGCCGTAGGGGCCGTGCAGGAGCGGGAACACGATGTCCACGTGGCCCAGGTCCTCCACGCCGACGACGCGCGAGTCCGGTGCATCCGGGTCGCCCTCGTAGGTGAGCTCGACGAGGTTACCCTCGCCCGGGGTGAGCGCGACGCGGGTCGATCCGGCGGTGACACACTGGCCCTTCCCATCCTTGAATTCCAGCGCCGACGGATCATCGGCGACGCGCACCCACTGGCCGTCACGGGTGATACCCAGCGGGATCACGTCCCACTTGGTGCGGTCGATAGCGGTCAGGATGCCGGCGGCTGTCGAGCACGAGATCTCGTGCTCGGAGAACGCCCGCCGAAAGACGATGAGGACGCGAGGACGAGAAATTGCAGTCATGGGTCCAAGACTACCGCGCGGGAGGCGTTCGGTGCCCGCGTGCGCGGGGTTTAGACCAGCTCGATCTTCCAGCCGTCCATCTTCTGCGGGCGTGCGAGCAGCATGTGGCCCATGTCCTCGATGCTCGCGCGTCCCTCGACGACCTCGACGACGGCGCCCGTGATCGGCATGTCGACGCCGACGGAGGCCGCGACCTGGAGGATCGGTCGGGCCGACGCGACGCCCTCGACGACGCCCGGGGACAGAGCGATGGCCTCGGTCAGTCCCATGCCCGGAGCCCAGGCGGTGGCCGAGTGAGAAGTTGCGCGACAGGCGCGAGGAGCAGGTGGCGACGAGGTCGCCGATGCCGGACAGGCCCGCGAAGGTCGCGGGGTCTGCACCGAGCGCGGTGCCCAGGCGCGTCATCTCCGCCAGGCCGCGCGTGATGAGGGTCGAACGCGTGTTGATGCCCAGGCCCCATGCCCTCGGCGGCGCCAATCGCGACCGCGATGACGTTCTGCATGGCGCCCGCCATCTCGGTGCCCGACGACGTCGGAGGACACGTAGGGGCGAAAAGTAGGAGTTGTGGCAGGCCTTCGCGATTTCCTTGGCGAGCTCCACGTCGGTTGCAGCCGACGACCGTCGCCGTGGGCTGACGGTCGCGCGATCTCACGCGAGAGATCGGGGCCGGACAGGACGGCGATGCGACTGCCGGCACACCCTGAGGCGTCGGCGATGATCTGATCGACGCGCTTGAGGGTGCCCGAGCTCCAGGCCCTTGGCCAGGGGACAGCAGAGCGACGTTCGGGGACGAAGGACTCGCGCGCGGCGCTCAGGGTGACGCGCACTAGCCTTGACCGGGCACGGCCACGACGACCAGCTCGCGGCCGGCGACGGCCCGGCGATATCGGTGGTCGCGCTGATGCGCTCCGGAGAGGCGATCCCCGGCAGGTACGTCGGGTTCTCTGCCCCGTTGATGAACGCGATCGTGTCGGCGTTACGCCCCCACATCGTCACGCTCACGCCCGCGTCGGCGAGCACCTGCGCGAACGTCGTTCCCACGCGCCCGTTCCCAGGACCGCTGCTGTTGTCATACTCATCGAGACCTCCCTGTCAAGCCCCAGTCTACTAGGATTGGGAAACAACCGACACTACCCGGAGGGAACTGTGTCTCACCGCCGAGCCCTCGCCCGCAGCCGCGCCCGCCGTCCTCGCTGCTCGCCGCGTGCGTGCACGCCCAGAACCCGCAACGGACGCGCCTCAGTCAGCCGAGGCCTCGTCGAGGCCTCCCACTCCCCCGCGGCATGGGCGCGCAGCACGGCGCCGAGGGACGCCCGGACACCCACGAGCCGGGCTTTGGATGCGACCAGGCCGATCAACGCCGACAACTGGATGTCGTCGGTGTCGATGGGTTACCCCACGCGCTCGGACGACCCGACAAGGCGCTGGTCGCTCACCGCGATCCGCGCAGCGACGCACGAGGGTTTCACCCGGGTCGTGCTCGAGTTTTTCGAGGCGAGGGCACGCCCGGGCGTCCGCCTGGCGCAGTGGAGCGACCAGGCGCTGGAGCAGGGACGAGGCCCTGCCCATCCAGGTCGAGGGGGCGGCGGTCCTGGACCTCGTCATCGACGGGCACGCCGATGACCGCCGCTCACGAGGGCAGCTACCCGGGCGGGGAAAGCACACGCGCGCGGGCGACCTGGACGTCGTCTCGGACGGCACCTTCGAAGACAACACGCACGTCGTCATCGGGGCGCCGACCGAGCGCCAGTTCCAGATCGGTTTCTTATCCAACCCGGTCGCGCGTGGTCGTCGATATCCGCGATTAGCCCTTCTTGCGGGCCTTCTTCGCCTTCTTGGCGCGCTTGGCCTGCTCTTCCTCCCACCAGGGGACCAGCCTGCGTGGCGGGATCCCACACCTTCTCGGGGCACGGGCAGCCCGCGCAGCTTGCCCACGCCCGCGCGCACTGCGTCGCGGATGCGCCGCGTCGCCTCGTTGACGGCATCGTGATCCTCGCGAGCCCGCCGGGACTCATCAGGTCGGACAGGTCGACGGGCTCGCCGAAGTGATAGGAGACGCGCCGCCCCGGGCGCATGTCCATGCCCTTGGCGTTGTAGGGGGCCATGATGTCCTGCGGTCCCCACTGCGACACGGGGATCACGGGCACGCCCGTGTCGAGCGCCAGGCGGGCGGCACCCGACTTGAACTCCATGGGCCACTGGTCGGGGTCGCGCGTGAGCGTGCCCTCGGGGAAGATGCCGACGACCTCGCCGGCCTTCAACGCTTCACGGGTGGGCGCCAGGACGGCCGAGGGGTTGGAGTCGCGGTTGACGGGGATCAGGCCCATGCCCTTGATAATCCAGCCGAAACACGGGCACGGAAAACATCGACTTTTTCGCCAGGAAACGCACGGCGGTGTCGCGCTTCGCGAAGTACCAGCACAGGCACAGCGGGTCGACGTTCGAGAGGTGGTTGGGCACCAGGAGGTAGCCGCCCTGCGCGGGGCAGGTTCTCTTCACCGCTCACGGTGAACTTAATCCAGGGCGTCATGATGGGCGTCAGGACACCCTTGGCGAAAGCGTAAAAAGCCGGAGACAGCACTCATGGCTTCAATTCTAAGGAGACCCCCGCGGCGCAAAAACCCCGCCCCTACCACAGAGCAACCGAGCGCAGCTCACGCGATGCGCCAGCTCCCGCCGCCTCAGACGAGCACGGAGACGACGCCCGGGGCGACATCCACGGTGAAAGGGAATCGAGGCGATCCGATCCCCATCCGCCATCGCGACCATGCCCTGCGGGGGCGGCGAACGACACGACGCGGGCGCTTCCACCTCGATCGCCGGGTGATTCTTCGCGCGTCCGGCCACGACGCGGGCGAGCACCGGGAGGGCTCGCGCGACCGACAGGGGACCCACGTGGCACACCTCGAGGACGCCGTCGCTCATGTCCGAGGACTCCACCAACGTGATGCTGCCGCCGAAACGCCCGGAGTTGGACACCGACGCGATCCAGCCCGCTCATGTTGCGCTGCGACCCCGTCCACGGTCGCCACGATCTCGGTAGGGCTCGTGCGAGGCCAGGGCCGCGAAGGCACCGTAGCCCGTAGGCCAGCGGGCCCGACGTCAGCGAGGACTCGTTCGCCAGGATGTAGCGCGCGCGTCCAGGCCGATCGACACGATGCCGAGAGCCAGGCGCACCCCGTCACGCGAACGCACCCACATACCATCCAGGGGACGCACCCGAGAGGCCAGCGAATCCGAGGAGGAGGACCCGGCCTCGTCGGAAGAAAAGACCGAGCGGAGCCAGGGAACGCGCGCGCACCAGCGGGTCCGTGCCGATGCCGAGCGCGCGACACAGGTCGTTGCCGCGCCCGCCCGGCATGGGAACGAAGATCGCGTCGGACTCGTGGCACCCGCGCGCCACGGCGCTCAGGTACCCGTCCCCGCCCAGGGGCCGCGACGATCGAGCCGGCGGCGACCCCACCCGCGATCGCGGCCGGATCATCGCCCGGGCGTCGTCAGGCGAACCGCGACCTCCCAGCCGCCCCCGCGCAGGATACGCACGATGCGTGGCCCCAGGCGCACGCTGCGCCCGCCCGCCGACATCGACGAGACCAGCAACAGCATGGCCCGTCGCGCACCCGATGCGGCCATGACGTCAGGCGTCCAGGTAACGCACGCGCGCGTCCAGCTGGTGGAGCTTGCGCGTGAAGTGCTCGTAGCCGCGCGAAATCACGTCGATGCCCGACACGGTGGACGTGCCCGATGCTGCCAGCGCCGCGATCAGGTGCGAGAAACCACCGCGCAGATCCGGGACCTCGATATCGGCGCTGTGCAGCGGGGTCGGGCCCGAGATGACCGCCGAATGGTAGTAGTTCTTCTGGCCGAAGCGGCAGGGCGTCCCGCCCAGGCACTCGCGGTAGACCCTGGATGTTCGCACCCATCTTGCGCAGCGCCTCGGTGAAGCCGAAACGATTCTCGTACACGGTCTCGTGCACGATGGACAGGCCTCGGCCTGGGTGAGCGCCACGACGAGGGGCTGCTGCCAGTCCGTCATGAAGCCCGGGTGCACGGGCCGTCTCCAGGGCGATCGAGTGCAGCGGCTCACCCGGGTGGTAGAAACGGATGCCGTCGGCGTCGATATCGAAGGCGCCGCCCACCTTGCGGAAGGTGTTCAGGAAGGCTGTCACGTCGGGCTGGTGAGCGCCGCGCACGTAGATGTCGCCGCGGGTTGCCAGCGCGGCGGCCGCCCAGGAGGCTGCCTCGATGCGGTCCGGCAGCGCCGTGTGGCGGTAGCCGGTCAGCTTGGACGACGCCCTCGATGCGGATCGTGCGGTCCGTGTCCACGGAGATGATCGCGCCCATCTTCTGCAAGACGTTGATGAGGTCGAGGATCTCCGGCTCGATGGCCGCGCCCTTCAAGGTCGTGATGCCCTCGTTGCGCACGGCGGTGAGCAGGGTCTGCTCGGTGGCGCCCACCGACGGGAAGGGCAGCTCGATGATCGCGCCGTGCAGACCCGTGTCGGGACGCTTGATGTGCACGCCGTCGGGCTGCTTATCGACGATCGCGCCGAACTTGCGCAGCGTCTCCAGGTGGAAGTCGATGGGACGCCCGCCAATCGCGCAGCCGCCAAGCTCGGGAATGAAGGCCCTCGCCCAGCTGGTGCAGGAGAGGGCCGCAGAAGAGGATCGGGATGCGCGAGGCGCCCGCGAGCGTGTCGATGTCGGAGCGCGAGGCGACCTTGACGTTCGAGGGTCCATGCGCAGCGTGCCGCGGTCCTGATCGAAGTCGATCTGAACGCCGTGCAGGCTCAGCAGGTCCGAGACGACATCGGTGTCGCGGATGAGCGGAACGTTGTACAGCTCCGAAGGGGGTATCGGCGAGCAGCGAGGCGACCATGGCCTTGGGCACGAAGTTCTTGGCACCGCGAACGGTGATCTCGCCGCGCAGCGGGTGACCGCCCTCGACTTGCAGGATGGATGACATGAGCGCTCCTCACTAGATGTAACTGGCCCCTACTCTAGCTAGGGTAGGGGGCCAGTGTGCGAAGTCGTTCAGTCGCGAGCGGACACGACGTCTTCTTTGGGGAGGAATTTCGCCGGGAGGGTCGCGGCTTGAAGGACGGCGCGCGGCCTCGTAGGCCTCGATCTCGTCCTCGTGGCGCAGGGTCAGGGCGATGTCGTCGAGGCCCTCCATGAGGGTCCAACGCACGTAGTCGTCGATCTGGAAGGTGCCGGACAGGGCGCCGGCCCGCCACGTCTTGTCTTCGAGGGACACGGTCACCTGGGTGCCGGGCTCGGCCTCGAGGAGCTTCCACAGGGACTCGCAGTCCTCCTGGGAGATGATGCCGGTGACCAGGCCCTGCTTGCCGGAGTTTCCGCGGAAGATGTCGGCGAACTTAGGGGCCAGCACGACGCGGAAGCCGTAGTCCTAAGGGCCCACACGGCGTGCTCGCGCGAGGAGCCGGTGCCGAAGTCGGGGCCGGCGACCAGGACGGAGCCGTTCTTGTAGGCCTCCTGGTTGAGGACGAAGTCGGGGTCGCCACGCCAGGCGGCGAAGAGGGCGTCCTCGAAGCCGGTGCGTGTCACGCGCTTGAGGTAGACGGCGGGGATGATCTGGTCGGTGTCGACGTTGGAGCGGCGCAGCGGGACGCCAGTGCCGGTGTGGGTGATGAACTTTTCCATGGTGCGTCAGTCTTTTCTTCCGTGGGGACGAGGCCGGGGCCCTCCCCGCTGTCGGGTGGCGGGAGGGCGGGCCTCAGAGGTCGGCCGGGGAGGACAGGGTGCCTCGCACGGCGGTGGCGGCCGCGACGAGCGGGGACACCAGGTGCGTGCGGCTGCCCTTGCCCTGGCGGCCTTCGAAGTTTGCGGTTCGAGGTGGAGGCGGAGCGGTCTCCCGCGTTCATCGTGTCGGGGTTCATGCCCAGGCACATGGAGCAGCGAGCGTTGCGCCATTCGGCGCCGAAGTCGGTGAAGATCGTGTCGAGGCCCTCAGCCTCGGCCTGCAGGCGCACGCGGGCGGAGCCGGGCACGACCATGACGCGCACGCCCTCGGCCTTGCGGCGTCCCTTGACGACGCTGGCGGCGGCGCGTAGGTCTTCGATGCGGCCCGTTCGTGCAGCTGCCGATGAAGACGGTGTTCACGGCGATCTCGCGCATCGGGGTGCCGGCCTTGAGGTCCATGTACTCGAGGGCGCGCTCGGCGGCCGCGCGGGCCGTCTCGTCGGTGAAGTCCTCGGGGTTGGGGACGGTCGCGGACAGGGGCACGCCCTGGCCGGGGTTCGTCCCCCAGGTCACGAAGGGTTCGATGTCGGCGGCCTCGAGGACGACCTCGGCGTCGAAGACGGCGTCCTCGTCGGAGGCCAGCGAGGACCAGTATTCGACGGCGCGGTCCCAGTCCTCGCCCTCGGGGGCGTGGGGGCGACCCTTGATGTAGTCGAAGGTCGTCTGGTCGGGGGCGATCATGCCGGCGCGGGCGCCCGCCTCGATCGACATGTTGCAGATCGTCATGCGGCCCTCCATGGAGAGCTCCCGGATCGCCTGGCCGCGGTATTCGAGGACGTATCCCTGGCCGCCGCCGGTGCCGATCTTGGCGATGACGGCGAGGATGATGTCCTTGGCGGTCGAGCCCTGGGGCAGGGAGCCGTTGACGGTGATCGCCATCGTCTTGAAGGGCGCCATCGGCAGGGGTCTGGGTGGCCAGGACGTGCTCGACCTGGCTGGTGCCGATACCGAAGGCCAACGCGCCGAAGGCACCGTGCGTGGAGGTGTGGGAGTCGCCGCACACGATCGTCATGCCGGGCTGGGTGAGGCCCAGCTGGGGCCGACGACGTGGACGATGCCCCTGGTCGGCGTCGCCCAGGGAGTGCAGGCGAATGCCGAACTCCTGCGCGTTCTTGCGCAGGGTGTCGATCTGGGTGCGGCTCGTGATGTCCGCGATGGGCTGGTCGATGTTGACCGTGGGCGTGTTGTGGTCCTCGGTCGCGATCGTCAGGTCGGGGCGGCGCACCTGGCGTCCGGCCAGGCGCAGGCCCTCGAAGGCCTGGGGGCTCGTGACCCGTGCACCAGGTGGAGGTCGATGTACAGCAGGTCGGGGGCGCCGTTCTCGCCCTTGGAGACGATGTGGTCGCGCCACACCTTTTCCGCCATCGTTCCGCTCATTAGTCCTCCTCTGGTCCCCGCTGTGGAGACACGGTGTCGTCATGTTTCGTCACTTAATGGAAGCGCCTTCATCTCACAGTGACCTGCTGATCTCACGTCTCGGACGCTCCTTTGATGCGTTTCACTATCCGACAGTTTGCCATCTCAAAAAGCTGAGATATTAAATAGTTGTATGGAAGAGCAAACATCCAGTGGCGTTGGCGTCCTCGACAAGGCAGCGCTGGTCCTCAGCGCTCTCGAGGCGGGACCGGCCACGCTCGCACAACTCGTCACCAGCACCGGCCTCGCCCGTCCGACCGCCCACCGTCTCGCGGTGGCCCTCGAATATCACCGCATGGTCGCGCGCGACATGCAGGGACGTTTCATCCTGGGCCCCCGCCTGCAGGAGCTCTCGTCCGCGGCCGGCGAAGACCGCCTGCTCCAAGCCTCCATGCCCGTCCTCCAGGCCCTGCGCGACCACACGAAGGAATCCTCCCAGCTCTTCCGCCGCCAGGGCGACTACCGCGTGTGCGTCGCCGCCTCCGAACGCGAGATGGGGTCTGCGCGACTCCATCCCGGTGGGCGCCACGCTCTCCATGAGCGCCGGATCCGCCGCCCAGGTCCTGCTCGCCTGGGAGGAACCCGACCGCCCTGCACCGCGGCCTGTACGGCGCTTCCTTCAACGCGACGATGCTCTCCGAGGTCCGTCGCCGCGGCTGGGCCCAGTCCGTCGGGCGAACGCGAACCCGGGCGTCGCCTCCGTGTCTGCGCCCGTGCGCGGCCCCTCCGGACGCGTCCTGGCCGCACTGTCGATCTCCGGCCCCATCGAGCGCATGGGTCGTCAGCCCGGGCGCCAGCACGGCCCCTCCGTCGCGGCCGCCGCCAACCGCCTCTCTGAGTTTCTGGCCACCGTCGAGGGACGCCGCAGAGCTCTAAGCCTCACGCGAGACAGCAGACGGGGAGGGCCGGGACGATCACTCGTCCCGGCCTCCCGTCTCGCGCCTCCCGTCAGGGGAATCAGGCGCCCAGAGGCGTCAAAACGGTAGGTCGTGCCGTCCAGGGTCACGCTGCCCGTCGCCATCGCGCCCGAGGGGTGGCAGAAGTACCAGGTCTCGCCCCTCCTTGACCCAGCCAACAGCCATCTCGCCGCTGCCCGTCAGGTAGTACCAGGTGCCTCCCAGGTTCAGCCAGCCGGTGGCCATCGCGCCATTGGCGTGCAGGTAGTACCAGCTCGAGCCCAGGTGCTGCCAGCCGGTCGCCATCGCGCCGCTGCCACTGAGGTAGTACCAGGTGCCGTTATCGTCGAGCCAGCCGATCGCCATGACTCCCGACCGCGGATCCAGGTAGTACCAGGAGCCGCCGGTGAACAGCCATCCGGTCGCCATCGCGCCCGAGGGGCGTAGTAGCGCCACGCGCCCTCTTCGCTGTCCCAGCCGGTCTTCATCCAGCCGGCCGCGTCGAAGGCGTAGGTCGCGCCTCCCAGCTCGATGCGCTCGTTCGCCGGGTAGGTGCCGTCCGGGTAGCTCAGCCACCAGCGGCCATCGGCGGCGCGCACCCACGCTAGCCGATCGCTCCGGGATCGGACCGGGGGATCACGCGATCGCCAGAGCGCTGCGTGAAGACGGCGACCGTGCGGGCGGGAACCTCGACGACGCCCGGTCTGGGCGTCGAAGGACGCATCCCTTGACGACCGCGTCAGCACCCGTGGCCTGCGCCTCGTGCAGCTATGAACACGCGGCCAGCCAGTCCCTCGACGCGCTGCGTGAGCGGCTGATCCGTCGCGTTGAAGACGACGAGGGCCCCGTCGAGTTGCGGGTCGACGTCCGTGCCTTCCCCGGCCTCGTCGTTGATGAGCATCATGATGGTGCCGTCGACGGCGCCCTCACCCGAGTTCGGGAAGCTCACCTTAGAGCGGATCAGGTCCGCGCTGCCCAGCGTGAACAGGCGCGAGGAGGAACGCACGCGCAGGAAGTCCATCGCGATCTCCGAGGAGGTGTCGATCTGCTCCGGCGTCGGCTTCAGATCGGGGTTCTCCAGCAGCGGGCGCATGTGATCCCAGGCCGCGCCGTTCTTCGACTTCACGGGCAGGCCTCGACCGAAACCGTTGTCCTCATCGTCCAGTCGATCGCGTTGAAGTGATCGCCTGAGTTGTAGGAGTCGCGGTCCAGGGACTTCGAGCGCAGCATCTCCGTGCCCGAGGCCCAGAACGCGGGCGACTGCGCGAGGGTCACCGAGGCCTGGCTGATCAGCGACATGCGCACGCGGTGGTCCATCGGCGCGCTCGCCGGCATCTTGTAGGTCACCAGGTCGAAGAGCGTCTCGTTGTCGTGGGCGTCCACGTAGTTGACGTTCTCCGCGGGCTGGGAGGCAAAACCCGCGCCCTGGCCGTTGTAGTCCAGCTGCGCACCCGTCAGCGTGTGCCCGTCGTAGGTGGTCAGCGTGTAATCCTTCAGGTTGCCCGCCAGGCCCAGCTTCACGAGGTCCACGCGGTGCAGGTAGTCCGCGCGGCGCTCCGCCTCCGAGCGGGTGTCGAGGCCGTTGAGGTCGGAGAAGGCGCCGGAGCCGAAGCCCTGCATGACGCGGTGATCCTCGTCGAAGGGGCCGCCGCCGTGGACAGCGTCGCGCAGGCGGTCGTTGAAGGCGCCGATGCCGGTGCCGTCGAGCTGGCCCTGCGTGGCCTGCGTGAACAGCGCGTTGTTCGCGACCTCACCGAAGTTCCAGCCCTCGCCGTAGATGTAGAGTCGCGATCCGTCCACGCCGTCCTTCTCGAGGGTGAGCTGCGAGAGGGCCTCCTTGGCACGCTTCATCTCTTCGGCCGGGTGGTGACCCATCAGGTCGAAGCGGAAGCCGTCGACGTGGTAGTACTTCGCCCAGTGAATCATCGAGTCGATCATGAGGCGTTCACTCATGACATTCTCGGTAGCAACATTCGAACAACACGTCGATGTCTCGACTCCTCCCGAGGCGTTGAGGCGCTGGTAGTAGCCGGGCACGACGCGGTCGAGGACCGAGTGGGCGTCTGGCCGGCGGCAGGCGTGTGGTTGTAGACCTGGTCGAGCACGACCCTGCATGCCGATGTAGTGCAGGCCGCCGACCATGGAGCGGAATTCGCGCACGCGGGCGCCACCGTTTTGTGGGAGGCGGTCGCGTAGGAGCCTCGGGGGCCATCCAGTGCAGCGGGTCGTAGCCCCAGTTGTAGGCGTCCTCGTCGGCGACGGCGGCCACGCCGCCTGCTGTTCCTCGGAGGCCGGTCCGGCGTCGGCCGGGATGGCGGGCTTCGCCTGCTCGGGAGCGCTCTCGGGGATGGTGGCGATGTCGAAGGTCGGGCAGCAGGTGCACCGTGTTCATGCCGGCGTTTGCCAGCTCGCTCAGGTGGCGCATGCCGTTGGACTGGTACTGCGTGAAGGCCATGCAGGTGCCGCGCATGTACTCGGGCACGGACTTGTCCGCGGCGGAGAAGTCGCGCACGTGCAGCTCGTAGATGGAACGCTCGGCGTCATCGTCGATGACGGGCGCCTTTCGAATTCTTCCACACGGAGGGCGCGATCGAGGGGTTGTCCATGTTGACGGCCACGGAGCGCGTGGAGTTGACGGTCAGGCCCACCGAGTAGGGGTCGGTGACCCGGTTCGTCTCGACGGGCCCGGTGGCGGGCACGCAGACGTCGCACCTCCCACAGGTACTGGGCGCCCTCGTTGATCGGTGCCCGCCGCGTTGTCCACGCTCCAGCGCCCGTCCTCGCCGCGCACGTGGCGGGGTGCGCACGCCATCGCGGCGATCTCATTGTCGGCAGCCCACGCGGGTGCGGGTGTTCCACGAGAGCAGGGTGACGTCCTTGCGGTGGGGGCCCACAGGGCGAAGGTCGGGCTTGCCCGCGTCGTTCCATCCCACGCCGTACGAGGCCTGGGCTGCCTTGGCGGCGTAGATGGCGTCGAGGGCCGGGGCGATCTGGACGCCGGTGAAGGCGTTGATCGTCTCGCCCGACTTCTGCGCGACCGCGACCTGGCCGGTGAGGGGCCTCACGCGCCCCTGCCTCGTCGAGGGGAGCCGTCAGCGCGATGTAGCCGTTGAGGTTCGGGGTGTGCCAGCGTGACCTCGGAGGGGCAGGTCACCGGCGACGCTCAGGGGCGTGACGGTACCGCCACTCACCGCTCCGTCGGTCAGGCCGGCACCACCCTCCGGGGCGGTCACGAGCTCATAGGACAGGCCAGCCGAGCCGTCCAGGACCTGTGCGCGGCTGACGCCCTGGGGCAGCAGCGACGTCGGCCACGCCAGCGTCGTCGCGTTCACCCAGTACGCGCTGCTCGCTCGAGCCTCGCCACGCGCGCGTCGGCGGTCGCGATGTCGAGCTTGTGGGTCGCGGAATCGTAGGTGAAGGTCACGAGCTTGTTCGCTTTCGTTGCAAACTGGTAGTTGGCGCCACCGGCGGCGCCATCCTGCCCGTAATTCTCATCCCAGATCCGCCGATGGCAACCTTGAGCTCGTAGGTACCTCCGGGCAGGGCCGTCGTCTCAGTAGGTGTAGGTGCCGTTGCCCGTCGGGCTCCATGAGCGGGGCCAGGCAGTCGGGCTTCCAGTTGTCCGAGCAGCCCAGGGCCTGTTGCTCCGACCCGGCAGCGTCACCATCTGGTCGGTGGCCGTATTCCATACGCGGTGCGTCGACTGGTTGTAGTAGAAGGTGACGGCGGTTTTCGCTTCAGGAGTAGGCGATGTTCGCTCCCCGGCGCTCCCCCTGGCCGTAGGGAGGTGTCCCACGAGCGCCCTCGGCGACCTTTGTACTCGTAATCGCCGGCGGGAAGGGGTGAAGGTGGCGGTGTAGACGCCGGTGGCGTCGCGCGTCAGCGCGGCTTTCTCGCACTCGGGTGCCCAGTCGGCGTCGCAGCCCATGACCTTATTATGGCTACCGGGGATTGTCACTAGTACGTTGTCGCCGGCTCCAGCGCCCGCGGCCCGGCTCCCTGCACCCCGCATCGTGGTTTGTCGCCTCCGCCCGGTTCGGCCCACGCGGCTGGGAGCGCACCCCCATCAGCGCATAGCGCAGTGCCCACGCCCAGGGCGCGGCGCAGCAGCGTCCTGTTGTGTCGGTATGTCACGGAAGACTCCCTCGTCAAAAAACGGTCCCCACCATTTTCGGGGCTGTTTCCTAGGTTAGACACTGTGTAACGGTCCGAAAGTTTTCTGCAAAGGACAAGAGAAAGCGCGGAGCTGGGGCAAACAAAAACCTCGCCACCGAATGGTGACGAGGTCCGTGGTACCCCAACCGGATTTGAACCGGTGTTAACGCCGTGAGAGGGCGTCGTCCTAGGCCGCTAGACGATGGGGGCCTTGATTCACTGATGAATCCGTACCCCCAACCGGATTTGAACCGGTGTTAACGCCGTGAGAGGGCGTCGTCCCAGGCCGCTAGACGATGGGGGCTTGACTGAAACTCGCGTCTCAGATCGCTGGGGTACCAGGACTCGAACCCAGAATGGCTGAACCAGAATCAGCTGTGTTGCCAATTACACCATACCCCATTGGGTATCACCCGCTTCGTTCTCACGTCGCTGGCGACAGGAGATAACTTTAGCGGAGAGCGCCCTCGACTGCCAAATCGAACGACCGTGGCACGATCACGCCCTGGCGAGTGGCCGCTCGACACACCCGAGCGACCGCTCGAGGCACGCGCCCCGATGAAGCCCCGACCTCGTCCCGAATGAGGGCGACGAGGCCGGGGCCGAGCGCGGCGATCAGGCTAGGGAGGCGCGCAGGGCGCGCAGGCGGGCCAGCGAGGAGTCGCGGCCCAGGATCTCCATGGACTCGAACAGCGGCGGGGAGACCTGGCGGCCGGTCACGGCGACGCGCAGCGGCCCGAAGGCCAGGCGGGGCTTGACGCCCATCTCGTCGACGATGCGAGCGCGCAGCGACTCCTCCAGGGAGGCGGTCGTGAACTCGGTCAGGCCCTCGACGGTCTCGATGGCGGCGTCCAGGACGTCGGCGGCGTTGTCTTTGAGCTTGGAGACGGCCTTCTCGTCCGTCTCCAGGGCGTCGTCGGCGACGAAGAGGAAGCCGAGCATGCCCGAGGCCTCACCCAGGACCTGGATGCGCGTCTGGACGAGCGGGGCGGACTCGGTGAGGATCCGCGCTCGCGATCGGTCAGCGCCTCGAAGGAGTCGGCCGACACCAGCTCGTCGCGGTGCAGGAAGGGCACCAGGCGGCCGCGGAAGTCCTCGCCGTCCAGCAGGCGAATGTGCTCGGCGTTGATGGCAACGGCCTTCTTCTGGTCGAAGCGCGCCGGGTTCGGGTTCACGTCCGAGATGTCGAAGGCGTGCGCCATCTCCTCCATGGAGAAGATGTCGCGGTCCGGCGCGATCGACCAGCCCAGGAGGGCCAGGTAGTTGTTGAGGCCCTCGGGGATCATGCCGGCGGCCTTGTGCAGCAGCAGGTTCGACTCGGGGTCGCGCTTCGAGAGCTTCTTTGTTGCCCTCGCCCATGACGTAGGGCAGGTGACCGAAGCGCGGCATGAACTTGGCGACGCCGATGGCCCTCGAGCGCGCGGTACAGGACGATCTGGCGCGGCGTCGAGGAGAGCAGGTCCCTCGCCGCGCAGGACGTGGGTGATCTCCATGAGCGCGTCGTCGATCGGGTTCACCAGCGTGAGAGCGGGTGGCCGTTGGCGCGCACGATGACGTAATCCGGGACGGAGCCGGCCTTGAAGGTGATCTCGCCGCGGATCAGGTCCGTGAAGGTGATGTCCTCGTCGGGCATGCGAAGGCGCAGGACGGGCTGGCGGCCCTCGGCGCGGTAGGCGGCGATCTGCCCGTCCGTCAGGTCGCGGTCGAAGCCGTCGTAGCCGAGCTTGGGGTCCTCGCCCTGGCGCGGTGGCGCTCCTCGATCTCTCGGGGGTCGAGTAGGACTCGTAGGCGTAGCCGGCCTCCAGCAGGCGCGCGGCCACGTCGCGGTAGATGTCCATGCGCTCGCTCTGGCGGTAGGGGCCGTGCGGGCCTCCCTTACCGATGCCCTCGTCCCAGTCGAGGCCCAGCCACCGCAGGGACTCGATGATCTGGTCGAAGGACTCCTGGGAGTCGCGGGCGGCATCCGTGTCTTCGATGCGGAAGACGAAGGTTCCTCCCGTGTGGCGGGCGTAGGCCCAATTGAACAGGCACGTGCGGACCATGCCGACGTGAGGGGTTCCTGTGGGCGAGGGGCAGAAGCGGACGCGAACGTCGGCACCGGTGGCAGTTGTTTCACCTCATGATTCCTCCCATCCTACTCCAGCGGGTGGCTGTTGCATTTGCTTGATGGGCGGGCGCGCTGCGACGCGCGCCGGGCACGCGGATACGCTGGGTGCATGACAGGGATCGGCCTGGCCGCATCCGCCGCTACTCGATGGAGGACACCGTGTCCGTTCAACTCTTTTCCGACTCCCACCTCTACCGCACCGGTTCCCTGAAATGGACGGGCATCACGACCGCGAGCGGCGAGCCGACGATCGGAGCGTGGGTGGCGGAAATGGACTTCGCCACGGCCCCGGAGGTGGCCGACGCGATGAAGGGAGCGATCGACGATGGCCTGCTCGGCTACCAGCCGACCTGGCTGGAGCCGCGCATCGCGGGCGCGACCGCGGAGTTCCAGAAGCGCCGCTTCGGCTGGGACGTGGACGCCTCGCAGGTTCGCCTGGTTGCGTCGGTGCTGCCCGCGCTTGAGGCGACGATCGATCACCTGGTGCGCCCGGGCGCCCCTGATCATCGTGCCGACCCCCGCCTACATGCCTTTCCTGACGATTCCCGGCAAGTTCGACCACCCTCGTCATCGAGGTTCCCTCGCTGCGCGGCACGCGCGCGCTCGGGCGCGGCTGGGCGCTCGACCTGAGGGATCCGCGCCGGGCTCGGAGGCCGGGGCGGGCCTGGTCATCCTGTGCAACCCGTGGAACCCGGTCGGCCGCGTCCTGCGTGAGGACGAGCTGCGAGCCCTGCACGACGTGGTCGCCGACTACGACGCCCTCGTGTTCTCCGACGAAATCCACTCCTCCCTGGTCTTGGATGAGTCGATTCCTTTCGTCTCCTACGCCCTCTCGGCCCCTCGTTTGCCGCCCACACGGTGACGGCGACCGCCGCGTCGAAGGGGTGGAACATCGCAGGGCTTCCCTCCGCGCAGGTGATCCTGCCCGACGAGGCGCTGCGGCAGCGCTGGGACGCGTTTGCCGCCGACGTGCGCCACGACGCCAACGTCATCGGCACGCTCGGCGCGATCGCCGCCTACGAACGCGGCGACGCCTGGCAGCGCGAGGTCAAGGATCTGATCCGCTCGAACGTGGACCTGGTGGAGCGCGCCCCGGCCGACACTCCCATCGACTTCGTGCGTCCCGAGGGCACCTACCTGACGTGGTGGGCTTGAGGGCGTGGACCTGGGGCCCTCTCCCCGCCGCAAAGCTGCGCGAGCGCGCCCGCATCGCCGCCAACGAGGGCCGCACCCTGGGCGCGGACTACGCCTCGTGGGCGCGCATCAACCTGGCGTGCGCACCTGACGTGGCCTCGCGGATCGTGGAGCGGGTCCTCGGCCTGCTCTGATCTTCTCTTCGCGGAGACGAGGCCGTGGCCGGGAACGATGGACATCCACCTTCCGGCCACGGCCCGTCTGTGTCGGTGCGCTCAGGCTGTCAGGGCCACCTCGATGCCTGCGACCACGGTCTGACGGGCCGCGGAGGCCGCCTCGACGACGGCGGTCGGATCCGTGGGCGCGTCGGCGAAGGACAGGTCGGAGACGACCGACATGCGGCGACGCGCACGCCCAGGGCGTGCAGGGTGATCGCCTCATGACGGTCGACATGCCCACGCAGTCCACGCCGAGGCCCGCAAGGATGCGGCTCTCCGCCATGGTTTGGTACTCGGGGCCGCGCAGGATCGCGTACGTTCCCTCGCGCTGGCAGACCCGCGCAGCGCGCCCGTCATCTGAGCGTCCCACACGGCCGACACGTCCAGGAACAGCGGCCCGTCGAAGGGCGAGGCACCGCTGAGGTTCACGTGATCGGTGACCGCCATGACGTCGCCCAGGTTCCAGGGCTTCAGGCAGCCGTTCGCGTTGGTGAGGACCGCGCGGCTGATCCCGGCGGCTGCGGCTGCGCGGGCCAGGGCCGTGACCGGGTGGGCACCCAGCCCCTCGTAGAGGTGCGTGCGGCCCGTGGCCACCAGGATTACTCCCGCACGCCTCGTAGGCGCGCAGCTCGCCGCCGTGCCCGTCCGCGACAGGCGCGACGACGCCGGGGACCTCCGAGGGGAACGGAGGCGACGGGCGCATCCCAGGCCTCGTCGAGGGCATCCGCCAGGCCGGAACCGAGCACGACGAGCGCGTCGGGGCGCCCCGCAAGGGAGGTGGGTACCCGGGCGCCGGACACGGCCTCGTCGTCCAGGGAGAGCCTGGGGAAAGCGCGGGTCGACGCTCACCGCTCGCCCTCTTCCACGCCCCTGCGCGTACGTGCGCGAGGCCAGCTTCTCCTGCGTGCGCACGCGCCCCGCGCTGGTCAGCCAGTAGCCGACGAAGCCGACGACCATCGCCAGGAGGATGCCGATATTGGCGCCCGCCCAGTCACCCTCGCGACCACCCAGGGGCCGAGGAGGTAGCCCTGCCAGGACAGCCAGGACGCGTTCGCGTTGACGACGAGCACCCCAGCCCACCAGCGAGCCGACGATCAGGGAGGCGACCGCACCCCAGTTCACCGAGCCGTAGCGGCCCGACGGCGTGAAGAGGGAGGGCTCGTCGTAGTCCTTGCGACGCAGCGCGATGTCCGCGAGCATGACGCCACCCCACGCGGCGATCACAACACCCAGGGTCGTGAGGAACGCCGTGAAGGGGGTCAGGAAGAGTCCGCGAAGAACACGACGACGATCGTTCCGACCGTCATGATCGTGCCGTCAATCGCGGTCGCGACCGGGCGCGAGACGGGCACGCCCGTGGCCAGAAGCGACAGGCCCGACGAGTAGATGTCCATGACGATGCCGCCGATCAGGCCCAGGATCGCGACCAGGGCGAAGGGGATGAGGAACCAGGTGGGCAGCAACGTGGTGAGCGCGCCGATCGGATCCGCGCCGATGTCCTCGGACAGCGACTCGTCGGCCGAGCCAACCAGGAGAATGCCGAAGAAGACGAGGACGACCGTAGGCAGCGCCGCGCCGAGCGTCGTCCACCCGACCACGCCCCGCGTCGAGGCAGCGCGCGGCAGGTAGCGCGAGTAGTCGGCGGCCGCGTTAATCCATCCGAAGCCGAAGCCCACGAGGAGCATGCAACCCGGCACCCAGGACCGCGGTCAGTGGAGCCGAGGGACGCGAGGAGAGGACCGCGAAGTCGATCGTCGGTGCGACCAGCACCAGGTACACAAGCGTCAGGGACCGCCGTGCCCACGTGATCCACGTCTGGACCTTCATGATCGCCTCGAAGCCGAGGATGCCCGAGCCGGCCGCCAGGACGACGACGAGGATCAGCGCGATGATCTGGGCGACGACGTGGTTCGTGAAGCCGAGCGCTCCCATGACCGTGGCCGTGGCCTGGACGGCCATGATCGCCAGGAAGGTCTCCCAGCCCACCGTCAAGATCCACGAGATCGCCGCCGACACGCGGTTGCCGTTGAAGCCGAAGGCCGCGCGCGACAGGACCAGCGTCGGGGCGGAGCCGCGCTTGCCCGCGATGGCGATAAGGCCACACACGACGAACGAGAGCGCAACACCCACGACGGACACGACGATCGCCTGGGTGAGGGAGAGCCCGAAGCCGAGGACCCACGAGCCCCACGAGATACCCAGGACCGAAAATGTTCGCCGCGAACCACGGCATGAACAGGTCGGAGGGCTTGCTTTGCGATCGGATTCGGGGATGACGTCCAGGCCGGCCATTTTCGACGGCCAGAGCGCCCGATGACTGGGGTTTCGCTCACGGTGTGCTCCCTATGCGACGGAGATATTGTCAGAACGACGTAATCCTATCACACAGGTCACACGATCAGGCTCGGACGACAGGATTCGTCAGGGTGCTGATGCCCTCGATCTCGATCTCCACGCGATCCCCCGCATCGACGAGGCCTGCACCCGCAGGCGCGCCCGTGGCGATCACGTCGCCGGGCAGCAGCGTCATCTGGCGAGACACGTAGGAGACCAGCTCGAAGGGGTTCCAGATCATATGCGCTGTCGAGCTGTCCCTGAGCCTTCACCCGTTCAGGTAGGAGCGGATCGCCAGGTTCGTAACGTCAAGCGTCGGATCGACCGTGATCCACGGTCCCAGGGGCACGCCGAGTCAAAGACTTGCCGCGCGACCAGGGGCCGCCCGTCATCGCGTCGCGCGCGGTCGCGTCGTTGGCGATCGTAGCCGAGGATCACCTGCGGCGCGTCCTCCACGCTCACGTCCCTGGCCAGGGACTTGATGACGATCGCGAGTTCGCCCTCGAAGGCCACCGCGTTCGACCATGCTGGGGATCGCGATCGGATCGTCGGGACCCACGACCGAGGTGTTGGCCTTCAGGAAGATCGGCGGCTCGGGGCGCTCATCCGCCGGGGATCGGGGTGTCCGAGTAGTTGTCGCCGATGCCCACGACCGCAGAGCGCGGGATCACCGGGGAGAGCAGGGCGGACCTCGTCCAGCTCGTAGATCTGGCCGGAGGGCTCCACGGGCGAAAACAGCGGATCACCCTTGAGGCCGACGATACGCGTCGAGCATTCCTCCAGGGCGCCATACACGGGATTCGTACCATCGGAAAAACGTGCGATTCTCATGGCAGTAGCCTCAACCCGCGAGCGCCCGCGCGTCGGGCGAAAGCGCCGGACGAGGACGAGGCCTCGGCCAGGAGGAGGATCGGTGGAAGACGCCAGAGCGGGTGGATAACGAGTTTCTCGGCGCAGGCGCGCCGGGCTCGGATGCGCGTCGGGTGCGCTGGGCTCGGGTGTGCCTGGCGCACCCGGCGGCGACGGGGTCAGTGCTTGCCCGCCTTGGGGCGCTTCCAGACGTTGCCCGGGACGTCGCGCGCAGGAGAGGGGTTGTTGCGGCCGATGAAGACGGGATCCTCGACCCCGCCTTGCGCTGGAGCTCGATAGTCAACAGGGCGCCGATGACCCCAGCGCCACAGGAACACGAGGGCCACCAGGTTCGTGATCGTCATGACGGCCATCGCGATGTCGACGGCGTTCCACACGACGTCGAGGGCTCAGCAGGGCGCCGATCGTCGCAGAGAGCACGCAGACGACGCGCACGGTCCAGGTCGCCCAACGCGCGTCGCCGAACACGAAGGACATGTTGGTGTCGGAGTAGACGTAGGCCGCGATGACCGAGGAGTAGGCCAGGACGGAAGATCAGGATGGCCATGGGGACGATCGTCCACGCGCCCAGCTCGTTGGCGACGGCCAGGGTCGTCAGGTTCGAGGGGTCCACGCCCTCGCCGCCCCACACCTCGGGGCCCGCGATCAGGATGACGAAGGCGGTCGCGGTGCACACGACGATCGTGTCGATGAAGACGCCCAGGGACTGGATGAGGCCCTGGCGCACGGGGTGCGACACGGTCGCGGTCGCCGCCGCGTTCGGGGCGGTACCCTGGCCGGCCTCGTTGGAGAAGAGGCCGCGCTTGGTGCCGTTGATCATCGCAGCAATGATGCCGCCGCCCAAGCCACCCACGGTGGAGTGGACGGTGAAGGCGGAGGAGAAGATCTGGCCCAGCACGGTGCCGAACTGCGAGATGTTCGCGAGGGCAGATAATCGCGACCATGATGACGTAGACGGTCGCCGATGATCAGGGGCCATCCATTCGGTGACGCGGGCGACCGTGCGGATGCCGCCGAAGATGACCATCGTGGAGAAGACGAAAATGAGGCCGGCGACGGTCGCTGCGCCGCGGAGAAGCCGCCCGCGCCGGGCAGGGGCTGCCGGGCGGACTCACCGAAGGCGGTGGTCAGCGTACCGGCGATGGCGTTGGACTGCACGGAGGTGATGACGACGCCGCAGGTGATGACGGTGATGACGGCGAAGACATTGACATGCCGCGGCTCTTCATGCCGCGCTTCATGTAGTAGGCGGGGCCGCCGCGGAAGGAGCCGTCGGAGTGACGCACCTGAAGATTTGGGCGAGGGTCGCCTCGAAGAACGCGGTCGCCATGCCGACCAGGGCCACGACCCACTCCAGAAGATCGCGCCGACCGCCCATGAGGAGGGCCGCGGCCACGCCGAAGACGTTGCCGATGCCGACGCGGGCGGCCAGCGAAATCGCGAAGGCCTGAAGGAGGAAATACGCCGTCGGCGCCCTTACGCGAGCCCAGGACCGTGCGGATCATCTCCGGGAAGAGGCGCACCTGGACGACCACGGGAACGTCCCGTGAGGAAGAGGCCCACGCCGATCAGGATAACGATCGTCAGGTGCATCGTGATCCAGTCGGCGATGTCCTTTTCGATCGCAGCTATCTGTTCCACAGGAACCTCCCTGGGGTGTCAATGGGCGAGGCCGTGGATAGGGTCGCGGGTCTCGCGCGCGTCGCGGGCCGCACCCGCTCGTTGTATGGGACCAGTTCATCTTGCCACAGGGCCGTCCTTCCGGCAGGCGACGTCTCGCCACGCGCACGGCCGCACGTCTGCGCCTGACCGGCCCCGGCCTCGTCCATGAGCTGCAGGGAAGGCCGCGGCGGTGCGGGGACGCAGACGTGGGCGCACTCTGGGACAATGAGGGCATGAGCGCACTTTGAACCAGATCCTGGACGACCCTAGAGGACGCGGGGCAGCTGCGGGATGACGACGCCCTGTACGAGGCCTTCACCTCCTGGGCGCAGGGCACTGGGCGTCCGTTTCATCCCCACCAGGAGGAGGCCCTGGTGGAGATCCTGGCGGGCAACCACGTGATCGCGGCGACTCCACGGGGTCGGGCAAGTCGATGATCGCGCTCGCCGCGCACTTCACGTCGATGGCGCATGGGGGCCGCTCCTACTACACGGCGCCGCTCAAGGCCCTGGTGTCGGAGAAGTTCTTCGACCTGGTGTCCCTGTTCGGCGCTGATAACGTCGGAATGGTGACCGGCGACGTGTCTCTCAACGCCGACGCGCCCATCATCTGCCGCACGGCCGAGATCCCGGCGAATCAGTCGCTGCGTGAGGGGCCGACGCTGGATGCGGACATGCATCGTCATGGACGAGTTCCACTTCTACGGGGACCGTCAGCGCGGGTGGGCATGGCAGGTGCCGCTCCTGGAGCTGAGGAGCCCGCAGGTGGTGGCGATGAGCGCGACATTGGGACACGACGCGTTTCGAGCGCGCGTGGAAGGAGCGCACCGGGCGCGACGTGTCCCTCATCGACGACGCGGAGCGCCCCGTGCCCCTCGAGTTCGAGTACGTCGTGGACCGCCTGCCCGATACGGTCGAGCGGCTGCTGGGCGAGGGCCGCTGGCCCGTCTACATCGTGCATTTCTCCCAGCGCGACGCGGTCGCCACCGCGCAGTCTTTCGACCGTTCCTCGCCGATTTCTCCCGAGCAGAAGAAGGCGATCGCCGCCCAGCTGGCGGGCGTGTCGTTTACGAAGGGTTTCGGCAGACCCTCAAGTCGATGCTCGCGCAGGGGCATCGGCGTGCACCACGCGGGCATGCTGCCGCGCTACCGGCGCCTCGTCGAGCGCCTCACGCAGGCTGGCCTGCTGCCGATCGTGTGCGGCACGGACACGCTGGGGGTCGCATCAACGTGCCGATCCGCACGGTGCTGATGACGTCGCTCGTCAGTACGACGGGCGGCGCATGCGCCACGTGAGCGCGCGCGAATTCCCACCAGATCGCGGGGCGCGCCGGCCGCGCCGGCTTCGACACCGTCGGTCTCTGTGCGCGTCCTGGCCCCCGAGCACGAGGTCGACACCGCCCGTGAGCGCGCACGCCCGAGCGCCGCGCAGGAGGCGGCCCGCGACGCTCGCGAGGGCCAAGCGCGCCGCGAAGAAGTCGGCGAAGAAGCGCAAGGGCCCAGGCGAGGGCGAGATCCGTGGACGCGCTCGACGTTCGAGCGACTCGTGGACGCAGCCCCCGAGCAGCTCACCAGCCGTTTTGAGATGACGCACGCGATGGTCCTCAACGTGCTGGCCGGGGCACCCGCGGCTGGGCGAGACCCGGGCGAGCACCTCGTGTGGCTGGCGCGTAACAACGACGATCCGCCCACGGATCGCAACCCGCACCAGCGCCGCCTGGGTGAGATCTACACGTCGATGAAGCAGGCGGGCGTCGTCGAGCACGTGTCCTCAGCCGAGGCCTCGGCGTCGGGTGAGCCTCGCCTGCGCGCGGCCACCGACCTGCCGGATGACTTCGCGCTCAACCAGCCGCTCTCCCCCTTCGCGCTGGCGGCGCTCGAGCTGCTGGACCCGGACTCCCCGACTTTCGCCCTGGACGTCGTCTCGGTCATCGAGTCTGTCCTGGAAGACCCGCGCCCACTCCTGTTCGCGCAGGAGAAGGCGGCGCGCGCCGAGGCCGTGGCCGCGATGAAGGCGCAGGGCATGGAGTACGACGAGCGCATGGCCGCCCTGGAGGAGGTGACGTGGCCGCGCCCGCTGGCCGATCTGCTGGGGGACGCGTTCGCTGTGTATCTGCACGCGAACCCGTGGATCGAGGACCAGGAGATTTCCCCGAAGTCGGTCGTGCGCGAGATGATCGAGAACGCGCTGACCTTCACGGGGATCGTGGGCCGCTACGACGTGGGCCGCTCCGAGGGCATCGTGCTGCGCTACCTGACGGACGCGTACCGAGCGCTTCGCCAGATCGTGCCGGACGAGCTGATGACGGACGAGCTGCGGTCGATCATTGCCTGGTTGTCCGCACTGATCCGCGCGGTGGACTCCTCGCTGCTGGACGAGTGGGAGGCCATGTCCACGGGCCAGGCCCTCCCCGAGTCCGATGGCGACGGCACTCAGGGCGCGGAGCTAGCGTTTGGCGCGCGGGAGGACGGAACCGTTCCCTTCAGCGCGAACCGTCACGCGTTCCGCACGGCGATCCGTGGCGCACTGTTCGAGCGTGTGGAGGCGATGAGCCGCGACAACGTCGAGGCCTTGGCGCGCCTGGACGAGGCCTCGCGTACCCCGGTGGTCGCGCCGTGGGGCGAGGATGAGTGGGACGACGTGCTCGAGCGCTACTGGGCGGAGCACGAGTGGATCGGTATCGACCAGCGTGCGCGCGCCCTGTCGCTGTGCTCCTTGAACGAGGCCCCGACCCGCGAGGACGTGCTGGAGCTGGCCCCCGCTGTGGTGTCGTCGGATGTCGAGCGCGCCCAGGCTGCGCGCATCGAGGCGATCGCGGACGCGGTGGATCAGGCTGCGGCCGGCACGTTCTGGCTGGCCACGCAGACCCTGTTCGACTCAGAGGAGGACATGGACTGGCGCATCGTCGCCCTCGTGGACGTGCCCGCCTCAGACGAGGCTGGGCGGGTTGCCCTGGCCACGGTCACCGTCGGGGCGCGGTAGATCCTTCATCATCTCGAGGAACAAGGCGCGTCATGCAGTGAATACATAGCCTCCACGCGTCCTTTTCCCGAGAAATCCGAGGATCTCATCCGACAAGTCCCTCTCGCCTTCCCACAGACGCAGCGACAGCACGAGGTTCATCAACAAACCGTGGGAGAGGAAGAGCCCAGCCTGTTCAGCATCCATCCTGACGTCTTCTCGCAGGACGCGGTACACACGTGCAAAAGCTATCGCGGGAGAGCTGCCCGAAGCGCGGATCGGATCCCATCATGAATAGGCGCATGATCATCATGAACATGTCGCGGTCTTTCACGATCTCCGCGTACATGTCCCCCAGCAATTCCCGACGTTCAACGTCGGTAGAATCCGCCGCTACGGGTGCCTCAGCAAAACGTCGACACAGCTGCTCAACAACATACGTAGCAGCTTCCTCGAAAAGTGTTTCCTTCGACCGGAAGAAAACGCACGACATACGCCTGACTGACGCCCTGCCTCGCGCGCGATCGAGTCCGTCGTGGCGGCGGCGTAGCCAACCCGCGCAAACACACGGATGGCAGCCTTCAGCATGAGTGCCTTTGCGTTCATTGGCTGGCATACGCGTCGCGGCCATACCTGGTCCTCCCACTTCGGTGATATCGACAGTCTATCCGCGCGCGTAAGCTCGAACTGTCTCGACAAACGCAGCGCGGTAAGCAGGAGTATCAACATCCTGCTCAATGCGGCCAAGCATCAGAGATTTGGTCAAGCGAATGCCCACGAAGCCCAGGACCATACTCTTCCACCGCCAGATCAGACCACCGAAGATGCGGTAGATAAACGAAGGAGCACGGGAGGTGACGATGAGTGCCGCGGTCTTATCTTTCAGCAGGCTCTGGCTCTTACCGTCGACATACCGGTACCCGAATCCCGGCGTGAGAGTGCGATCAAGGAAACCTTTCAGAATCGCCGGTTCAGCAGACCACCAAATCGGGAAGCTGAACACGAGGTGATCGGCCCAGGCTATGTCCTCCTGATACCGCTTGGGAGCACTTTCGTCCTCCATGTGCTGGCGGTATCCGTAGCGCAGAACGGGATCAAAATCCTCTGTCGCCAGGTCAATCATGCGCACGTCATGCCCGGCGCTGCGCGCCTCATCAGCGTAGGCCGTTGCGAGTTCATGCGAGTAGCTTCCCGCGTCAGGACTACCCTGAATGACAAGAATCTTCATAAGTCCTCCGTTGTTATAATCGCTTGATTACAACAACGGTATCAAGGATGTCCGATGCCTGCAAGATAAGAGACCTCAATGGATTGATAGTCACACCCACAGAAAATCGACAGAACTCCCCAACTCGACAGCACTAGTCAAGGAACCACCTTCCAACACTGAACTGGGACAGTTGCATGACAACTAACCCACGGTTACCATGTCACCATCGAGAAAGGATATGGCATGGAAGCCGCAACAGTCGCCCAGTGGGCATTTTTCAACGAGGTCCCGATTCCCCAGGACGTCTCCAACATCCTGATTCCCGGCGAGCAGCCCTACGCGGCTTTCGCAACAACGCGAGACTCTGCAATCTTTACGTCGCAGCGCTCATCGTGCGCGACGCGCGGGGAATCACCGGCCGCAAGGTCGAAATCTACTCACTGCCCTCACAAGAACATCAACATGTGGTCGACCGAGAACGCCGGCACAATCGATATGACCGCCGAGGTCGAGCTCTGGACCCGCGCAGGCCACATCAAGATCAGCCTGGGCCGACACATCGACGTGCGTCGCATCGACACGCTCATCGCAAACTGCGTCCTGAACTCTCACCGAGAGTCGTCACCCTCAACATTGAACCCGCCTGCTTCGCGACAGCTCACAGCTGCGCCGAGCGGGCGGGTTTCTCAGCGCCGGGAGGGCGAAACAGCGCTTCAGTCGCTGCTGCGCACATCCCTGCGACTGATCCGGATGTACCTTGGGCAGCGGCCGTTCTCCGATCTCCTCCTGAGGCGCACGAGATACCCGTCGGGGTCTTGGACGAGGAACT
>BNJV01002556.1_pt1 | contig 50704 bp, 33 predicted proteins | sample 8540591 | NCBI WGS metagenome assembly BNJV01 (sample SAMD00202457, study PRJDB9452) | human saliva metagenome | host: Homo sapiens | reverse complement strand
TCGGCGAGGTAGCGCGCGGTGTAGCCGCGGCCGGAGGCGACAAGCGCTTCGGGTGTGCCGGCAAAGACGAGGTCGCCACCGCCGGCACCGCCTTCGGGACCGAGATCAATGACGTGGTCGGCCGTTTTTACGACATCAAGATTATGTTCAATGACCACAAGTGTGTGACCGCGCTCAATCAAGGCGTTGAAAGCCGAGAGAAGGCGGTTGATGTCGTGGAGGTGAAGCCCCGTGGTGGGTTCGTCGAAGATGAAAAGCGTGGGGACGGCGCGCTCCTGCGCGAGGTAGTAGGCCAGTTTCACGCGTTGGTTCTCGCCGCCAGAGAGGGTAGAGGACGACTGCCCGAGTTTGATATAACCGAGTCCCACATCGCGGAGCGGCCGGAGGCGCTTGACGATCTTCTTCTTGCCGTGGGCTTCGAAGAAGTCGAGGGCTTGGTCGACCGTCATTTCGAGGATGTCGTAAATGTTTTGTCCCTCGAAACGCACGTCGAGGACCTCATTCTTGAAGCGGCGACCGTGGCACGATTCGCATTCGAGTACGAGATCGGCCATGAACTGCATCTCCACTTTCACCGTGCCTTCGCCCTTGCATTCCTCGCAGCGACCGCCGTCGGTGTTGAAGGAGAAATACTTGGCGTCCATTTCCATTTGGCGCGCCAAAGGTTGTTCGGCCATGAGTTTGCGAATCTCGTCGAAGGCTTTGACGTAGGTGACGGGATTAGAGCGCGTGGAGCGGCCAATGGGGTTTTGGTCGATGAAATCGACGGCCTGAATGGCGTCGAGGTCGCCGGTGAGCTCGGCGTATTCGCCGGGGCGGTCGCCCGATTGGTCGAGCTGACGCAAGAGGGCCTTGTAGAAGATGTCGCGCACAAGGGTGGATTTGCCCGAACCCGACACCCCCGTCACGACGGTGAGTACGTTGAGCGGGAATTGCACGTCGATGCCGCGGAGGTTGTTCTCGCGAGCACCGATGATGTCGATGTGGCGGTTCCACCGACGGCGCGAGGTCGGTACGGGAATGGATTCGGCACCGGTGAGGAAGTTGAGCGTGTGGCTGCGTCCCACGGTGGCGCCGGCGTGGTGGGCGGCTCCTTCGGCCGGAACTTTGCCTTGCCACACCACTTCGCCGCCGAGTCGACCGGCTTCGGGACCGATGTCGATGAGATAGTCGGCGGCACGGATGATGTCTTCGTCGTGTTCGACGACGATGACGGTGTTGCCCACATCACGAAGTTGGCGCAAGACGCGAATGAGGCGATCGGTGTCGCGAGAATGGAGCCCGATGGAGGGTTCGTCGAGGATGTAGAGACTGCCCACCAGGCTACTGCCGAGCGAGGTGGCGAGGTTGATGCGTTGGCTTTCGCCGCCAGAAAGCGAATTGCTGAGGCGGTCGAGCGTGAGATAGCCGAGTCCCACTTCGTTGAGGAAGCGGAGGCGGCTGCGGATCTCGACGAGCAGACGTTGGGCTACGGAAGCATCGTGTTCGGAGAGGGTGAGGGCGTCGAACCATCGGGCGAGATCGGCCACCGACATGCGTACGAGGTCGGCAATGGTGCGGTCGCCCACGCGAACATAGAGGGCTTCGGGGCGCAAACGTGTGCCGTGACAAACGGGGCACTCGGCCTTGCCGCGATAGCGGGCGAGCATCACGCGGTTTTGAATCTTGTAGGCGCCTTGTTCGAGCGCGTGGAAGAAGCCATCGATGCACACATCCACATCGCCCTCCTCCCAAGCCATGCCGGGGCCGCCGTGCCAAAGCAGATCGCGCTGGGCGGGTGTGAGTTTGTAGTAGGGTTCGAAGATGGGGAAGTCGTGGGCGGCAGCGCGGCGCATGAATTCCTGTTGCCACTGGCTGAGTTTGGCTCCGCGCCAGCACATCACGGCGCCATCGTAGACCGAGAGCGAACGATTGGGGACGACAAGGTGCTCGTCGATGCCCACCACGCGGCCAAAACCTTCGCAGCGGGGGCACGCTCCCACGGGATTGTTGAACGAGAAAAGGTTGTCGCTCGGTTCCTCGAAGGTGATGCCGTCGGCCTCGAAGCGGGTGGAAAAGCGTTGTAGCGTGCGATCGGGATAGAAACGCAGGAGGCATTCGCCGTCGCCCTCGTAGAGTGCCGTTTCGACAGAGTCGGTGAGACGCGTCACGCCGTCTTTCGAACCGTCGACGGCCAGGCGGTCGAGGAGAAGGAAGAGGCGGCCTTCGGCCAAGGCCTGCTCGTGGCGCGCCACGGCAGCAGGGCTTTCGATGGCTTCGTCCATGCGCACCATGTCGCCGTCGAGATCCAAGCGCGAAAGCCCCTGCTGGAGCAATACTTCGATTTGTTCTTTGAACGTGCGCTCGTGGAGCAGGCGCAGGGGAGCGAGCACGGTGAAGCGCGTGCCGGCCGGCCGGCGCAGGGCGGCGGCGACAATGTCGTCGGCGCTGTGGCGGCGCACTTCCTCGCCGCTCACGGGAGAATAGGTATGTCCCACGCGGGCGAAGAGCAGACGGAGATATTCGTAGATTTCGGTGCTCGTGCCGACGGTGGAACGCGGGTTGTTCGTCTTGACTTTCTGTTCTATAGCGATGGCCGGCGGCAGCCCTTTGATGTAGTCGCACTCGGGCTTGTTCATGCGCCCGAGAAACTGGCGGGCGTAGGCCGAAAGGCTTTCGACATAGCGACGCTGACCTTCGGCATAGAGGGTGTCGAAGGCCAATGAAGACTTTCCCGAACCGGAAAGGCCGGTGATGACGACAAATTGCTCGCGCGGAATCTCGACGTCGATGTTCTTGAGATTGTTGACGCGCGCGCCCTTTGACGACGATGCTATGGTTCATGAAAATAGTTTATGCGATGTCTAAGAGTTCGATGCGGAAGATGAGGGTGCTGTGTCCCGGAATGTCGCGACCGGCACCCCGCTCACCGTAGCCGGCAGCGGCGGGAACGTAGAGCTCCCATACGTCGCCGATGTGCATGTTGACGAGCGCCACTTGCCAACCGGTGATGAGTTCGTTGACACGGAAGGCAGGTGGCGTGCCGGCTCCGCGGCGAGAGGAGTCGAAGACCTGTCCATCGATGAGGCGTCCTTCGTAATGAACTGTGACCACCGAGCGCGGAGCGGGCGTGGCCGTGTGGCGGCGCAGCGTGCGCTCGTCGGCATCGGTCGGCGGAGCGGGGGCCGTTTGCACCACCTTGTAGAGCACGCCGCAACGCAACTCTTGTATGCCGGCGCGGCTGCGGAGATTGGCGAGAAAGTTTTCGTTCTCGGTTTTATAGGCGGCGATGGCAGCCGCATTCATCTTTTTCTTGTGAGCCATGATGGGGAGGAGCGATCAATCAGTGGCGGTGCTTCGCGCGAGCACTGCGGCGCACCACGAAACCACCGTAGGCGGCGATGATGAAGAAGCAAACGAGGGGCACGATGAAGCCGTAGGCCATGGAAGAGTGGTCGGCAATCAGTCCCATGAGCAGAGGAGCCACGGCACCGCCGACGATGCCCATGATGAGGAGCGACGAGGCGGTTTTGGTGCGGCGACCCAAACCGCGGAGGGCGAGGGCAAAGATGGTGGGGAACATGATGCTCTCGCAGAAATAGACGACGAGCAGGGCCGTGAAGCCCACGCGACCGGGCGCGGCCACGACGAGCATGGTGCAGTGGGCGGCGATGAGGGCGAGAATGGCAAGGAGGCGTTCGGCGCGGATGTATTGCATGATCCAACTGCCCAACATGCGCCCTACACAGAAGAGCCCCATACCGCCGAAACCGAGGATAAGACTGGCGTCGCCGCGATCGATGCCGGCACTCTCCACAGCATAGTTGATGAAGAAGCTGTTCACGCCGGTCTGTGCCGCCACGTAGACGAAAATGCCGACCCATCCGAAGAGGAAAGCCCCGTTGCGCAGCAGCACATGGAGGTCGCTGTGGTTGTGATCGCCCCCGGCTTCGAGTGCCGCTTCCTCAGCTTGGGTGAGTTCGTCCTCCTCGGGGGTGATTTCGGGCAGACGAACGCGCGAGAACACGAGGGCGACGATCATGACCACGATGCCGATGAGGAGATAGGGCATAGAGATGTCGGGCGATTGGCCCTTTCCGGTGAAGAGGAAGTAGCTGCCGGCCACGGGTCCGAGGATCCAGCCCAAACCGTTGAAGGCCTGCGAGAAATTGATGCGCTGTTCGCTGTGTTCGGGGTCGCCGAGCACCGTGACATAAGGGTTGGCTGAGGTTTCGAGGAAAGTGAGTCCGCAACCGATGATGAAGAGGCAGCCGAGGAAGAAGGGGAAGGTCATGATCTGCGCGCCGGGAATGAAGAGCAGCGCGCCGATACCGTAGAGAACGAGGCCGAGCAGCACACCGGCGCGGTAGCCGAAGCGGCGAATGAAGGCGCCGGCCGGCAGCGCCATGAGGAAATAACCGCCGTAGACCACGACTTGGATGAAAGCCGATTCGGTTTTGCTCAGGTGCAGTGCGTCCTGGAAATATTTATTCAGCACATCGAGTATGCTGTGGGCGAAGCCCCATAAAAAGAACAAGGTGGTGACCAAGAGAAACGGGGTGAGATAGTTGTGCCCGTCGCGAGTGCGTACTAAGTTCATACGTGTCGTTTGATATAAGTGGTAGAAGCAAAGGTAAGCATTCTTTGTCGATAATGTGAACGAGGCCCGCTTTTTTCGCGTTGTGGTAGCACTTTGCCGGGGCGGATAGGGAAGTGAACTTGAAAAAAGCGTATTTTTGCAGTGTTGATTCATGGTAAATGATATGACAGCACAGCAGAAAAAAATCGTGGTGCTCACCGGCGCCGGTATGAGCGCCGAGAGTGGTTTTGCCACCTTTCGCGACAGTGGCGGACTTTGGGAAACGCATCCCGTGGAACAGGTGGCCACGCCCGAGGGATGGCAGCGCGATCCCAATTTCGTCAACGAGTTTTACAACGGACTGCGCCGGCAGTTGGTCGAAGCGCGCCCCAATCGGGGACACGAACTCCTGGCCGAACTGGAAAATGACTTCGACGTGCGCATCGTCACGCAGAATGTGGACGATCTGCACGAGCGAGCCGGTTCTTCGCAGGTGTTGCACCTGCACGGCGAACTGATGAAGGCTTGTTCTTCGCGCGATCCGAACAATCCGTTCCACATCGTCACGCTCGCCCCTCCGCATCTCGACATCTTGCCCGGGCAAAAGGCCGGCGACGGGAGTTTGTTGCGCCCTTACATCGTGTGGTTCGGCGAATCGGTGCCCTTGATCGAGCGCGCTGCCGAGTGGGTGGCGGCCGCCGATGCGCTGGTGATCGTCGGAACCTCGCTGGTGGTGTATCCCGCCGCGGGACTGGTGCGCTGTGTTCGCCCCGGCACGCCGATCTTCCTCATCGATCCGCAGGAAGTGGAGGTGCCCGACGGACGAAAAGTGCACGTGATTCGCGCCAAAGCCTCCGAAGGTTTGGCACAATTGCGCGACGCGTTGGCGCAGTGTTGACTTTTGCGCGATTTCTTCCCCGTATTTCTCTGTTTTCTCCCTTGTTTTTTTCAATTCACCCCCATTTTTTTATGTCGCAACCTTTGGATTCTTCTGCCCCCTCCTCCGCTTTCACCGACCGCGAACAGCACATTTTCCACCGCACACGCTTGCTGGTGGGGGATCGGGTGCTGCAACGCATCGGCGCCTTGCGTGTCATCCTCTTCGGTGTCGGCGGTGTGGGAAGTTGGTGCGCCGAGAGTTTGGTGCGATCGGGCGTGCGCCGGCTCACACTGGTCGATTCCGATCGTGTGAGCATCACGAATGTCAACCGCCAAATGCCCGCCACTGTGCCGACCGTGGGGCGTGTGAAAGTAGAGGTGGTGCGCGAACGCCTGCTCAGCATCAATCCTGATGCCGAGATCTGCGCGGTGCAGGATATTTATTGTGCAGAAAATGCCGAGACCTTCGCGCTCGACACTTACGACGTGATCATCGACGCCATCGATTCGCTCGCCGAGAAGGCACATCTCATCTTGCGTGCTACGCAGACCGGGGCTTTGTTCGTCTCGTCGATGGGAGCGGCGCTGAAAATGGATCCCACGCGCGTGCAAATTGCCGAGTTCGGTCACGTTCGCGGCTGCCCGCTGGCCCGCGCACTGCGCAACAAGTTCAAACGCGCCAAGACTTGGCCGAAACGCAAGTTCCGTTGTGTTTTTTCTGACGAGGTGCTGCCCAATCTTGGGGTCGACGACATCACCGAACCCGAACCCACTGTGGCCGAAAGCACCGATCACGAGGAGGGGCGTGCCGACTTGCTCCATCATTCCTGGAACGACCGCAAAGCACAGATCAACGGTACGTTGTCGCACATCACCGCCATTTTCGGATTTACCCTCGCCGGCATCATCATCGACAAAATTTATCGGGAAGAAGCGCAGCGCACTGAAAAAAATAGTAACTAAAAACCGCGTGGCAAACGATAAATTCGTATCTTTGCTCGCTGAATATCAATAAGAAAAAGATAACTCGCTCCGTAGTTTATGGAAAAACTCTCTTACGCCCTCGGCCTGATCATTGGCAACAACCTCAAAGGGATGAACATCGAAGGACTCATCACCGGTGAATTCACCCGCGCCGTCGAACAAGTGCTCAATGGTGAGAAACTCGAAATGACCGAAGTGCAAGCCCAAGGTCTCGTGCAGGAATTCCTGCGCGAACAGCAAGAAGCTGCAGGCAAGGCCGCACGCGAAGCCGGCGAAAACTTTCTCGCCGAAAACGCCAAGCGAGAAGGCGTGAAAGTCACCGAAACCGGTTTGCAGTACGAAGTGCTCACACCGGCACTCGGCATCAAACCCACACCCACCGACACCGTTACCTGCCACTATGAGGGACGACTCATCGACGGCACCGTTTTCGACAGCAGCTATCGCCGCGGCGAACCCGCCAGCTTCCCCCTCCAGGGTGTCATCCGCGGATGGACCGAGGGACTCCAACTCATGAGCATCGGATCGAAATTCCGCTTCTTCATCCCCTTCGATCTCGCCTATGGCGCGCAGGGTGCCGGTGGTAGCATCCCTCCCTATGCCGCGCTCATCTTTGATGTCGAACTGATCGGTATCGAAGGCAAATAAATCCTCCCATTCCCCGAAACAAAAACAACGCAATGAATAAATTTATCCTCGGTGCACTCCTCGTGCCCATGACTTTCCTCGCCTCTTGTGGAGGTAAACAGGACAAAAAATCGTCGGTTAGCCTGTCTAACGACAACGACACCATCTCTTATGCCCTCGGTATGGCTCAGGCGCCCACGCCCGAAATGATCAAAGGCTACCTCATGCAGGCCGGTTCTGACTCGGCCTACGTGGATGCTTTCTTCAAGGGAATGAAGGACGGTATCAACGCCGGCGACGACAAAAAGGAAATGGCGTACCAGATGGGTATGCAAGCCGGTATGAACGTCAAGTCGCGTCTCTTCCCCCAAATCGAACAGCAAATCTTCGGTAAGGACTCCACCAAGCACCTCTCGGGCGCTATGTTCCTGGCCGGTATGCTCGACGGTAAAAACGGCGTGAGCGCGCTCTTCGACAAGGGAGGCGTGGCCTACAATACGCAGTCGGTGGGTCAGTTCCTCCAGTCTCGTATGGAAGCCATGACGGCCAAGGCCAACGAGAAGCTCTACGGTCCCATGAAGAAGAAGAACGAAGACTTCATCAAGCAGATGGCCAAGCAGCCCGGTGTGAAAGCACTTCCCGGTGGTGTTTACTACAAGGAACTCACGCCCGGTACCGGTGCCACACCCACGCGCAACCAAATCGCTGAGGTCTCCTACGAAGGTAAACTCATTGGCGGCAAGACCTTCGATTCGTCGAACGGCAAGACCGTTGAGTTCCCCGTGGGCGGTGTCATCCCCGGCTTCACGACTGCACTCACCAACATGAAGGTGGGCGCCGAATGGATTGTCTACATTCCCTGGGATCAAGCTTACGGTGCTCAAGAGAGCGGACCCATCCCTCCCTACTCTGCACTGACTTTCAAGATCAAGCTCGTCGCTGTGAAGAATGCTCCCGCAGCACCCAAAATGCCCCAAGGCGCACAGCCGCAGATGCCCGAGGGACAGGAAATGCCTGTACAGGTTCAGTAAACGTATAGGCGCTTTCGCTTCCCCCGCGGGGAAATGAAAGCGTAGATCAACCCGGCGCCTCCGGTGTGGCTCACCATGCCACACCGGAAGTGTCGGATTTTACTCATTCAGCTTATCATTCGTATTATGAAAATTCGTCATTTCGCTTTCGCGGCGTTGGCGCTCTTCACGCTCAGCGCAGCTGCCGCCCCCAAAACTCCCAAGAAGAAAAAGACCACGCCCGCCGCCGTGAAGTCTGATCTCCCTGCCGGTAAGGCCGCCACGGGTACGCATTTCTCCTACGCCTACGGTGTAGCTCAAGTACCCGATATGAAGGCTTATCTGCTCCAGACGCAAGGCATCGACTCCACGCAGTACCTTGCCCTCGGACAAGCCCTCGAAGGCCGATTCTCCGACGCTGAGATCGCCCGCTATCGTGCCATCGTCACCGGTGCCGACATCGCAGCACAGGTCAAGGCCAACGTCGTGGTGCTCAACCGCACCTTCGGTGGCAGTGAGACGGCAAACTATGCCGACGCATCGCTCATTCTCAAAGGCATGTCCGACGGCATCGCCGGTCGCGCTTCCTTCTCGCCCGATTCGGCCAAGACCGTGGTGAACGATCAGCGCGACTATCAGCTCAATGAGCGCCGCAAGGCCAATCTCGCCTATCTCGAGAACTACAAGAAGCAGAAGGGCGTCGTCGCTCTTCCTTCCGGTCTGCTCTACAAGGCCGTGCGCAAAGGCAACGGCGCACTGCCCGCCGACACTTCGACGGTAGAGGTGAACTACGAAGGCAAACTGATCGACGGCACGGTGTTCGACAGCAGCTACAAGCGCGGCGAAACCACCAGCTTCCCTCTCAACCAGGTCATCAAGGGTTGGCAAGAGGGCCTCAAGCACATGCCCGTGGGTTCCGAATACGAACTCGTCATCCCCTACACCTTGGCTTACGGTGAAGCGGGCACACGCGGCATTCCGCCCTTCGCCACGCTGATTTTCAAAGTCGAGCTCAAGAGCATCAAGAAGTAAATCGGAATTGCCGTCGCCCAGGCGACCGGTTCCGCTCTCCACAAGGGGTGTGCCTTTTTCGGGCACGCCCCTTTTTTGGTGTCTGCACCTCGTTTCGCTCAAATTGCCCCCACATCCACCCTGCGCACACGCGGCCGGGACATTTTGGGGTGGAGAGAACGCCGCGTCTTTTCGCGTTTTCTGCTCCCAATCTCTATTATGGCAAAGATAATATTGTATCTTTGCCTATTATATGATAGGTTGAACTTATGTCGAAACGCACCATGGGCACGAAGTTGCCGCGAAAGTTAGCACAGTACATGCAGGTGGTGGGCGAACAAATCAAGCTTGCTCGTCTGCGCCGCAATCTCACCGTGGCACAGGTGGCCGATCGCGCCACTTGTTCCACTTTGACCGTCTCCCGCATCGAAAAAGGAGTCCCCACCGTGTCCATCGGCATTTATTTGCGGGTGCTCTATGCCCTCCAGCTCGAGACCGACATCCTCCATCTCGCCCAAGACGACGAACTCGGTCGGCGACTCCAGGACATCGCCCTCGTCAATCGGCGACGCGCCTCAAAAAAAGAATAGACTATGCGCAAACTGCTGGTATATGCCGACTTGCATTGGCTGCACACCCCGGCTCTTGTCGGAGAACTGAGCTACGAATCGCTTCGCGGCGCAGACAGTTATGGGTTTTCCTTTGCTCCAACATGGCTGCAAACGCAGCGTGATCTATTTTTGAGTGCCGATCTCAATAATTACACCGGCATGCAATACACTGCCGCCGACCGCGATATTTTCGGATGCTTCTCCGACGCACTGCCCGACCGATGGGGACGCACGCTGTTGAATCGCAGAGAACAGATCCTAGCCCAAGAACAGCGGCGACCGCTGCGTCGACTTTCCTCCTTCGATTACCTTCTGGGCATCGACGATTATTCGCGTATGGGGGCTTTCCGCTTCAAAGAGACGCCCGATTCGGATTTTATCAACAGCGATCCCATGCTCAAAATCCCGCCCCTGACCGACATTCGAACTTTGCAGGCGGCGGGCAGTGCCATCGAACAAAGTGAAGCTCACAATGCGTTGCCCGAAAAAAAATGGATCGCGCAGCTTATTCAACCCGGCACCTCGTTGGGAGGAGCGCGTCCCAAAGCCAGTGTCACAGACCTTGACGGCGCATTGTGCGTGGCCAAGTTTCCTTCGCGGAAAGACGATTATGATGTCGAGTTGTGGGAGCACCTTTGCCATTTGCTCGCCCGAAAGGCCGGAATCGAGGTGGCCGACACCAAGGTGCTCAAAGCCATCGGGCCTTACCACACTTTTGATCTCCCGGCGCTTCGATCGAACCACCGACGGAAGGCGCATTCATTTTGCTTCGGCCATGACACTGCTCGGGTTACAGGACGGAAACAACGCCGCCGACGGCCATGGCTATTTAGATCTGGTCGATTTTATTGTCCAGCATTGCACAGCCGTCGAAAGCAACCTTCGCGAACTCTATCGCCGCGTCGCATTCTACATTTGTGTCGGCAACAGCGACGACCACTTCCGCAATCATGGTTTCTTGCTCACGCCCAAGGGATGGACACTTTCGCCTGCCTACGACATCAATCCTACCCTCAATACTTCCCAAAGTCTGCTCATCTCTTCCGTTTCCAATCAAGCTGCTTTCTCACAACTCCGAGCGGCCGCGGAGGACTACCTGTTGACTCGAGAAACGGCCGACGCCATTTTGGCCGAAGTGCAAGCCGCTCTGGTAGATTGGTCCACCCTGGCCGCACAAATCGGCATCCCGCGCAGAGAGATCGCGCAGTTTGCCGACCGTTGGCAGTTGGCACAAACGCTTTGATCAGGAGAACGCACGCTGAGGCACACTTGGGTTTTGGTGAGTGCGTGGTTTGTCTGCTCAGTCCGGGAGGTATCCCATTCAACTCGTATTATAAATCGGCAAATAGGCGTTTTTTGTGTATTATATGATAGGTTGAGCGCTTCGCAAGCAAGCTGATGATTGTCCTCGCCCGCAATCGGAAGACTCCCCCGCAAAGACAAACAGCTCAGCACGTGACGAATCGACGTGCTGAGCTGTTTTTGGGTTCGGGCGGGGAGGAAATCGCCTGTCCGAGGAAGAGATTTCGACTGATTTGGTCAAAAGATTGCAGTGTTTGAGGAGATCCATTTGCGACGCAGCGGGGCTGTCTGTGTGCCGTTGCGTTTTTCCGTCGCCCTGCGAGTGTGCTAACGGGGGGTTAGAGTTGTCCGCTCTCCACCATGCGCACCACACGTTCCGTGTAGCGGTCGTCGCCCTCCGGATCGTAGTGCTTGTTCAGGTTCAGCCCGAAGAAAAACGAGATGCCCTGATAGAGGTTCGCCTTAAACGCCCCCACAAAAGCTTTGGCAATCTGGTAGCCCGTTTGGTTCGTCTCGCGGTCGATGAGTTTCACCAGCAGGCGACCCTGCGAGCGCGATAAGCGGTTGAGCATCGGGGTGTATTCCTTTTTCAAACCGGCCTCTACCGCATCGATGTGCGCCTGGCGTTCTTTTTTCGTCGGCAGCGTCTGGATGTAGTCGTAGGTCTCGACGATCGTGGCTCGCGCCATTTTTGCCAAAGGCAAGAGCAACTTCACGTTTTGCACCAAACGAGAATAGTTTTGTCGTTCCTTCTCGTTGGCGAAGTCCAGTGGCGGGTATTTGTAGATCGCGGGAAAGATCACGGCCGGGATGCTGTCGCCCTTATACCACGATTTCCCCACCTCGATGCTGATGGGCATCGCCGGCGCCTCGCCATTGTCTGCTTTCGGCAGATCGGCGGGAATGCTGTCCTTCTGTGCGGAGACCGAAAGGGCAACGAAGGAGAAAACGAAAAGCAAGAAAAGTCTGATCAAGCGTGACATAACCGAGAAATTGGGAATCTATCGCAGCGAAATTACGAACTTCTCTCCACATGCCGTCGCGAGCAACGACAATAAATCTCAAAAGCGCTTCATGCGCCCCCTTTGTTCCCCGTGCACTGCGAGATGTCGGTTTCGTTTTTCGCCTCGCGCAGCCCCTTTGCCCGTGCGAGCCCAAGCGGCTGTGCGCACACGGCAAAGGATCATGGGGTCAGCGCACCACCTTGCGGCCGCCCACGATGTAGACGCCTCCGCGTGCGGGGAGCGCTTCGAGGCGACGACCGCCGAGCGTGTAGACGGCTTCGTCAGCCGGCGCACTCACTGCCGTTTGCACGCCCGTTGTCGTCCACTGGCCGTATTTCACTTTCATCTTCCCTTGGAAGGGAACAGTGAAGTCGAGGGCAAAGTTCAGGCTGTCGGCTGTGAAATAGCCATCGGCCTCCATATCGAGCGAAGACATGAGCGAGGACATCCAAAAAGAAGTAGCCCGGCAGATCGCCGCGCGTGAGTTTGGCTTTCCCCTTGCCGCCGAAGCGCTGCTTGTCGCCGTCGGGAGTCACGGTGAGGTCGCTGAGTTTGATATGGCCGACAGGCGTACTGGTGCCCCCGACCTTGAAGACGAAGTTGCGCAGTTCGAGATCTACTTTCCCGTCGTGCTCCGTGAGATAAACGGTGGCGGTGATCGGAGCGGTGGTTCCTGTTTTTCCACCCAGATCCACCACGAGGTTGTCGGTGTAGGTACGGGTTTGCGCGCCGGCACTCAGCCCCAGCAAGGCCGCGAAAATAAGTAGTAGAAAATGTTTCATGTGTTGGAATGAATTGGGAAGTCTAAAAAGCGTTCCTTCCGACCGCGACAATGGGTGCACCCCTCTCCATAAGGGGCGGAGAAACGGAATAGCAAAAAGTTGAAGATGGGTACACTGCAAAAATACGATTTTCCGCCGAATATTACCTTGACTTCTACGTGAGTAGATTGTGCAATTTTTCTTTTTGTGCGCTTCATCGGTCGTGAAACGGCGACGGCACCGATAGTTGGGGACCATCGGTGCCGTTCTGCTGTTGGAATGATGCCGCTCGATGCGGCGGAGCGGCTGTCGCTGTGAGTTGGTCGTGGGGTTAACGCACCACCTTGCGGCCGCCCACGATGTAGACGCCTCCGCGGGCGGGAAGGGCTTGGAGGCGGCGACCGTCGAGCGTGTAGACCGCGGCAGTCTGCGCGTCATTCACTGCGGTGCGCAGACCCGTCACGGCCCAGTTGCCGAAGCGTACCTTCATCGCCACCGGCATGCGCGGCACTTGGAAGTCGAGGGCGAAATTGAGGCTGTCGGCCGTGACATAACCCTCGGCTTTCATATCGACGGATTTCGCAAAACTGGCCATCCAAAACGCAACACCCGGCAGGGTACCCGGGGTGAGGGTGGCTTTGCCCGTACCTTTGAACGACTTTTTCTCGCCTTCGTCCGTGAGGGGCAGGTTGCTGAGTTTGATGTTGCCGATGCCGAGAGGATCGCCGCTGCCGGCTTTGAAAACGAAGTTGCGCAATTCGAGATCCACCTTACCGTCGTGCTCGGTGAGGTAGACCGTCGCGGTGAGGGGTTCGGTGGTGCCCGATTTTCCGCCGAGCTCCACCGTGAGCTTGTCGGTGAATGTACGCGTTTGTGCGCCGGCGCTCAGGCTCAGCAGGGCAGTGAGAACGAGAAGTAGAAATTGCTTCATGTGTTGGAGTGATTTGGGGGTGAAAATAGATAGGTCGGTCGACCGATGCCGCGGGCGAGGCACGGAGGCCGCGGCCGCTGCGGCCGGAATGGGCAAAGTGCGGATCGATTTTCTGCGAATTTACGGTTTTTCCCGAATTGTGCCTCTCCTTTTTCTTCGTTTTTTGAATGTGATTTTGACATCAGGCGTGTTTTCTGCATAAAAATGGTTCAGCGTGTCTGTTTTTCGAAAAGTGAACTTGACAAATGGTTGTTTTTACTCCGGGGATGCGATCCTCTCCGCGTCTCCGGTAGCGTTCCAACGTGTTTTTCTCTCTCGCGCGCACGCGCGTTCAGCGGTTTTTTGTTTTTTTCCTTCACCTCTTCACCTGATGGCCATAAATACTTGTTGTGCAGTGGATTAAGTGTGAAGACTTTTGATTTGTATCATACTGTTAATGGATTCTGCAAGTGGTTGTGATTCAGTTTGTTGTGGGTGAAGGAGCGTGCTTCGCAATCCTTCACCCTTTCCTTCACTCCTTTCTCGCAGGGAGCGTTTTGCTCAATCGCTGCTCCATGGTAGCGGAGCAAAACCGCGAAATGCGGTGAAGGAAAAAGCGCAAAATCCTTCACCCTTTACGCGCTGAGAATGAGAGAACTGCGCCCTACGGGTGAAGACGTGAAGGCAAAAATCGAAAAGCTGCTGACGTGCGCGTGTACGCGCGCGCGTTGGCCGCAGGTTGTGAAGGGGCGTGAGGCGGTGTGCCGCCGACGAAGAAAAACAAGCGGAGTTTTGATTGAAAACGGGGAACTGCCGGAGAAAAGGCGCGGGACGTTTTCGGTAGTTGGGCGGAAGGAAGTGGGACGGTGTTTGACGAAGCGGAGTACACCGGCGCGTATTCGTTGAGCGTTTTCCCGCGCTAAGCAGCGGAAACTAGTGCGCGGCGCAATAGCGCCGAACGAGGAACGCGCATTGTGTAGAAAATTGTAACTTCGCAGCAGTAAAAAATCGTTTGTTTGAAAATAGCGCATGAAAGATTCTCCCTCCGCTGACACCACGGTGTCGAATGCAACACCGCGTTCCGAAAAGCGGGGCCGGTCGGTTCCCCTCACTGCTCATCTCTGTCTGCTCGGAGCTGCCTCCTTTTGGGGCTTGATGGCTCCGCTGGGCAAGGATGCCATGACCCACGGGTTCGATGGCATCGACATGGTGTCGTTTCGCGTGGCGGGCGGGGCGTTGCTGTTTTGGATCGCTTCGCTCTTCACGCGCCGCGAACACATCGCTCCCCGGCACATCGCTTTGCTGTGTCTGGCCGCCGTGTTCGGCATCGTGGGCAACCAATGCTGCTTCACCATCGGACTGAGTATGACCTCACCCATCAATGCGGGGATCGCCACCACGTCGATGCCCATTTTTTCGCTCGTGCTCTCGGCCGTGGTGTTGCGCGAACCGGTGACGTGGCGCAAGGCCGTCGGCGTGGCGTTCGGTTGTGCCGGTGCTTTGTTGCTCGTGTGGTCGAGTGCGCGCGCCGCCGGCGTTGCGATCGGGACGGGCAGTTTGCGCGGTGACCTGCTGTGTCTGACGGCGCAATTCTCCTATTCCATCTACCTCACTGTCTTCGGATGGTTGGCGAAGCGCTATTCGGTGGTGACGGTCAACAAGTGGATGTTTCTCTCGGCGACGTGTATCATTTGGCCCTTCACCGGCGCGCATGTGCTGTCGACGCCGTGGGCGGAGGTACCGCTGAAAACCTATGCCGAGACGGCCTACGTGGTGGTGTGCGGCACGTTTGCGGCCTATCTGCTCATGATTCGCGGGCAACAGGTGTTGCGCCCCACGGTGGTGAGCATGTACAACTATGTTCAGCCCATTGTGGCGGCTTTGGTGAGCATTCTACTCGGCCTGGCGGTGCTGACCTTGACGCACGCGGTGGCCGCGGCGCTGATCTTCACGGGCGTGGCGATGGTGACGCTCTCTAAATCGCGGCGCGACCTGAACCGAGCTGCAGCAGAGGGCACATCGACCGACGCGGCGGCGGAGAAGGAATAGGAGCGCCACGACTCGACGGGAGCCTTGGCGGAAAACAAGCGGAGCGGTGGGGGCTTTGATTGACTTGTTGACTCTCCAAGTTTGTGGTTGGGGGAGAAAAAGTATTCGCCCTTGTGTGGGTTGGTATGTTTTAGTATCTTTGCAGGGTATTTTAATTCGTCTTTTATGAAAAAGAATTTCCTCTTCTTCAAGAAGTCTCTTTTCCTGACGGCTTTGCTCTGCCTTGGAATTATTCGTTCCGCCGCACAAGATGCGGCGCCCACGGTGAAAAGTGGGTGGCGTGCCGAACTGGGACTGTTTTACGCCGGTGTCAGCTACGAGCAACGTGTTGCTTCACGGTTTAGTTTGGTAGGGCATTTCGAGCTTTTCCCCGAATGGGGAAGAATGGTTTATGGCAATCCGAACATGAAGTTCGGAGGGCTCGTACCGGCGTTTCAATTGGAAGGACGCTGGTATTATTCCGGGGTACGTCCCGGAAATGCCGGTGGATACTTGGCATTGCGTTCAGACCTTGCCTGGAACAATGCTCGTTTGTTCGGTGCAGCGAAATATGACGATTATCATGTGGTTTCCTGCGGTTTAGGTGCCGGTTGGGGTTATAACCTTAGTTTGGGCAAGCAATGGACCGCTTTCTCGTATATTGGACTCGGTTTGCCAAAGTGGGATTTCTATCGCACTCCCATTACCGACAGTTGGGAGCGTAGGCGCAATTGGAATTTAGTGATTGATCTTGGCATCGGCTATCGGCTGTAAACTTTCTTGTCGCCGAAGTGCCGCTGCGCTGAACTCGTCTCGGCATGCCGCGACACGCCAACATGCATAGCCGGAAAAAGCAACACTGCACCGGCGTTAGTAAAAGTCCGACGTTTCACTGCAAACGTCGGACTTTTATTGATGTTCGGACTAAGTTTTTTTTCAGTGAAGGCCGGAGACTTAGCAATGAGAGGGCATGGTTTGTATCCATCTCACTTGGTACTGTAGTTGATAACTACATTTGTTAGTACTGATTTTGGGTGGTTCATTCTCTTGGGAATGTAGTAGTTCTCAATGTTACAGTGAGTTTGTTTTTTGTACTGATTTTAATTCAGACTCATCCTTTTTCTCTATCTTTGTGCCGAAGTTTAATTATCCCCCTTTCTGAAATCCCCTAAAAAGAACTTGTTTCATGAGATCCACCTCGTTTGTTCTGTCCGTCCTCCTTTGGATGGTAGGCCTGACACTTTGCGCTGCGCCGCAGGTGACTTTGCGAGAACGCGCAAACGCTTTCCCGCTGATCACCGAAAAAGACGCGTCTGAAATTGACGCGCCCTATGCATGGCGGCTTCCGGTCGTTCCGCTCAGTTTAGACAACCGCGAGATCCGCAATTTTGCCAAATATCCTCTTTTGCCTTCGCTCTCCGGAGGGATACTCACGGTGCGCGTTTTGGTCGTCGGCGATACTGTCGCGGTGCACCAAGACCTCATGGACGATTTCGCCAAACGCTGCCGCACTACGCTGGGACTTGGTGTGCGCACCGCGCCGAAACTCTTCGGCATCAAGGGCATGCACGTTTACGGGGTGCAGAAAGACGGCAGTCGACAGGCGGTGGACAAACAAGTCACCTTGCACCTTCCGGGATTTGAGAAGGCCGAGAAGCCTCTCCTCTACAAAGGACAAGAGGGCCGCCTCGTGCTGTGCGAATATTACGGTAGCCACAGGGGCGACCTCTTCCTGGATGTTGCCAATGCGCGTCCCGAAATCTTCGGTGAACTGTGTCCGGTGGTAGACTTCCATTTTCCTGTGGAGCTTCGGCGAGCCTATGCTTGGCTTTTGCTCGAAATTGAATTGGAAGACGGCACAAAGCTTTCCACTTCGTTGCAACACTACGACGAACAAACGTCCATTCTTGACCATCCCGACAGCTTATGAAACTCATCCATTCCCTCTTTTCGCTCTCTCTCCTGCTCGCCTTGAGCGGGCTCTTCTGCACCACTGCCTGCCAAGACGATGCTGAACCGGCGCGAGTTGCCTGGCTCATCAGCACCGACTCGCTCATTCATGCGGCCGAGGTCTACGATGGCAAGGCATTCGAGCACGTTGTTTCCACAACGGCGGCCGGACTTCGCGTGAGCGAGCCCCGACGTGTCGTCCCGATGTTGCCCCGACAGCTCCACGTCGAGATGGAAGGCAAGACTGTATTTCGCCGTCACAACCTTCCGTCGGTGTCGGCTTATTCTCTTCGTGTAGTGGCCGTCGGCGACACGATCTACCGACAAAAAGAAAGCGATGCAGAGTTCAACGCTGATCTCGATGCGCTTTTCCACGAGTCCATCGGCATGGCCCCTCGACTCTTCGGGGTGAAGGAGCTTTCGGTGGTCGGGATCGATCGCAAAGGAAAGCCACGCGACCTGGGCAACTACTCCTGTCCCTTGTTGCAGGGCAAGAGAGAGAACGTGAACTTCCGCACAACGGAGGGCTTCCGTCACGAATACTTCGAAGCAGAACGCATCGATACGTTCAGCGTAAAAAGCAATTGGCTCTTAAAAACAAAGGCCGAGCCTTCTTTGTACGCACCTTCGTTCCGCCTGTTGGTGTGGGAGCAGCCGGCCGAAGGTTGCACTAAGCTCCGCTTCACGCTGACACTCGTGGACGGCCGTAGCTTGGTTGCCGAAGTACCGCTGTACTAATCTCGTCTCGGCATGCCGCGACATGCCAACACGCCTCGCCGGAAAGCAATAAAGCACCGGCACAGTAAAGGTCCGACGTTCGCTGCTGCGAACGTCGGACTTTTTGTTGGGGTTCGGTGCGAAAGGTGGGCTCTCGTCGGGACGGATGAATTTGCAAAGTCGCATGCGACTGAAATAAATGTGACGCGCACAATACCCAACAGTGGGTATTTTACGATTCGAAACGGTGAGCACGGGAGGGTTGGGCGCGTTGGCAGATGTTTTTTTTACCCTTTTATGGGTATTGTGGAAGTCGTGAAAATAAAGGAACTTTGCAGTGAGAAAATAACACTCGGGCTACCACCGTTACAGAGAAAGGCGGAAAGGGGCCACAACATAATGGTATAAAATAGAATATGAGAAAAGTATTTTCCCTCTTTCTGCTTCTGTTGCTCGCCTTCTTTACGGTTTCGAGCACGGTGTTGGCCGCTCCCGACGACCGGCCGGCACACATTGTGGGGCATGTGCGCAATTCGGCCACGGGCGAGTTCCTGCCCCATGTTTCGGTGACGGTGAAAGGACAACACATTTCGGTGTCGACCGACGTGACGGGGCACTACATGCTCAAGAATCTCCCGCTCGGAGAACTCGAGGTCGAAGTGGACGTGCCGGGTTTCGCACCGCAGTCGCACAAAGTGACCACCACCCCCGATGCCACGCTGGTGTCGGACTTCGAACTCGTGCCGCAAGGGGTGACACTCGGCGATGTCGTGGTGTCGGCCACGCGTAACGTGACGAAACGCCGCTTGGCACCGACGCTTGTGAATGTGCTCGATGCCAAAATCTTTGACAACACGCAAAGTTCGTTCCTCTCGCAGGCGCTGAAGTTTCAACCCGGCGTGCGCGTGGAAGACAATTGCCAGAACTGCGGTTTTTCGCAAGTGCGCATCAACGGGCTCGACGGCCCCTACTCGCAGGTACTTATCGATTCGCGTCCCGTGTTCAGCAGTTTGGCGGGTATCTACGGTTTGGAACAGATTCCGACCAACATGATCGAGCGCGTTGAGGTGATGCGCGGCGGCGGTTCGGCGCTCTTCGGTTCGTCGGCCATTGCCGGGGTGATCAATGTGATCACGAAAGATCCCACGGCTTCCTCGGCGGCGGTGTCGCATGAGATTCGCGGCATCGGCGGGCTGAACACGTTTGAGAACAACACCAACCTCAATGCCACCTATGTGACGGACGACAACCAGTTCGGCCTCACCTTCTTCGGGCAGCTGCACCACCGCTCGCCCTATGACCGCAACGGCGACGGCTATTCGGAAATGCCGAAACTCGATGGGAGCAACGTGGGGTTGCGCACCTTCATGCGCCTGAACGAACTTTCGCGGTTGACGGCCGAACTGCACAACACGCGCGAGTTCCGTCGTGGAGGTGATCTCTTCGACAATGAGCCCCACAACGCCCACATAGCCGAACAACTGCGTCACAACAACTTGACGGGAAGTTTGAGCTACAGCTTCATCTCCGACGACACCCGCCATCGCGTCAATGCCTTCGCTTCGTTCATGAAGGTGCAGCGCGAGAGTTACTACGGCGGCGGTGAAATGCTCGTGTCGGACTTCCTCGAAAAGGCCAAAACGTCTCCTCTCACTACAGAAGAGAGCAAAGAGATGAACAAGCGACTGGTGAGCTACGGCCGCACGAAGGGCTACACCGGCGTGCTCGGTGCGCAATATGCCTATGACTTTGCCCGCCTGCTCTTCATGCCCTCACAATTCACCGTGGGCGTGGAATACAACCACGACGATTTGGAGGACAAGAGCGGATTTCGCAAAAACTACCTCAAACAGAACGTGCACACCACTTCTGCTTATCTGCAAAACGAGTGGAAGACGGAACGATGGAGCTTCCTTGTGGGCGGCCGTTTGGACAAGCATTCGCTGCTCGACCACGCCATTTTGAGTCCGCGTGCCAATGTGCGTTTCAACCCGACCCCCGATTGGGTGCTGCGCGCCAACTACAGCGCCGGATTCCGAGCTCCGCAAATCTTCGACGAGGACTTGCACGTGGCCAATGCCGGCGGTGATCTGATCTTGATCGAGAATGCAAAGAACCTCCACGAAGAGCGGTCGAACAGCTTCAGTGTTTCGGCCGACTGGTACACGCGTTTGGGCGCCGACTGGCAGTTGAACCTCACAGCCGAGGCGTTCTACACCGAACTGCACGATGCCTTCAACCTCACGCAGGCGGAACGCGACGGTGTGATCGTGAAAACCCGCACCAACTCTTCGGGTGCGAAGGTGGTGGGCGCTAGCCTCGAAGGCCGTCTCACGCTGCCGAAGTATTGGGCGCTGCAGGCCGGCGTGACGTACCACCGCAGTCAGTGGAACGAAGTGCAGCAGTGGGACGAAAACGACGCCTACACCACGCGCCGCATCTATCGCACGCCCGATGTGTACGGTTATTTCGTTTCGACCTTCACGCCGATGAAGCACCTCGACATCTCGCTCACGGGCAATCTCACCGGCTCGATGTTGGCCGGCCACCTGATTCCGACCGACTACGCCAAGGATGCCAACGGCGAGGATGACTTGACGAAGCCCACGGGCTTGACCGAATATGAAGGTCGCCCCTCGGCCACGGTGCGCCACGACCGCGTGATGAGCGGCGAGGGACAGGACAACGTAACGGTGCTCGGACCGCGCACGTTCAAGACGCCCGTCTTCTTCGAATGCGGACTCAAGGTGCAATACACCTTACCAATTCGCAGCTACTACAAAGCGCAAGTCTACGCCGGGGTGCAAAACCTCTTCGATGCCTATCAAGATGACTTCGACCGCGGCTATCCCCGCGATTCGGCTTACATCTACGGCCCGATGGCTCCCCGCAGTTACTTTGCCGGGATGCGTTTGTCGTTTTGATTGCCCGGCCGATGGTTGTATCACAGGGTTATATTGTTGACCGACGACAACGCGCGTTGCCTTTGCCGAAAGGTGACCCCTGAAGAAGGCGCATGCTTCCGTGAGGAAGGGTGCGCCTTTGTCGTGCGGGGGCATTTTTGCGTGCTTGCCCTTGCGTGCTCGCCCGAAAGTGCATAACTTCGCGCAAAGACCCGCACGGGCGGGTTGCGACAACAAGACGAACACGATGAAAAAAATACTCTTTCTCCATGGTTTTGCCTCGAGTGGGCACAACGGCACGGCGATCATGCTGCGCGACCAACTCTATGCCGACGACGTGACGGTGGTGGCACCTGACATCCCCGTCATGCCGGCTGAGGCGATGCCGTTTCTCCGACAACTGGTGGCCGACGAAAAACCCGATCTCATCGTCACCGCGTCGATGGGCGGACTCTACGGTGAAATGTTGCGAGGCATTCCCCGCGTGCTCATCAATCCTGCTTTCTCCATGGCGAAGCGGTTGACGTTTGACGGCATGGGACATCGCGAATTTTACAACAAACGCGAGGACGGAGCCAAAGACTTCAAGGTGGATCGCACGATGATCGACCAATTCCGTGAGTTGGAAAAACAACTCTTCAAGGGCATCGACGCTGCCGAGAAGGCGCGCGTGTGGGGCTTGTTCGGAGAGCACGATAAGCGGGTGAATCACCAGAAGGATTTCGCCAAACACTATGGCAAGGAACATTTGGTGGTGTTCGACGGGGAGCACTCGTTGAACGGCGCGGTGGTTTCGGCTGTGGTGCTCCCACTGGTGCGCCGGCTGTTGGAGCTGCCCGCGCATTAAAAGGGAGGGGAGTGACGAAAGTTCCCCATTTTTTCGGATTTCACGGGAGCTTTTCCGCCTTTTCCCCCGATGTGCAGCGCGTCATCGCGCAGGATCTCGAACCGGCCTGCCGCCGGAGAAGAAGAACGCTCGACCTTTCTTTGCGAAGGTCGGGCGTTCTTTTGTTATTCTGCCTGCATTTGCATACGAAGAGCATGCGAAATTGGTAATTTCGCAATTATATAGTGTCGAAAACGAGACAAAGGAAAAGATTACGACGTAGAAAAACAAGTAAAACATTGGCGGATTGTCACGAAGTCTGTATTTTTGCAGTGGGCGTTGCGTTTCAAATTGAATATTCTGTGTATTCTTTGGGGATATGCTATCGCTCCGCTGTTTATCTTGCGGTTTTCTTAAATAAACACCCTAAACCATCGATACATGAGGAAATCAGCTCACCCGAAAGTGCTAGTCGGGAGTCTTCTGATGAGTGCGGCGCTGAGTTTTGCGCTCCCCGCAGCGGCTCAACAGCCCACGACTCCCCAAGCCAACCAGCTCACGGGCATGGTCTTCAACAAACAAGGCGATCCGCTCGTGGGCGCCTATGTGCGAGTGAAGCAAGGCAAAAAGACCTGGACCGTTCAAACGGACGAGACCGGTAAGTATGTGATCAATCTCCCTGCCGGTCTGAGCACTGCGGGACTGAGCGTGGCCGTGTCCTACATCGGTATGCAACGCCAGGTGAAGGGAACGAAAGCCGGCGTGATGCACTATGATTTCATGCTCGAGGACAATTCCAAAAGCTTGGGCGAAGCGGTGGTCACGGGCTACGGCACGATCAGCACACGCGAGAAAACCAGCTCGATCACCTCGCTCAAAATGGACGAGATCCTCATGCCCGGCATGACAAGTCTCGAGCAGGCACTCGAAGGGCGCGTGCCCGACATGGTGTTCATGCAGAACTCCGGTGAGGTCGGCGCGACGGCGCGCATGCGCATTCGCGGTACGTCGACCCTCATCGGCAATCGCGAACCGCTTTGGGTGCTCGACGGAATTCCCTTGTCGGATCCTGTCGATGTGACCAACGAACAGCTCAACGACCCCGACTACATCAACTACATCGGTAACGCCATCTCGGGACTCAACCCCCAAGACATCGAGCGGGTCGACGTGCTTAAGGATGCCGCCGCCACTGCGCTCTACGGAACCCGTGCAGCCAACGGTGTGATTGTCGTGACAACAAAGAAAGGTGAGCCGGGACCGCCTCGTATCACCTACAATGCGCAGTTCAAATACACCGCCCGTCCGCGATATACCGACAGCAATATCAATCTGATGAACTCGCAGGAGCGCGTGCGCTTCGGACAAGACTTGGTGAACCTCCACTATGCCTTCCCCAATCACATGACCATGGTGGGATATGAGGGGGCTTATCACCGCTACGTCACGGGACAGATCGATTATGACACCTTCGTGGCTGAGGCGCGTCAGGCCGAGACGGCCAACACGGATTGGTTCGGACTGTTGACCCACGATACGTTCAACCACAACCACACGATTTCGCTTTCGGGCGGAAGTGAGACCGCGCGCTACTATGCTTCGCTCGGCTACAACAAAGAAGAGGGGGTACAGCTCCGTCATCGCAACGATCGCTACACGGCTTCGCTCAACATGCAGACGCGCATTGCCAAAGTGATCCAGGCCAATGTGCGACTCAACGCCAATGTGCAGAAGAAAGAGCAGCTCCCCGGCGAAATTGATCCGCTGGGCTACGCTTACGGCACCACCCGCGCGCTGCCCGCCTTCAACAACGACGGGTCGTACTACTACTATCAGCGCCACGCCTACAACGTGGGCACCGACAAGGACGGACAATACAAATACCGCTACAATATTCTCAACGAGATCGACAACACGGAGAAAAACTACTCCTCGAACGGCATCATGGCTGCGCTCGATCTCACCTATCGCTTCCGTCAACTCCTCGATTTCACCCTCACCACCTCCTATCAGCGCAACACGAGCGACAACGACACGTGGTTTGGCGAGAAATCGAACTACGTAGCGCAGCTCCGCAACAGCGAATACGGCGTGGATCCCATCCCCGGACAATACGGAAAGAGCGATTTGCCCTACGGCGGGGTGTATAATTCGGGACGCAACGTGAGCGAAAACTTCACCTTGCGCGCACAGGCCAACTTGCGTCATGCCCTCGGAGCGGACAAGAAACACCTGGTGAGCGCCTCGCTGGGTTACGAAATGAACACGTCGAACACCGACGGATTCAGCACCAACACGCGCGGTTTCTATAAGGATCGCGGACTGAAATATGTGAACATGACGGCCGAGGAGGTGCAGAAGTTTCCCTACTACGCGAAGTGGTTGGCGAGCAACACCCCTTCGATCAAGGCCGACAAAACGCATCGTCTCAGCGGCTACGCCATTCTTTCCTATTCTTACGGCAGTCTCTTGTCGCTCAGCGCCAACACCCGTTTCGACGCGTCGAACAAGTTCGGTTCGCGCAGCAACGAGAAGTTCTTGCCTGTGTGGTCGGCTTCGGGAATGCTCAACCTCAAAGAGTTGGCACTCCGCCGCTATGACGTGGTGAGCGACCTGCGTTTCCGCACCTCCTACGGTAAGACGGGCAACATGGTCGACAACCAAACGCCTAACCTGCTTCTCCGACAGGAAAGTGTCGACACATACTATGGCGAGAACGTGGCACGCGTCTTTGCACTCCCCAACCCCAATCTGCGTTGGGAGCAAACAGACCAATTCAATGCCGGTTTTGACCTTGCACTCTTCGACTATCGCGTGTCGCTCGGCGTCGAAGCTTACTACAAACACACGCACGACGCCTTCAACAACACCCCGGTTTCGTCGGTCAACGGGGTGGACAACTACGTGATGAACGGCAGCGACCTCTACAACAAGGGCTTCAGCATCAACCTCACGGCCTATCCCATCAAAACGCGCGACTGGTCGTGGATGATTTCGTCGAACTACTCGGTGGTGCACAACCGCATTGAAACGAAATCCATCAATGACTACACGCTCAACGACTATCTCAACGGTACGGCGGTGATCGACGGACAGAGCATCGGCACCTTCTATAGCTATCGCTTCCTCGGACTCGATCCGACCAACGGACTGCCGCTCTTCGATGACTACAAAGATCGCCAGCATCTGCTCGAGGGCAAAACGCTCGACCGCATCATGCAGCTCCTCATGGCACGTAGCGGAAGCCGCGAACCCAACCTCAGCGGATCGTTCTACACCACCGTGCGCTACAAACAACTCTCGTTGGCCGCCAGCTTCAACTATGCACTCGGCAACAAGATCCGTAAATTCGCGCTCTATAAGGATATTCTCGACGGCGTTTCGTCGGAAAACAATGTGCGCAAGGAATTTGTGGACCGTTGGCGTCGACCCGGCGATGAGCGCCACACGGACTATCCTTCGCTCATCAGCCCCAGCGATCCGGAGTACCAGCGCAATCGCTACCACTGGAGCAACTCGTCGAACAGCGAACTCAAAGGCTTCAAATCTTTCGCCGATAACTATTGGTCGATGTACGACAACGCCGACGTGCGCGTGGTGTCGGGAAGCTATCTCCGCCTGTCGAACGTCACGTTCCGCTACCAGTTCTCGCAGCGACAACTGAAGAAAATGCCTTTCTCCAACCTCGCGCTCGATTTCTCGGTGACGAATCTCTTCACTGTCAAATCGTCGGAGCTCAAAGGGCAGGATCCCACCCAAAATGGCTTCTCGCTCCAAACTGCTCTCTCGCTCCGCCCGTCTACACCCTCGGGTTGCGCATCACTTTCTAATTGCCACGACTCATGAAACAGTATATCTTTTCTCTCGGCCTCGGATTGCTCGCACTCACCGCGGTGAGCTGCAACGATTTCCTCGACCAATATTCGCAAGATCTCGTCGTGGCCAAAAGCGTCACCGATCTCAACGAATTGCTCATTGGAGATGTGTATCTTCGCAGCCACGAAGTGGACAAAGGCATGAACGCGGGAGTTTATGGCTTCGTCAATGCACTCGATGACGACATCAACACCACCGGAACCTCCCAACAAGGCAACATTGCCAACACGGCTTGGACGCATACCCTCGCACCGCTCTACGGTTACTTCACTTGGCAGCAGGATGTGCGCTACAATTACGGAGCGACCAACAAGGCGGGGGACGATGCGACGTGGAAAACACTCTATTCGCGTATCAGTCACGCCAACAATATCATCGACATCATCGACGAGATGCCGCATGCCACCAAAGAGGACGAAGCACTCTATCACCGGGTGAAGGGCGAAGCACACTTTGCGCGCGCTCAGTTCTATTTGGCGCTCGCCAATCTTTACGGAAAAGCCTATCGTCCCGATTCGGCCGCGACCGATCTCTGCGTGCCCCTCAAGCTCACACCGCATGTGGAGCACGACAAGGACAAACCGACCCAGTTCGAACGTGCCACCACAGGACAAGTTTATGCACAGATCGTTGCCGACTTGAACTTGGCGGTCGAACAGCTCACGCTTTCGCCCCAACCCGATCGCTATCGTTTGCACCGGGCGTCGGCCGAAGCCGCGGGTGTTTTGCTCAGCCGCACCTTGCTCTACATGCAGCGTTGGGTAGAAGCCGAACAGGCTGCCAAGCGCGTGGTGGAAAGTCCGCGGGTGAAACTGGCGGCGCTCACTGATTTCCAGATGGGTAAGCCCTTCCTCACCCGCAACAACCCCGAAGTCCTCTTCTCGCAAGGCGCCAACTATGTGGCCGCACAAGACAAAGGCACGTCGCTCACCGGCGCACCGGGAGATTTCTGCGTCACGCGCGATTTGTATGACTCCTACGTCGACACCGATGTGCGCAAACAAGTCTTCTTCTCCGTCAACGGCCTGTCCGACAGTATCTCGCTCTCCAATAAATATGAGCGTGTCACGGGCGAGAACCACATCTCCGACGGTTTCTTGCTGCGTGCATCGGAGGCTTACCTGAACTTGGCCGAAGCGCAGGCCATGCAGGGCAAAGATGCCGAGGCATCTGCCACGCTGGCCCGCTTGCAGCAGCGACGCATCGCCGACTACACGCCCACGCCGCTCACCGGAGCGGCACTGGTCGAGGAGATTCGTGCAGAACGTCGCCGCGAATTCTGCTTCGAAGGACAACGCTGGTTCGATCTGCGCCGCTATGCCGTGAATGCCACGCGTCCGCAGCAGAAAAGCATCGTGCACGTCTTCAATGCCTACTCCAATTCCAATGCCTTCCTGACCACGCACACCTTCGTGCTCCCTGCCGGCGATCCTGCGCACACGTTCTCTATCCCGCTTTCGGTCATCGAATTTGACAAGGTGCCCATGCCCAACAATATTCGTCCCAAGCGCGAAGAGGTGAAGCTGCCCAAACCGCTGCCCGTGCTCCCTGCCGACGACGAAGACAACCCCACGCCGAGCCCCGCTCCCTAATGCCCGCTCGCCCTCATCACTCATTTCCCCATTAAGCTACATCGTTCATGAAACAGCTCCTGCTTCTTCTCCTGCCGTTGCTTTTCTTCGCCTGCAAAAGCGAAGAGAGCATCACACCCGCTGTCACCTTTGAGCGCGATTTCCAAGTGGTAGACAATGCTGCCGACCCCGTACAGCATGCTCGCTACGAAATCTATAAAAAATATGGTGTCCCCGTCTATTTCAACGACACCGTGGCCGTGCACGGCGGCGCATCGCCTGCCGACAGTGCGTCGCGACGTTATGAAACGGTCGATCTCAATTGGACCTTCTTCGGCTACAGCCGAGGAGTCGAATATCGTTATAATTACCTCCGCACCCCCGAAGAGCAGCTCCGCGCCCTGCAGTTCGTCGATGCCTATCTGGCCAAGATCAGCCGCCCCATGCGCCCCTCTCCGTCCTGCTGGCCGACACCCTCACCGTCTCTTCGGCCAACAAGGTCGAGAAACCCGTCTACCACGTGGGTTTCCGCACCCTGGTGCTCGCACAGGTCAAAGACATCACCCAGCCCGATTCGGTCAAAGCCCAAATCGCCGAAATCGTCAACAGCATGGTCAGCGATCGCATCAAAGCCAATCGCGAACTCTGCGGAGAATTTGCCGATGTCAGCAGTCAAAAAGGGTGGTATGACCTCGAATGGAAGCGACTCAACGAAACCTCGCCTTGCCCCACCGTCATCGAGATGGGAAAGAAGAGCTACGTCCTTTCGGTCAATGCCCTTTACGATCAGCCGCCCTACACACCTTTCGATCATGAAGACCTGGTGACGCTCTTGCTCAAGGATCTCGGCAGTGGAGCCCCCACCGTCGAAAGTGAGGACGAAGCCATTGAGATTCGCGACAAAATGCTCAATGAGATCGGTGCCTTCGGATTCATCCGTGGTTGGAACCAGTCCGGCGCCTTCGCCCCCCGCGATGCCGACGAAGACCGCGAATACTTCATCAAGGCCATGCTTTGGTTGGGCGACGGCGGATTCCGTCAGCGCTACGGACATCTCCCGGTTGTCATGGCCAAGTACGAAATTCTGCGCCGCTTCGTCACCGGCGAACTCGGGGTGAACCTCGACTACAATCGTCTGAACGAACAATAACCGGGTGAACTCACCCATTCATCTCCCCATCGTTATGTCTATCTTCAAACCTCTCTGTTTCGCTCTCCTCTCCGCCGCAGCACTTTGCCTGACATCGTGCGGTGAGGACGAACCGAAAGCGACGCAATATAATCTCTCCGCGGTGCAACCCGGAGAGAACTTCACCGACCCCCGCGACAACAACGTCTACCGCACCGTGCGCATCGGCAATCAACTTTGGATGGCCGAAAATCTGCGCTACGCGCCCAACGGGTACAGCCTGGACGGAGCATACACCTGGGACGAACGTCCCGTCGATCTCACCAAAATTGTGCCCGACAACGCCGCCATCATCGAAGTGATCGATCATCTCTTCCACGATCCGAAATACAACGGTTGGGAGGTCGACGGCACCCCCATCGCGCCCTGGGTCGAAGGTTTCCTCAAGCAACTCAAGCGCGGACGCATGACCGTGGCCGAAGTGCGTGAGAACATCAAGTACCTCAACCCGGCCTTTGACGACACGCTCACCGTGCGACTCCTCAAATACGCCGAACTTCCTGAGGCCCGGCACAAAGCAGGACTGGCCAATTTCGAAAAGACCGAAAAAGAAAACGGCGGTTATGTGGCGAAAAACGGATTTCTCTATACCTTTGCGGCGGCACAACGCGTAGCGCCCGAAGGATGGCGCCTGCCCACCGACGAGGACTGGAAACAGCTCGAACGCACACTCGGTTTGCCCGCTCGTGAGGTGGAGCGCAACGAGGCTTGGCGCGGTGAGGGACTGGCCACCTTGCTTAGCGTGGGAGGAAAAACCGGATTCGACGCCCGTCGTACCGGTGGCAACCTCTACCAGCGCGAAGCAGGTAACTTCTACGAGAACAAAGGCAAGGCCTGGTATTTCTGGACCGCCACCTCCACCATGTTGCAAGACTCCATTCCGGCTGCCTACGTCCGACTCTCCGACCATTTCACCACCAAAGTGTGGCGTGGCACCAGTCGAGTGGCCAACAACTACCGTCCTGTGCTCTACAGCGTGCGCTGTGTCAAGGACCTCAAGTGAGGCCCTCGCAGCCCATCGCCTCGGCCGATGCTCGGAGCCGCCGATCTGCGGCGGCTTCGAGTATCTGCTGTTTTTCTTTTCCGATAACTCCTCTTTTGAATAGACCATTCTCAATATGTCTTTCCGTCATCTCCTTTTTTCGCTCTGTCTTTCAGCAGGCGCGTTGGCTCCTTTGGCCGTCGTCGCACAACCTGAACCCAGTATGTACGGCGACCGCGTCAAAGCCGACGTAAAACTCAACTATGTCTACACGCTCGATGAGGCCTTGGCCCGTGCCCGCGCAGAGAAAAAGCCCATTTTCTTCAACTGCTTCGCCGACTGGGCCATTCCCTGCCACGGCATGAACAAATACGTCTTCTCCGATGCTGAGTTTGCCGACTACATGAACCGCAATTTCGTCAATCTCTACATCGACGTGAGCAAGCGTGCCAACGCAGCCGTCGCCAAGCGCTACGACATTCGCCGCTTTGCCCACTTCCTCGTGCTTGATGCCGACGGCAACATCCTCTTGCGCATTGTGGGCGGCAAGAAATTGCCCGAATTCAAAGAAGATGTCATGCGTGCCCTCTCGCCCAAAACTTCTCTCCCCGGACTCGAAGCCGCCTATAAGAAAGGTAAGCGCGACAAAAAGACGCTCCTCGCCTATCTCTACGACCTCAATCTCGCCGACGACAAGGAACAGTTCGACAAGGTGGCGCAAGAATACGTGGCCACACTCAAACCTAAAGACTACGCCAAGTCCGAAACTGGTTCGTCGTCTCCAAACTCATCACTGATCGCGAAAGTCCGCTCTACAAGAATCTGCTCGACAACAAAGAGGAGTTCGTGAAAAACAACGGACAGAAGGTCAACGATTTTGTAGAGAGCCTCTTCTACGCCGAAGCCGCCGGTTACGCCGCCGGTTCCACGCCCTACAACGCCGATGCCGTGCTCGGACTGCAAATCGATGCTCGCCGTGCCAACATCCCCGACACCTCCGTCGTTTATGTCGCCTGCAAATTGGCGCAGTTGCGCGGAGAGAAGCGCATCGGCGAACTGCTCGACTACATGCGCGCCAAGGGCGATGCCTTCCGCTACGATCGACCGTCCTACGAACTCACCTTCGATTTTCCCGACATGACGGCCGAACAGACGAAGCAAGTCGTCGCCTATCTCCGCGAAGCGGCAAACCGCAACCCCGGCGAAGCCGGCAAACGACTCGGGTTCCTCGCCGATCGACTCGAGAAGCACGACGGAGTGAACTTCGAGCAGCTCTCGCTCAAAGATGCACTGGCCAAAGCCGCCAAGGAAGGCAAACAGGTCTTCGTGGATTGCTACACCAGTTGGTGTGGCCCCTGCAAGAAACTCGCTCGCGAAGTCTTCCCCCAACCCGAAGTGGGCAAAGTGCTCAATGCGCGTTTCGTCAATCTCCAAATTGATATGGAAAAGGGAGAAGGACCGGCCGTGTCCAAACAATTCGGCATCAATTCCTTCCCCACCATGCTCATCCTCAACCCCGACGGTACCAAAGTCGGCAGCATCGTGGGCTACTATCCCACCGAACGCCTGCTCGATGAGATCGCGAAAGTTCCCACTCGCTGATCTGCCTTCCACTTCATTCACGCCGCTCCCCGTGTCGCTTCCGGCCCCACGGGGAGTGGCCGCTGTTTTTCTTTCAATTCATTTCCTATGCGCATCTTCCGCCTTCTCCTTCTGCTCATCGCCCTGCTGCCCCTCGCCGGCACTGCACAGCGTTTTCGTGCCGTCGTGCCCTATGTGGAGCAAAATGGCAAATTCATGGTCGATGTCACCGTCAACGGTACCCGCGGCCGCTTCCTCCTCGACACCGGTGCACCCTGTTGCGTGAGCTACTCCTTTGCTCGCCGTGCCCACATCACACTCGGTGAGGCACAGACCGGACAAGACTCCAACGGCCGCCCCGTCACAGCACGTATGGCTCAGCTCGATTCCCTTCGACTCGGCAGTGTCGACTTCCGCAACGTCGCCGCCATGTGCTGGCCCGAGGGGAGCCCCACCGAGCGCTTTGGCATCGATGGCATCCTGGGCTACAATCTCATGCAGATGGGCATCGTCAAACTCAGCCGTGCCACGCGCACCTTTGTCTTCACCACTCTCACCGATAGCCTCGGACTCGATTTCTCGCACGCCACGCCCCTTCTCCCCGATCCCTACGTGCCTCTGATCGAGGTGCGACTCGACAAAGCGGTGGTCGACACCGTCATGTTCGACCTCGGTGCGCATGCCCTCTACGAACCCGCCGTGCGCAACTACGCGCGACTGTCGCAAGCCGGCAGCGCCTTCCGCACGCAGGCTTCGGCCATGGGCTCACTTTCCATGGGGGCTTCGGGCATCGAACCGCCCACACTCAAACACCGCGTCAAGGTGCCGCATCTCCGTCTGGCCGGTTTCGATTTTCGCAACGTCGCCGCTGTCACCACAGGCGGACACGATTCGCGCATTGGAGCGCGCTTGCTCGAATATGGCGATGTCGCCATCGATTTCCGCCGCCGCACCTTCTATTTCCTTCCTCATGACGACAAAACGTCGGCCGATGTCTATCTTTCCGATTGGGAAGTGATCCCCACGGCCACTCTCGACGGTAAATCGTAGCCGGTGTGGTGTGGAACAAGAGCTTGCCCATCCAACAAGGTGACCGCATCGTGGCGCTCAACGGACAGCGCTTCGACACCATCGACTTGGCCACGGCCACCACGCGCGGACTCCTCTCCTTGCCCGGCAACAAGGCCACCGTCACGTTCGTCAATGCTCGCACCGGTCGGGAGGAAACCACCACCATGCGCCGTTATTGAACTGCCCTCCGCGGCACGGAGTGCTGCGACGGTTTCGTCCCTGTTCTTGCCCCGATTTTGTCTGTCACCGCGTTCCCATCGCTATCGGGGGCGCGGTGTTTCGTTGGGTCGGACCCCCAATTGTGTGCAGTGTGCGCCCAATTCGTGAGATGCGCGTCGAAGCACTTCACGTAAGTCGAGGAGATGCTTGAAAGATGTTCTTTTGGTCAGCAACCATATCACGAGGGGGAGACAGACCAAAAAGTGCGCATTGCGGTGTGTGCCGGTCGGTGAGATAAATAGACCTCATTTTTTATCCTATAATAGAGGTGAGGATAGAATATTTTGTATCTTTGCGGCAACATTCAATTCCTTTCAACGAACACCTTGACACCCGTCTTTAATTCAACAGTATGAAACGTCTCCTCCCCCTATTCGCCTTACTCTTGCTCTTGTTCGCGTCTTGCAAACGTGAATTGACGCAGGCCGAACTCTTCGATGAGAACAAAAGCGGGGTAGTCCTCATTCTCAACAAGTACTACTACAAAATCAAACTCCCCAACGGCCAGTCCATGTTCTTTTCTGATTTGGACAAAGACGGAGATTTGGAGAACGTCACGCTAGACGTCAACGAGATCCGAAACCACTGCTCGTGGATGTCAGGCACAGGTTTCTTTGTCGACAACAGCGGTACGATTATGACCAACCGCCACGTGGCACAACCCTCGATTGATGAAAATGACATCAAGGCCGGTTACAGAAACCTCATTCGCGCCTTACAGCAGTACTACGAGTCTCAAAAGCAGCAACTCAGTGACCAGTTCGACGAGTTGGAGAAAAACAAAGAGCAGTATGCATACAATGAGGAATATGACGATGTAGAGGAAGGATATTATTCGAACGACGCCCGTATTCGCGAAATTGAACAAGAACAAAGCAAGCTGAAAAGCCAGTATGACCAATGCGATCAGGCTATTCAGCAACTCAATGAACTGGACGATCCCCGAGCGCTGAGAATCAGTTCGGTTTGCGAACTGGGCATCGCCTACAACGACACGCACGTGACGGGCGTCGAGGACTTCTTGGGCAAAAATCCCTGTGTGGTCATCAAAACCTCCGACCTCGAAGACGTAGATCTGGCGCTCATCCAGTTGAAAAGCAGGAGAACACCCGGCGACGCCAAAGTCTTTACCATTGAAGACGAGGATCTCCCGTTGGAGATGGGACAACCGCTTTACATGATCGGCTACAATGCCGGCCCGAATTTGGCGCAAACGCGTACCGGTATCCAAGCGCAGATGACGAGTGGAAAGGTGACCCAACTTCCCGACGGACAAAGGGTGTTGTATGATATTGCCACCGTGCAAGGTTCGAGCGGTAGCCCTGTCATCGATGCCGATGGTAACCTCGTTGCCGTCAACTTTGCCAAATTAAACGGCTCGGACAACTTCAATTTCGGCATCCCTCTCAAACGCGTCAAAGAGTTTATGAAGAGGTGATATATGCACCATTCCCGCGCTCTGCTTCGCATCATCCAGTCGTTTTCATTTTCTGGTAGGCGGCCGCCTGCTCTTCTTTCCCTCTCCTTCCACCGATCGGAAGGAGAGGGAAAGAAGAAAAATCAACAGTGAGGCTCAGACAAAACTAAAGTTTGAAACACCCAAAAGCAGAGTGCTTCAGACGCATAGCCTAATTTGCACTTGCCGGTTGACTCTACGGACTCTACATTTTTAGTCCAGAAGACGATTTAACTCCGTTTCCTTTCTTACTTTAGAATAGAATTTTTGTATCTTTGCCACAACCTCTGTGTTTTTAATGAGAGGTTTTTATAAGCGACTCAGATGTAGAACTAGGAAATCTACAAGATTATAAGCGAGGAGCCAGCTTTTACGAGTGACTTATGTTGTATTTACAGCATGGGGTCATTGTTCGTATCCCGCAGGCTTCCTAGTGCCTTACATCAATATGATCAATGCTTCATGCTTTTTAAATGTTGGGGATATTAAAATTATGAGCAAGGCAGATGATTTCTTAGATGAGTGTAGAAAAGAACCTAGGGAACTGGGCATGTTCTTTGCATACAACAGGGAGCAATCAACCTGCTGCGATTTTTCGAGAAGTAAAAAAACGTGGCTATGAATTTGAAGAAGTCTCTCCCAATAGATGGGCAAAAACGATGTTCTGTCCTGTTTGTGGGCAAGAGACAACACATTACAAGCTAGTAAAAGCAATTCCAGTTTTTAATCGGCAAGTGCGTTTGAGTATTGATAAAAAAACGCGAGATAGAATCTTGAAGATTTTTGGTAATAAAGATGCATTTACTGGAGGGACCATATCTTCTGTTGCAGAAATAGATCATAAAGTGCCGTGGACTCGACTTGAGGAAGATATAGATGCAAAAGAACTTACTGAAGAAGAAGTACGGATTCACTTTCAATTGCTAACAAGAGAGCATAACCTGTTGAAGGATAGAGCGTGTTCAGCTTGTAAAAAAAGAAAAATATTCGTCCTGCTTTCTTAGGGTATACCTTTTTGGTATAGCGGAGGGGCCCAATATCAGAATACTTGCGAAGGTTGTGGATGGTGTGATGGAGAGAAGTGGCGCAATGAACTATCAAAAAAATATTGAAAAGGATGAACATAAAAAGAGTTTGAGAAGCTTTCCTTAGATTTAAGGAAACTGGCAAAGAGTATCCCTCTAAATTGGGGGTAGGTTCAGAATAATAGGAGTGACGATAAAATCAATATGTTCTCCATTGATTCATATGAAAATTTGGAGAAGCAGATTGAAAATTTGTCCGAACCAGAAAAGAATTATCTTAGACGAAGATGGTATTTGTGGCGTTGTTCTGAATGTGATGAGTTCTTATTTTTGTGTTAACGATAATGTTGAGGAAAACCCTGATAGATATGGCAAAGCGTGGGATGTCAGATTCGGTTCTTCTATTGCTTTTTGATATAAAAGGTACTGTTATACCTCGAAATATGCGATCGAGTTGAGTGTTTAATAGCCAATCCACAAGAAATGATTCGATTTTATTATGAAGAGCAAAGTAGAGGCAGACGATTTGATATTCAGAATCGGTTGTTTATTGTTCATCATTCATTTGTTGATCCCAATAGAGAGTTTTATTTGACGTGTGCGTGGGAAAGTGAGAGAAATATATATATAATATTTTCGAAAAATGTGGGTGAAATAGAGTTTTTGAATATGATAATGTTTTTGTCAGCTGTTGTCTTTATCCTTGAACGAGAACCTCGTGTTGTGAGCTATAAGATTTCCGGACTATACGCTAGAAATCCTGATGTACATCTTAGTAGATGAGATATGAAGTTTGATAAGAATAATTGGAAAACGATAGATATTAACATAGACAGTCTCTGGATTATTGGGCCTAGAGCTAAAGGAGGGAAAAGAGAGAATAACTATCATGGTAACTTTGTTCCTCAGATTCCGGATCATCTGGTTCGTAGATATACAGAGCCTGGAGATATTGTCCTTGAGCCTTTTTATGGGGAGTGGAACAACCTTGTATGAATGCGAAAGCTTGGAACGTAATTATATTGGCTTTGACATCAATGAAGAGATTGTTCAGTATGTCCGATCTAAGATGGCAGGTGACAGTTCAATAGATTACTCTATTTGTTTAGGGGATGTTTGCGATGAAGAATTGTCAACTGCATATATATCGAATTTTTTGAAAAATCTAAAGAAGCAGCGGGTGGATTTTATACTTTCACATCCACCATATTGGGATATTGTGAAGTTTACAGATAATGAGGCAGATTTATCTCAGTGTGAAAACCTTGGATAGATTTTTTTGTCTCTATTCTTGAAGTCAACTAGAAAATACGGTAAAAGCATCTTCGTTCTGGGAAACACTTCGCAATTGTTGTTGGAGATTTATATAGAGATGGGGAGGTTGTCCCTTGGGCTTTTATATGATGGATGTCATTAAAAAGGAATATAAAATGCAAGCTCAAGGGGATCGTAGTTAAGGACATCGTTGGGCAATAGGGGAAAAATTGGATCTGAAGGGCTTTGGAGGTATCGCACTCTCAAAAAGTGATACATTCTTGTTTCAAGCATGAGTATATTTTTCGTCTTTAAGAAGGGTTAATTCTTTGGTCTATTCAAATGTTGTTCGTACTTTTTGCTACAAAGTAGACAGATATGGACAATGCAGAATATAAAAACCGATTCATTTTACTCAATAGCTGAAGTAGCTAAGCATCTGAAGATTTCCCAAAAATCAGTTAGAAGGTATATTGCAAGTGGAGAATTAAGAGCGATAAAAGTTGGTGGAGCATATCGTATCCCTATCGACGCTCTAGAGGCATTTCTAAATGCTGGAAACGAACCAACGACTACTCAATATGACCTGTTTGGCAAGGAGATATTGATATCTGATAAAAGCGAAAAGATTCAATCCGAGGAAGGTGTTCATTGGGATTGATATTCGAGAAGATTGGGATATGCCATCTAATTCAAGTATGACCTTTTGTAGATCTGTTTTGTGGAGCAGGAGGTCTTTCTAAGGGATTAGAGCAAGCTGGTCTGAATGGTGTGTGTGGTTTAGATTGGTTTGAAGAAGCAGGTAGAACATATCGACGGAACTTTCACCATCCATTTGTTAATGGAGATATAACCCTGCCTGAGAAAAAACAGGAATTCTACGACGTTGTTAAGTCTGAATTGAACGGGCGAAGACTTAACATAGTAGCAGGAGGATTTCCTTGTCAAGGTTTTTCTATGTCTGGCAATCGTTTAGTTGATGATCCTAGGAATTCTCTATACAGAGAAATGCTGGAAATAGTAAGAGTTCTTCAACCTGACTTTGTTGTTTGTGAAAACGTAAAGGGGCTAAGGTCTATGCTCGGTGGACGGGTTGAGAAGAAAAATTATAGAGGATTATCGTTCTATTGGATATGAAATGAGTGTTGCAACCCTATGTGCTGCTGATTATTATACACCACAGAAAAGAGAACGCGTTATCTTTATCGGGAATAGGATAGGTGTTAAAAACTATCACCCTTTGCCTCTACTCTCTCCTTCTGAATATTTAACTACTGGGCAGTCTATTGGAGATCTTATTGATCATCCTGCAGATCCTTCGTTCAATCATGTCCCAACGAAACATCGACCAGATATGCAGAAACGAATGTTAGAATGTCCAGAGGGAAAAAGTTTATACAAAGGATATTCTGATGCATGGAAAAAATGTCCTTGGAATGAAGCGTCATGTACAATCAAGGAGAACCATGGGGGAGTTAACGTACATCCGAAGTTGCCGAGGGTATTAACGGCAAGAGAAATGGCTCGTCTTCAATCGTTTCCCGACGACTTTATTTTCGAAGGAGCTAAGAATAAGCAGCTTGTTCAAATAGGTAATGCTGTTCCGTGTTTACTTGGAAAGGCTATCGGTCTTGCTGTTAGAAAGTCTATGGGGGAAATATAGAGGAGCGTATAAATGACTTTCTATTGATGTAAGTAGTCGCACGGACTCGAAATCAAGACATAATAACTCCGATAAAGGTAAACCGTTATCGGAGTTGTTATATTTTGTCTGAACACTACTATTCCTGAATTGAGCTTTCTTTTATTACCAGAGTTCGACCTAAGCAATTCACCTTTCTCTTTCGATGATTTCTATATTAAGCGATGGCTTTTTGGGCAAGAAACGGTATGCTGCTATGGCTGCTATGAGATTTGTGGCACATCCTCCAAAGCTTCTGTGTTGCGTGTGTTCAAGTTCGGTCTAAGCCTTTCTTCAGAATAATCCCACAGACTAAGTATCTTAATCGGCAGGTAGGCAGCAGATGTTGTTTTGCTTCGCAGGAGTGGAAAATCTTTATACAAGTAATCCACATCATAAGATGGTATTATGTTGTGGATTATTTTGTTATAGTATTCTTGAAATATAGTCTATTCATAGAGCCACGAATAAGATGATGAGAATAGTATTGTACTCTCTGAATAGGTTTCTATACTGCTATGAGGTATATTCTTTTCCTTTCTCCTTTTCAAATGTAATGCGCTTGATGATCATTGTCAAAAGTCCGACGTACTTTCAAAATCGAAGTGCAACAAATCATTCGTTTTTCATAGGTTCTAATCCATGAAAAACACCGCGGGTTGGCCTCGCGGCCGGGGCGCGTAGCCCCGAAGAGCGATACCGGTAATACAAAAAAGAGTCCCCTTTCGAGGACTCTCGGAGATTAATTATCTTTGTATTGCTTATGTACAAACAACTAACCTCGGAGCAAAGGTCGCAAATCTTTGCCTTGCTGCAAAGAAAATGCCCAAGAAAAGAGATCACACGTATCGTGGGAATCAGCCAATCCACGCTTTCTCGTGAATTAAGACGCAACAGTACCCGGTCGGGCAAGTATATTGGTTCAAGGCGCACGACAAAGCGATGGAACGTCGCAAGCGTTCCACACGCAATGCTGCCCTTGCTCCGGGAATTGTGTGGAGAATCAAACAACTCATCATCGAAGAACAGTGGTCACCGCGACAAATATCGGGCGTGTTGAAGAAGGAAGGCGTCAGTGTTTCACATCAATGCATCTACAACCTGATTCATGCCGATGCAAGCGGGGAATTGGCGCGCCACACCCGCCACAAGCTCAAATATAGGCGCCGCCCCAAACACAAGCCTTTCCCCATTGCCGATAGAACGAGCATTCATTCGCGTCCCGAGCAGGCGGACGGAAAACGCTTTGGGGATTTTGAGATGGATTTGATTGTGGATTCTCACAACCACGCCATACTCACAATCGTGGAGCGTTCCGCATACATGCTCTTCATGCACCAAACTTGCCCATTGGAAGAAGTCCGAGCCGTTGGCCAAAGCCGTCAGACGTCTGCTGCTGCCCTACAAGAAACACATCAAGACCATAAGCACTGACAACGGTCCTGAATTTGCCGCACACAAGCTCATTACAAAGTATTTGGGAGCGGTCGTCTATTTCGCCGATCCTATGCCTCATGGCAAAAGGGAGCGATTGAAAAATACAAACAAACTCATCAGACAGTATATTCCCAAACAAGCCAACTTCGATGATTTCACCGATAAAAAGATCGCGAGTATACAAAAGAAAATCAACAGTAGACCCAGGCAAAAGCTGAGGTTTGAAACACCAAAAAGCAGAGTTCTTCAAACGAATAGCCTAATTTTTGTACTTGCCGGTCGACTCTACGTAGCATTATAAACACCTTCAAGGCGTGAAAAAGAGGGTATTATGCCCCTCTCAGGAGGACATTTGACAATTAATGCGTTATTTATTTGGTTGTTTGTTTTTGGATGGTGTATTTTTGTCGTACCTATCATCTTATAAATAAAATAGTATGCTTAACTCAGTTAATTCTACACCTTTGGTAGGCTCAGTGGGTATCTTGAAGTCTGTGCGTGAATTGTGTGGATCACCAAATTCATCAGGAAGCAATTATTTCATACCCGACTATCAGCGAGGTTATCGCTGGGGGAGGGAAGTTACCCAACTTTTTGAGTGATTTGTATGAATTTATGAATCAACATCTGAGCCAACAAGACTTTTATTGTCTCCAGCCCCTTGTAGTCGTCGAACGAAAAAGCTGAAAGTTTGGTTTCGCTTCCAGAGCATGTTAAGGAGAAAGGAACGGTTGTTTACGAAGTTGTAGATGGACAGCAGCGTCTCACCACTCTTTTCTTGTTGATACACTATTTCAACGAACAATATCGAGGTAAAAATAAACTCACCACTCCTCAACTTCATTTTGAGACAAGAGAAGGAAGTGCTGCGGCCTTAGAAGGTGTCCAGATAGACACTAACGGTGCGGTAGTTTTTGGAAACGCAGGATGCCAACTGACCCAAAGTATCGATTTCTGGCATATCCAGCACGCTTATGAGTATATACACCTTTGGTGTGAGAATAATTTGGCAACCGAACTTCAGGGAAGCTTCCAAGATTTTGTGCTAGATCGGACAAAAGTTATTTGGTATGCCGTTGATGCTTCGCAGGATGTCATCAAAGTCTTTGAGAGAAATAATGTGGGAAAGATTGCTTTGACTGATGCAGAGTTGATTAAAGCGCAGATGCTTCAGCGCAATCGACAAGGTGACATCAATGCTTTGCGCCAACAGTTGGAAATAGCTCGTGAATGGGACGAAATGGAAAATGCATTGCGTCAAGAATCGTTGTGGGCGTTTCTTTTATGGTGGTGAAGTAGCTCCTGTAAATCGCATCGAAAAAGCTGTTTGCTTTAGTGCTAAAACAGAGAGGATTCCCTGAAGGTAGAATTTTCGACCGGGTGGAAGCGTATATGAAAAAGCAAAAAGAGGAGTCCATGCCTGATCTTAATTTAGTACAATTGTGGAGCGGTATTAAAGAACTTTACTTTGTGTTTGCTGATTGGTACAAAGACCATAGCTTCTATCACTATATTGGCCTTCTTACTTCGATGGGGTATCAATTGAGAGAATATTGGACGAGGCAAAAGCCAATCCTTTGATGACGAAGGACAGCTTTCTCAAAGAACTGAAGGGAATAATCGGAGCACGGATAAGAAAAGCCTTTAATTATGATGAGGAGAAAGGATTTCTTGTGCCTTCGCTAGAAGACGCTAAAGACTGCTATCAAAAGAGAGGAGCAGTGAAGGAACTCATACTGCTCTATAACGTGCAATTATGTTTGCGTCCAGATTGTTCCGAGCGTTTGCCTTTTGAGCTCTATCATTCGCGCGACTGGGATTTAGAGCATATTGACTCTCAAACTGAAAGCGACATCAATAGTTGGGAGGAGCAGGAGAAATGGCTCAGTGATGCGCTTCCTTTTGTAGAAACTCATTTTGAAAGAAGTAGCACAGCATCAGGATTTGCTGAAGAGCATCAATAAGTATTTAGATACAAAAACAGTAGATGAAGAAGTTTTCTCTGATCTTTGTGAACAAGTGCAGAAAATTTTTGGAGAGGAGGAAGATAAGTACAGTCAATCTATCGGTAATCTCTGTCTACTTGATGCCAAGACTAATCGCAGTTATCAAAAATGCACTGTATCCTGTGAAACGCTAAGATAGTGAAGCGTGAGGCAGAGGGACAATACATTTTCCCTGGTACTAGAATTGCATTTATGAAATTCTTTGATGGAGCTGAAACAGAGCGCATTACGGTGTGGTCACATGATGATAAAGTGGCTTTCGAGAAGCATATCTATACTACTATAAAAGACTTCCTCTAACTCAATTAATACATCATATGAGTGACTATATAAATTTCAAATCCTTCGTTGACGACTACGTAGCGATAGAAATCCCCATACTGCAACGCGACTATGCACAAGGTCGTGCAGCGCAAAATAGTTTAAGCACGCTCAATGCAAAAGGTGCAAAATTTCTTTGGCTTTCTTGATGGAGGCTTTGGAGAATGGACATCAACAAGAGTTGGATTTCATCTATGGTTCGTGCGAAATTCGCGATGAACAAAAATGATAACGATAAAAACGTTTCTTCCGCTCGATGGACAGCAACGACTAACCACCTTGTGGTTGCTCCATTGGTATTTGGCACAGGCAAATAACAAAAATGGATGAGTGGCAGAACAAATTAGGGAAATTCACTTATGCCACTCGCACCTCAGCACGTGATTTTTGTAAGCATTTAGTAGGACTTAAACTAGGGCGTTGAGCAGCTAAAATCTCCTTCAGAGACTATCAAGGATTATCTTTGGTTTACTTCTGCCCTATGCTTCTGATCCTACGATTGATGCAATGCTCCGAATGCTGGATGCTATTGCCAAGCAGTTTGAGAAAAGAGCAGGACAATTAGGGTTTTGCAGACGGCGATGGAACGATTGGATAATATCGTGTTCCGCGTGTTTGACATTGGAACCTATGGGTTAAGCGATGAACTATACATCAAAATGAATGGTCGTGGTCGTGCGCTCTCGGCTTTTGAGAATTTCAAAGCGGATTTCTTGGGTTATCTCAAGAACACAAAAATCTTTGCTGGTGAAATCCTCGAGGTGAGTAAAAAGTTGGACCATGCGTGGGCTGAAATGGTATGGGGTGCGCAACAAAACAAGGATTTCGACAAGCGGTATATTCGTCTTTTCAAACGTTATCTCTATAATCTCTGGGTAATCAATCATTTGAGTAATAGAGAGGATAAAACACCAGATGTGCTCACCAACACCTTTTCGGGTGAAGGATACGTGAATTTTGCTCCTTATGCCGACTTGCTGAATAAGAGCGAGGGAGAGGAGGTAAGAACGATGAGTCAATTCTTTGACTTCCTCGTTTCCGAACAGGAGAAAGAGTATCAAAAGTACTTCTTTGCTCCATGGGAAAAAGAAACATCGGAATATCCCTATATGATGGATAAGGATGTTTCTATGGTAGACCGCCTTACCCTCTTTGCTCTTTCTGAGTATGTTGCAAACTCAAACACTTCAAATCTGCCTCCAGAGAACTTTGCGCAGTGGATGCGCATTGTGCATCACCTCTTGGCTGATCCTCAATTGAGAACTTACAGAGTGCAGTTGGATTATATGAAAAGCTATCCGAACTCTTGCTGAACATCGCACACGAGATTGAGTCCTATCTTAAAAGAACTTGATATCACTAGTCTTGATTTTTTTCCAATAGCATAAAACAGCGTCTGGAGGACGTAAAAAGGAGAAACTGAATTATCTGGACACATATGCTCATCGCAGAGCGGCTTTGCTGCAACTAGAAAAACACGTATGTTTGAAAGGGACAAGTGAAGTTTGCTCTAGATTTTGACGGAAACGATGACGAATTCATCGTGTTCTGTGAAAAAGGCAGCCGAACTTATCTCGGTTGACGATGATTGGAGTGCTAAACATCTTTGGCCTGCAGTGATAGCGAAGTGTGAAGGAGTCATTTTCGACCTTAGCAATCCTGGGGCTTATGATTATTTCCGTCACAAAGAACGTGGTTCTGGCATACAATGGCGTTTGCAAGATTTTGCTCAATCGAGAACACATTGCAGCTGCTTTCGAAAAGTAGTAGAGGAGTATGTGACTTGTCAAAAATAATCAGGGGTGTGGCGAATTTTTGAAGTAGTTTCTAAAAGCCATCTGTGACAACTATAATGGTGGCAACCTCTATCAGCTAATCTCATTAAGTTGCTCCCTGATCATCCGTGGGGACGAATCTATCGCCGCTACAATGGGGGAACTTTGTCTGCAAACTAGTTGGCGTGTCACGCAAAATAAAGGCTATTTTAACCTCGATGAGCCTAACCCTGGAATGATGTTCAAGTAACTGTGATGCGTTTTGTGGTTCATCCGACATTTGGAGTGGTGACCTTCTAAAAAGAAGAAAACCGCTGAACAAATTGTATATTTGAATTAGCACCAACAAATATGCAGCTATGAACAGCTGTTTTTATATCATGCTTGGGGATTGTATCACCGCAAGTGTCTACGAGAGGAATACAAAGGTAATACAATCATCTTAGCATATCGAAAGTAAACGAGCTCCGAAATACTGTCCCCAATGCGGTCATGCCCATTTGGCGAAGAATGGTTTTCGCACTCGCGACTTTATAGAGTGATGAAGAGGGTTGCCTATGGTTTTAGGGAAGAAAGGTGCTTTCATCTAAGGTTATATGCACTGCACGATTGCCGCATCACTCCAAATATCGGATGAACCTGACTTTTCCCTCTTTTTTGCCCTCGCGCGTACGCGCGCGCGTCAGGAGGTTTTCGTTTTTATCCTTCACCTCTTCACAGGTATGCCGCAAATGGTTGTGGCACAGCGCATAAGGGTGAAGGCTTTTTGTTTTTAGGTTCACGGTGGGGATGGTGAGGTTCACCGCGGTGATGAGATGAAGTTTACGGCGGATGAAATCGGGCGTTTTGTGTTAATGTATTGATTGTGAGGTGGTTGAGTGTTTTGTAAAGGCTTTTTCTTGTTTTCCTTCACCCTAACGCGCTGGTGCACAGCGGATTGAGAAAGGGTAGGTGAAGCGGTGAAGGCAATAAACGAAAAACCCTCCTGACGGGCGAGCGTGTGCGCGCTCGTACGCGCGCTGACGTAGTGCGCGAGGGTGCGCGCGTTCGTGTGTTAATTGGGGAGGGAGATGGAAAAGTGGGGAGGAATGAGAAAGAAAGTGGGGGAGGAAGGTGAAGAGGGTGCAGGGTGATTGTGGGGCGGAAGGGAAGTAGATCGGGAGATGAAGGTGATGCAGGGCGTGAAGAATGAGGGAAGCACGAATCGGAAAAAGCCTTCACGCTGTGCGAAAAAGGGCAGTGTGGCGAAGATAAAGGGTGAGATCTCTCGAAGAATTGCCCGAAGTATGGGGAAGTACAGGACGGAGCGAGGAGGAAATTGAAGTTCAGGGGCTGAAAAGAGTGACGTGCCATCAAAAAAATCGCCGGAATTTGGATTCAAAAATGGGAGAATGGGAAAGAAAATAGACGGTAGAACGGGCAAAAACGAGATTGCTCCCTCAAAAATGCCCGAACTCGGCCCTAAAACGGGAAAATCGGGAAAAACGGAGATTTTGGAGCGAAAAAGGTGGGGTGGGGGAGCGGCGAAAAACGAGCTTTACTACCGATTTTTGCAATGCTATGAAGTAGCAAAATGGGCGCAAATGAAAATTTTTCTCGCATTTTTCGGCGATCTCTTGCAGGGAATGCAGAAATGCCCTACCTTTGCACTTGCAATCGGGAAGCAACGCTCTTGCAAGAGAGGGTTACGCTCTGAAAGCGACGAGGGCAGCGAAGGCGCTGCTGTGATCTTTGAAAGTCTTACATAACAGATTGTAGAGAAGTACAAGGAACAATCGATCGTGAAGCTTTCTTTTCAAGCGGAAAAGAAGTTGCTTCGGGTAAAATGAATTGTACCGTCAAATTCTACTCCTGAACAAAAATAAAGGATACAGGAACCTGAGCGACAAAAACAGAAAACAAACAAATATCATATTTACAATGAAGAGTTTGATCCTGGCTCAGGATGAACGCTAGCTACAGGCTTAACACATGCAAGTCGAGGGGCAGCGGGTTGAAAGCTTGCTTTCAATGCCGGCGACCGGCGCACGGGTGCGTAACGCGTATCAAACCTGCCTCATACTCGGGGATAGCCTTGCGAAAGTAAGATTAATACCCGATGTTGTTGCTTTCTCGCGTGGGAGTAACCAAAGATTTATCGGTATGAGATGGTGATGCGTCCGATTAGGTAGTAGGCGGGGTAACGGCCCACCTAGCCTTCGATCGGTAGGGGTTCTGAGAGGAAGGTCCCCACACTGGAACTGAGACACGGTCCAGACTCCTACGGGAGGCAGCAGTGAGGAATATTGGTCAATGGGCGAGAGCCTGAACCAGCCAAGTAGCGTGCAGGATGACGGCCCTCCGGGTTGTAAACTGCTTTTAGTTGGGAATAAAAAAAGGGACTTGTCCCTTCTTGTATGTACCTTCAGAAAAAGGACCGGCTAATTCCGTGCCAGCAGCCGCGGTAATACGGAAGGTCCAGGCGTTATCCGGATTTATTGGGTTTAAAAGGGAGCGTAGGCGGATTGTTAAGTCAGCGGTTAAAGGGTGTGGCTCAACCATGCATTGCCGTTGAAACTGGCGATCTTGAGTGCAGAACAGGGATGCCGGAATTCGTGGTGTAGCGGTGAAATGCTTAGATATCACGAAGAACTCCGATCGCGAAGGCAGGTGTCCGGGCTGCAACTGACGCTGAGGGCTCGAAAGTGTGGGTATCAAACAGGATTAGATACCCTGGTAGTCCACACAGTAAACGATGTATACTCGCGGTTTTGCGATAGATTGTAAGCCGCCAAGCGAAAGCATTAAGTATACCACCTGGGGAGTACGCCGGCAACGGTGAAACTCAAAAGGGAATTGACGGGGGCCCGCACAAGCGGAGGAACATGTGGTTTAATTCGATGATACGCGAGGAACCTTGCGGGCTTGAACTAACGGTGACAGATCTAGAGATAGATTTTTCTTCGGACACCGTTGGAGGTGCTGCGTGGTTGTCGTCAGCTCGTGCCGTGAGGTGTCGGCTAAAGTGCCATAACGAGCGCAACCCTTCTCCTCGGTTGCCATCGGGTAATGCCGGGCACTCCGTGGACACTGCCATCGTAAGATGTGAGGAAGGTGGGGATGACGTCAAATCAGCACGGCCCCTTACGTCCGGGGCTACACACGTGTTACAATGGGGGGTACAGAAGGCCGCTACCCGGCGACGGGATGCTAATCTTTAAAACCTCTCTCAGTTCGGATCGGAGTCTGCAACCCGACTCCGTGAAGCTGGATTCGCTAGTAATCGCGCATCAGCCGTGGCGCGGTGAATACGTTCCCAGGCCTTGTACACCGCCCGTCAAGCCACGAAAGCCGGGGGTGCCTGAAAGCCGTGACCGCAAGGGTCGGCCTAGGGGTAAAAACCGGTGATTGGGGCTAAGTCGTAACAAGGTAGCCGTACCGGAAGGTGCGGCTGGAACACCTCCTTTCTGGAAGCTCACACAAAGGGTTTCTGTTCCGAAGTTTAGGTGGAACTTGACAAAGTAAAGGTATGATTCGCTCGACCTTAAGAGCGATTGACCTGTACTTCTCGCATGATGTTATGAAACCATAGAGAAAGATGAAGCCGGGCCGACCGGTGGTGGTCACACCTTATAGTGGTCGACCGCACGGTTTGTTCTCCGCCCCGCGGATTTTTTCTGCCAGTCCTATAGCTCAGTTGGTTAGAGCGCCACACTGATAATGTGGAGGTCGGCAGTTCAAATCTGCCTGGGACTACGAAGGGGGATTAGCTCAGCTGGCTAGAGCACCTGCTTTGCAAGCAGGGGGTCAACGGTTCGAATCCGTTATTCTCCACTTCGCTTCACTCGATGAAGCAAGAGATCTTTGACATATTGAACACGCAACATAAAGTATTGCTGATGTGCGTAAACGACGTAAACGAGTTTACTCGTAAACCGGTTTACGAAACACACAATACTCCCAAGTAGAAATACAAAGGTAAACGAAGTACAGCTTTAAGTAGTTCTGCCGCCGAAGCTCGCAAGAGATTTCGGTTCGGAAGAGAAAGTACAAAAGGGCGTACGGTGGATGCCTAGGCTCTTACAGGCGATGAAGGACGTGATAAGCTGCGATAAGCTGTGGGTAGGTGCAAATGACCTTTGATCCGCAGATTTCCGAATGGGACAACCCGGCAGGTTGAAGACCTGTCATCCTGCTAAGCAGGAGGCTAACGAGGGGAACTGAAACATCTTAGTACCCTCAGGAAAGAAAATAACAATGATTCCCCAGTAGTGGCGAGCGAACGGGGAAGAGCCCAAACCGTGGAGGTCTCGGCCTTCACGGGGTTGTAGGGACCACGACGTTGGACTTGGTTCGATTAGAGGAACGTTTTGGAAAGAACGACCACAGAGGTGACAGTCTCGTACTCGACAATCAGAATCGGCCATAGTGGTATCCTGAGTAGGGCGGGACACGTGAAATCCTGTCTGAATCCGGCGGGCCCATCCGCCAAGGCTAAATACTCGTAAGAGACCGATAGCGAACCAGTACCGTGAGGGAAAGGTGAAAAGCACCTCTGTCAGAGGGTGAAAAAGTTCCTGAAACCGTACGCCTACAAGCGGTCGGAGCATCTTTATGATGTGACGGCGTGCCTTTTGCATAATGAACCTACGAGTTGCCGTCGTCGGCAGGTTAAGCGCAATGATGCGCGCAACCGAAGCAAAGCGAGTCTGAATAGGGCGCATAGTCGGCGGTGGCAGACGCGAAACCAAGTGATCTACCCTTGTCCAGGTTGAAGTCCCGGTAACACGGGATGGAGGACCGAACCGATAAGCGTTGAAAAGCTTCCGGATGAGGTGAGGGTAGGAGTGAAAGGCCAATCAAACTTGGAGATAGCTCGTACTCCCCGAAATGCATTCGAGTGCAGCCTCAGGGCGTTCCCTGTGTGAGGTAGAGCGACTGATTGGATGCGAGGGCTTCACCGCCTATCAAGTCCAGACAAACTCCGAATGCACACAGGCTAAGCCCGGGAGTGAGGGGCGTGGGTGCTAAGGTCCACGCCCGAGAGGAGAAGAATCCTGATCACCGGCTAAGGCCCCGAAATCGGGCTAAGTTAAACTAACGAAGTGTGGTCCCCGTGACAGCTAGGATGTTGGCTTGGAAGCAGCCATTCATTCAAAGAGTGCGTAACAGCTCACTAGTCGAGGGACTGTGCGTGGATAATAATCGGGTATGAAGCCCGGTGCCGAAGCCGTGGGATGTCTTGAGTGACATCGGTAGGGGAGCATTCGTCGGCCTTGAAGCCCAAGGGACGACCTTGGGTGGAGCTTCATGAAAAGCAAATGTAGGTATAAGTAACGATAAAGAGTGTGAGATGCACTCTCGCCGAAAGACTAAGGTTTCCGGGGCAACGTTAATCGTCCCCGGGTCAGTCGGGACCTAAGGCTCATCCTAATGGAGAGGCCGATGGCAGAAACGGTTAATATTCCGTTACTATCCCTTGGGGCGATGTGGAGACGGAGAAGTGACACTTCCGCGGGCTGACGGAATAGCCCGTTAAAGATCGTAGGCGTTGACGAGGGCAGGCAAATCCACCCTCAGAGCTGAAAGTCGACAGTATGCAGCGTCTTCGGACAATGCAATAGTGAAGGTAAGCATACTCCCGAGAAAATCCGCTAAGCTTAACCCATTGGATACCCGTACCGCAAACGGACACACGTAGTCGGGTAGAATATACTAAGGCGCTTGGAAGATTCATGGTTAAGGAACTAGGCAAATTGACCCCGTACGTTCGCAATAAGGGGTCCTCGTCGCAAGGCGAGGCGCAGAGAATAGGTCCAGGCAACTGTTTAACAAAAACACAGGGCTGTGCAAAATCGAAAGATGAAGTATACAGTCTGACACCTGCCCGGTGCCGGAAGGTTAAGAGGAGAGCTCAGAGGCAACTCGAAGGTTTGAATTGAAGCCCCGGTAAACGGCGGCCGTAACTATAACGGTCCTAAGGTAGCGAAATTCCTTGTCGGGTAAGTTCCGACCTGCACGAATGGTGTAATGATCCGGACACTGTCTCAACCAGTGATTCCAGTGAAATTGTAGTATCGGTGAAGATGCCGATTACCCGCGATGGGACGAAAAAGACCCCGTGAACCTTTACTATAGCTTAACGTTGTAACCGGGCGGTCGATGTGTAGGATAGGGCCGGAGACTTTGAAGCGGGCACGCCAGTGTTCGTGGAGTCGCTGTTGAAATACGGCCCTTCGGCTGTCTGGTTCCTAACTCCCTTGATGGGAGGACCGCGTTTGGTGGGTAGTTTGACTGGGGTGGTCGCCTCCAAAAAGCGTAACGGAGGCTTCAAAAGGTGCCCTCAGGCCGATTGGTAACCGGCCGTAGAGTGTAATGGCAAAAGGGCGCTTGACTGAGAGACCTACAAGTCGATCAGGTGCGAAAGCAGACATAGTGATCCGGTGGTTCCGTATGGAAGGGCCATCGCTCAAAGGATAAAAAGGTACTCCGGGGATAACAGGCTGATCCCTCCCAAGAGCTCATATCGACGGGTGGTTTGGCACCTCGATGTCGGCTCGTCACATCCTGGGGCTGGAGAAGGTCCCAAGGGTTGGGCTGTTCGCCCATTAAAGTGGCACGCGAGCTGGGTTCAGAACGTCGTGAGACAGTTCGGTCTCTATCTATCGTGGGCGCAGGAAATTTGCGTGGCTCTGACACTAGTACGAGAGGACCGTGTTGGACTGACCTCTGGTTTACCGGTTGTGGCGCCAGCCACACCGCCAGGGTAACTAAGTCGGGATCGGATAAGCGCTGAAAGCATCTAAGTGCGAAGCCGGCCACAAGATTAGATTTCCTTATGAGGGTCGTTGTAGACGACAACGTTGATAAGGGTGCAGGTGTAAAGACGGTGACGTCAAAGCCGAGCACTACTAATCGCCCGAAACTTTCCTTTTCAGCGCAGCAGAATCTACCAAAGCTGTCGCTTACTTTTTGCAATGATCTACGAAGGCGTAAGGTATGGCGCTGCGTAATGCAAGCGACTATGTAATGATGCGTGTTCAAGAGATATTTCCGGTGGTTATAGCGACGGGGTTCCACCTCTTCCCATTCCGAACAGAAGTTAAGCCCGACCGCGCCGATGGTACTGCACACCCGCGGGAGAGTAGGTCGCCGCCATTTTACAAGACAAAGCCTCGAGACTCGAAAGAGACTCGGGGC
>BNJV01000035.1_pt1 | contig 50709 bp, 54 predicted proteins | sample 8540591 | NCBI WGS metagenome assembly BNJV01 (sample SAMD00202457, study PRJDB9452) | human saliva metagenome | host: Homo sapiens | reverse complement strand
GCACATGGAGGTGTCTTTTTATAAATTCTCACTTTTTGGGGTCAGTCTCCCACCCTATTCAGGGTGGTTTTTGAATTATTTTTAATAATAAAAATCAACTAAACATCAGTAATAAAAAAGCTAGAACTTTTATCACCAATCCTTAAATATATCTCTTGGATTTTTCGATAACAGAAAAATATGAAAAATGTCCTATCCAAAGTCCTAAAAAGAGCATTATGCGCCCTTATCTCTGATAGAAAAGAAGGATCATAAAAGGAATAAAAGATAATACACAGCTAGTACAAGCCCTATAATTTTTGTTGACTTTTTAAAAAGCATAAACTACTTTTTAAACATTATTTGCCACCCACTGCTGTAATAGAAATTGAGAAGAAGCAAGGATTTCCGGTTGCAAGAGCTGCAAACCCTAAAACCACCCTTTTTAGGGTGATTTTGTTTATTTATGGGATAAAAAGTATATAAGTGTAAATAGCTACAAAAATCAAAAACAAACAAAACAAATAAAAAATTTCCAACCATAAAAGGTACTTTAACAATATTTTTCTTTTCTTAAATATATTCCAAACATAAGTAATACGAACCATATTAAATAAAAACAGTAGTCTCATATAACTTCCTCCTTATCTTCATTTTGATATCCTATTCAGGGTTGTTGTTCATATTTTTTTTATAAATGTGAATACCCATACAAATAAATAAAGTAAGTAACATTGTTCGTTCAAAAGAAATACTATCACCAAAAGCTTTCACCATAAAAAAATATCATAAAAAAATATCAAGTGAAAACTTCAAAAAAATCGTAAGACTTAAAACAGGAATCGAAAAAAATTATATGAATCTTTTTATTTTTTTAACATTATTACCACCCCAATTGAGTAATTAAAACTTCAATACGTCCGATGGTTCGACATTAAAATTTAAGCTAAATGTTGTGAAGAGCATAAGGTATTTTATCCCCACATTCATGATGAATCCTGTAGTACAGGTTAAACGACTGGGAACAAAAAAATAGCTCTAGTACTCGGTTTTTGAGTACACTATTACAGCATTATTTTTAATTTTTAAAAAAACTATTTTTTTGGATAGTAAAAATTTATCGAAATATCCTTTGTTCATAAATATCGAAATTAACCATAGGACAAAGAATACAAAAACAAATTTAAACTCTCGATTCCAATGCTCAAATCCAAAAACCATATTAAGAAACGTCGCTAATGAAATGTAACCTAAAAACCCAAATAAAAAGAATCTGAAACCACTCAATTTTTCTCATTATTGCCACCTCCATTGCGTAATAACTCCTAAATAATTTAAATCAAACCAAACACCATCTCTGAATTCAGTTTGATATTCTACCATTTCACTCAAAGCTCCAATTTGAGGAGCTGCAAAAGGAAATTGACTAGTTAAATATAAAGTTCCTCCAGCCAAAACACCTTGGAACACCATGTTTAAATTATTTGCATCAACATACACTCTAGTAAAATTCCAGTAAAATTCTACGTCGTTTTTACAAAGAGCTCTATCCAACAATTCCTACATCTTAACAGTTTTTGTTCTGTAATCGACATATAAATAACTTTTTTATTTTATTTCTCCTTTACTTTTTATTTTGTTTTTATGTATACACTAATTTTACTCCTCTTTTTTTCTACTTAAAAGCCTTTTTTTTCATGTTCAGTGGCGTTATAATTAATTTTTAGGGTACTAAATTATGGGCTTACTCCGCCCCTATAACCCCGAGCAAGCATTCGACGCTTGACCCGACCTCTAGCAATTAAAATTCCAAAAATTCAAAGAAATCCCATAACAACAACGATAAATGAAATAGGCTCTCTCAGCGATTTATCGCCAAGAGAGCCTTTGAATTTGACAGGTGAGAGCCGGTCTCTACTACCACACTCCTTGTCGCGTATTTAACTGAGAAGGATTTACGCACTAATCTTCAAAGGCACTTGTCTCGTACTTACTGAGGAGGTTTTACGCAACAATCTGCACCTTTGAAGAGAAACGGATAAACCTTGGATTTTATAGTAGTGATAGTAGGGAATAAGAATCGAAATGAAATAGAGCCCCACAGCGGATGATCCGCCATGGGGCTCTTTGAATTCCGATAGGTGAGAGACTACAGGCTAGAGCCGGTCTCCTACATTCACTACTATAAACAAATCCAAGGATTTAGAAGTTTCTCTTCAAACCTTCAGTTTGTATTATTTGCGTAAACGTTCGATGTCTCGCGCGATTTCAACTTCTTCGTTAGTTGGGATGTTTAATACAGTAACTTTCGCACCTTCAGAAGAAATGATCGCTTCTGAACGAGTATCGTTACGCTCAGGATCGATATCGCAACCGAACCAAGTTAAACCGTCGATGATACGAGCACGAATTGTCTTAGAGTTTTCACCGATACCAGCAGTGAAGACGATAGCGTCCACACCGTTCATAACAGCAACATATTGTCCAATGTATTTTTGAACGCGGTCAACGAAGATTTCTACTGCAACTTTAGCATCTTCGTTTGTTGCACTTGCAGCTTCAACGTCACGCATGTCGCTTGATACACCTGAAAGACCTAAAAGACCTGATTTTTTGTTTAAGATGTCAACCATTTCATTAACATCTGTAATGTTTAATTTGTTCATTAAGAACGCTACTAATGAAGCATCGATATCACCAGAACGAGTACCCATTGTAACCCCTGCTAATGGAGTGAATCCCATAGAAGTATCTACTGATTTACCGCCATCAACCGCAGTGATTGAAGCACCGTTACCTAAGTGGCAAGTGATGATTTTTAATTCTTCGATTGGTTTACCTAACATTTCAGCAGCACGGCGTGAAACGTAGCGGTGGCTTGTTCCGTGAGCTCCGTATTTACGAGCTTTGAATTTTTTGTAGTATTCCATTGGAATGCTGTATAAGTAAGCTTTCTTAGGCATTGTTGTATGGAATGAAGTATCGAATACAGCAACACTTGTAATGTCTGGTAAGATGTGTTTGAATGCGCGCATTCCTACCGCTTCAGCTTTGTTGTGTAATGGTGCAAATTCTGCTAAGTCTTCAACTTGTTGGATAACAGTGTCATCAACTAAAGCTGAATCTTTGAATAATTCTCCACCAGCAACGACACGGTGACCAACACCAGTGATTTCGTCAAATGAAGAAATAATGTTTAGAGCTACTAATTGTTCTAATAATTTTTCTACCGCAACTTCGTGGTTTGGAATATCTTCTACCACTTCAAATTTTTGGTCGTCTCCATAGCTGATTGAGAAGATTGAATCACCTAATCCAATACGTTCTACTAAACCTTTAGCCACTACTTCTTCTTGTGGCATATTAAATAATTGGAACTTCAAGCTTGAACTTCCTGCATTAATCGCGATTGATTTTGACATGCACATTCTCCTTTAATTTCAAATTAAGCCCATTAGTGGGTCTAACAGATTTATTATAACATTTCTTGTACCCATTTTTCGAATGTTAGAGTGAATTTTCTGAATTTTTCTCTGTTCTTAAATTCTGGGATATCTCCAAGGAGCACTTGACTCACTTGTTTTGCGCCTTTTCCACGTTTTTGAACGATTAAAAGCGACTTGCTAAATTGCACATCTTTGAAGAGATTGCGTGGAAATGCCAGCATGGCTTGCACGTATGTTTCTTTTTGTAAATAAGAAAGCAACTTCTCTCCTTCAGGTGTATCAAAAAGGTTTGTTGGAACGATAAAGAATCCAACTCCTGCCTCTTTCAAGTAACGCACTTGTTGCTCGATGAGTAAGTGATGCGCGAATGAATGTCCTTCGTCGTTTTTCGTTTCAAAACGAGCGGCATTCGCATCCACTGGATAGTAGCCGACTGGTAAATCACTCACTACGAAGTCTTGTGGATCCACAAGTGAATCTTGCAAGCCATCTTGTAAGGACGTCTTCACATCCAACTGCTCTAACGCGAATGCTTGTAAGGCTAAATGAACGAGCACTTCGTCATTATCGATGGCTGTTGCACTACAGTTTTGCCAGCAGATTGTAAGAATAACAGAATCGTGCTGAGTAAGTTCCCACTTCCTGCTGCAAAGTCCGCAATTTGTAACGGTTCGTCTTTCTTCGTCATTTGGTCGATCATATACGCCACGAGTAACCCGATGGCATCTGGCGTCATTTGATGGTTCATTTGTAAGCCATCTTCCTTAGCGGCTTTTAAGAACGTGAATTGAATCATTCGGCGAATCTCTTCACTCGAATAGCTTGTTAAATCTAATTGTTGATACGCTTTGTTTAATTCTTCAGCGACTTCGTTACTTGGCAACCCTTCGACTTGTTGCGCAGTGTTATCGTTCACGATATTTTGTAATGTCTCACCTAGCGCCTCCACATTCGAATAACCGATTTCTTTTTGAAGCACCTCTACAGCTTTTGCCAATTCTTCGAACGCTTTGATTTCTTTACCTGCTTCGATAAGAATCCCTCCTTCTATTTTTTAAGAGTCTTTGAGCTTTGAATGATATGAAATAGGTTCATTCACATTTTTTTGCTAACAAAACTACGTAGAACGTTCAGATTCTATAATAGCAATACTAGCGATTGTACTCAATGTGAATTACTGACTCTGGAAATTTATTTCCTAGAGTCAGTTTGAAGCTTGAGAGGAAGGAAGACGCATGGCTTCCTCCGATACAGCTAGTATAGCAATTATAGAAACATCTGAAAAGTTCGCAGTAGTTTTGTACTCTCTCAAATTTCCTAAAAAAAAGGATGTGACTGAATGTCACATCCTACTCAATATTATTCAGCAGCGATTACTGGATATACAGATACTTGTTTTTTGTCACGGCCTTTACGTTCGAAACGTACAATTCCGTCTACTTTAGCAAATAAAGTATCGTCTCCACCTCTACCTACGTTTTCACCTGGATGGATTTTTGTTCCACGTTGACGGTATAAAATTGAACCACCTGAAACGAATTGTCCGTCAGCACGTTTAGCACCTAGACGTTTCGCTTGTGAGTCACGTCCGTTTGATGTAGAACCGCCCCCTTTTTTATGGGCGAATAATTGTAAATTCACTTTTAACATAGTTGTGCACCTCCTTGATTGATTATGCAACAGTTACAGCTAGAAAGTCTTGATATTCCGATTGAATATCTTCTAACCCTAGTAATAGACTATTTAATAAAATTTGAGTTGTATGTTCTTGCTCTTTCGTCAAGTCTTCTACAACTTCCATATATAAGTAACCACCCTCAACCTCGTCGACTTCGACACACGGTTGGTATCCTGCTAACTTCTCAATGCTGTTCACAGTTGTAATGGCTAGAGCCGATACCCCTGCGCAAACAATATCTGAACCATATTCACTAAAGTCTGCATGACCAGTCATTTCAAAGGAAACGATACGTTGGTTCTTTTTGTGTACAGTCACTTGAATCATCGTGATTAAGCGTTGATTGCGTCAATAACAACTTTTGTATAAGGTTGACGGTGACCTTGTTTACGGTGTGAGTCTTTACGACGTTTGTATTTGAAAGTTACAACTTTCTTTTGACGGCCTTGTTTTTCAACAGTTCCTTCAACAGTTGCACCTGCTACGAATGGAGCACCAACTTTAACGTCATCTCCACCTACAAATACTACTTCTTCGAAAGTTACTTTGTCGCCAGCTTCTGCGTTTAATTTTTCAACGTAGATTGCTTGACCAATTTCAACTTTAACTTGTTTTCCACCAGTTTTTACGATTGCGTACATATTGCACCTCCTATATTTTAGACTAAGACTCGCCAGTTTAAAGTGCCGATTCCGGTCTTTTGTACTCTAATCCGAGCGGTTGTAGCTGTGGTGCTTCACAATTACAACACGACTATTTTAGCAAAAAAGAACGCCCCCGTCAACTCTAGTGAATAACGGGAGCGTTTCTTTTTAATCAAAATATAAATGTTTTTTTCTCTAAATATCTATTTTTTGTTCTTAAATCACTATGAATTTCTTTGCAGCATTGATCCTGTAATTTTTTTAAACTCTTCCGTTTCGTCTTTACCAATGACTTCATCTATAATTTTTTTTGCACAATTTACGATATCGACTTAGTCTTTTACCATCTAATAATTCTCAACAATCGGATAGTATGCTCTTTTGATGCCCTCTTTTTAATAGTCCTAATATTAACTTTGAATCAGCGTTATTAAATGTATACGGCTGATATCCTTCATTCGATTTAACCATTGGTAAAAATGATTTCCCCGCATCTCCAAGACAAGTATGAAGTGTTTTCTTATTATGGTGAATAAGATTACCTATTTTCTTTTTTCGTATTCTTCTCTTTTATACCCGGTAAAATGATATTTAACGATATTTCCAATTATTTGTTTTTTTCTTGTTTTGTTTCATTTTTTTAAATTTATATTTGTTTTAAAGAAATTCTTTATATCCTTTTACTTTTTCTATTATTTATTCCTGGCCATTTGATTATTTCATCAGCTTTTATCACTGTATCTATTTCCATTATTTGTGACTTATTATTTTTTTCTCGCCACAAAAAAACAAAGTATACATTTTCTTTAGCTTTTTTAACCTTTTTAGCCTCTTTAGCAGGGATTTTATCTACGATTTTCTTCGATAAAGCTACATTAGCATGGCAAAAGGAATACAAAAATTGTTCATTCCAAATAAACGGATCTTCGTTGTGCTCTTCCGATTTAAAAACCATCAAATTTTATCATATATTTCTCTCCATCAAAATCTGCTTCTACACATTTTCTAACGGGGTGGCTTACAATTACAATAGTATCACTCATACATTTTCTCCTTTACCTTTTCACTTTGCTTATGATTGATAACACAACTGAATTATATCATTTCCATTAAAGCCTTTTCAAAATAAAAAATAACATCGCTCAAACTTTGACAGCTGTGCGATGTTATATCCAACAATTTTTCCATGCAAATTGATTAAAGGAGTCGAATTCGACCCCTTTAAAACTTTATATTATGAAAGAAATCCCGTACTGTTTTCTATTACTCTGCGCCTTCCACCAACTGAATCTGCAGAATCTCTTCCACTGCAATACGGCGGTAGCCCTCTTCTGTCTTTAGCGAGATTTCACTCTCGTATAATTCACTCACTTCGCCAATGAGCGTTTGTCGCATCATCCGATACGGCACCGTAATACTCGCTTGCAACTTCCCTACATACAATTGCGACAGCAACATCCATTTCTCTTCCATCGTCAGTAGACTCGTCTGGTTCTCGCGCTTGCGTTCATCCTTTAAGGACGTCGTATGTTCAGACAGGAAAAATCCCATCCACTTCGCCATGCCGCGATCCTTGTGCTCTCTTGCCGAGCGATACGGCAAATACGCTCTTTCCATTATTTCAAACCGTCTAATCCTCCAGCGGAATGTCCTCCGACTAATTTGCTTCTAGCCACCACGCGCGAACCACCTTCCAGAGCGTTCCCTTTTAAAAGCGAGGTGAATCCGTATTGGTAGCGGACCGTATCAATCGCCGTCTGGAGCCTTTCTTCTTTCTCAACTGCTTCAATATCTTCGAATAGTGAAATGAGTCCAAAGCTTTCTTCGACAAATCCGGAATACCGCACCGCCACATTACGCACCGCACCGCCTTTGTATTTCTTACGAAAGAGTTCCAAGACCACTTCCGACAGCACCGAAGTGCGATTCGTCGGGTCAATCTTGCGCTGCGCCTGTATCGACGATAAACCCTCGTCCTTGGAGTAGCCTACGTGAATCGAAACAACCGTCGCCTTCTTCTTAATCCTGCGCATGCGAATCGCCACCTGCTCTGCCATCTCGCGAAGCACGATTTCGATATCGCGCTGGCGGACATAGTTACGCGGAAGCACCTGTGAGTTCCCGAGCCCTCTTGACTTGGGGCGATACGGCACATGTACATTGCTCTCATCGATGCCATTGCGTGAAACCATAAATCGAGCCCTACGACGCCAAGCGCTTGTTTCAATCGGTCGGGGTTCGCATTGGCCAGTTCGCGAATCGAATAAATCCCGAGCGCATTCAACCGCTTCTCCATCCGCGAGCCAATCCCCCCAGAAGTCTGTCATCTCTGGAATTCCCCAGACCTTCTCTTCGACATCTTCATACGACCAGTTCGCTCGCATATGCGGAATCTTCTTCGCCTCATTATCGAGCGCTAATTTGGCCAAAAGCGGATTCGCATTCGACATGCCAACCGTCGAGTAAATCCCCGTCTCCTTCCAAATCGCCCGTTGAATATCCGCAGACACCCGGTCGAGCTTTTCCCGTCTAGACAAGGCATCATCCGGCACAAAATAATTCAGCGACGACGTTAAATCAACAAACCCTTCATCAATCGAATACGGAAAAATATCCTCTGGTCCACCGAAGTTTTGAAACACGCGTTGAATTTGCATGTTCACCTTAATATACTCGTCCATCCGAGGTGGCACGATATGCGTTACCTTCGCCCAACTTTCGATAAACCGCACATACTGCGGTGTCACTTCGATTCCTTGACGGCGCGCATTGGCATAACTAAAACGACGCGTTTTGACATCAAAGGGTAATTCATACGCGCGACCGACATTGGATTTCCCAAAGACCTTCTTGAACGTTGGGGAGGACGCTAAAATCAATCCCGCCGAATTATCCGCACGACTCATCACGCACAGCGACGTCTTCAATGGATGCAGCCCCCTCGCCACACATTCCACACTCGCGTAAAAGGACTTCATGTCCACAAAGGCAATATCGCTTCTCGGTTCCTTCGAATAGTCAAAGCAGCCCATCTTTATCCCTCCAACGGCATAAAGTTTCCAACAATCATTCCTACCACTCGTGGTTCTTCCTCGTACGGAGCAAATAAGTCCGCATAGTCTGGGTTAAACGATACTAACCGCAACCCGTCCCTTTCACGGTACACGCGCTTAATAAACGTCTGTCCGTTCCATACCACCGCATAGACCGCCCCATCATAATCAAACCCCGTCTCACGAATGAGCGCCACCGATCCATTATGGTAGCGTGGTTCCATCGAGTCTCCCGATACCCATGACGCAAAATCATGCGCCAACTCCTCATCGTAGTAAACCGTATCGTAGTCTCGGTCGTTGTAAATCGTCGCCCCAATCCCAGCCGACATCTTCTCGTACACATGATACGCGACTAGTTTCTTCTTCATCGGCACCACTTTTTGGTGTTTGTTCCTCGGTTGCTAGCGCGCGGACATAGCGCACCGCCTTCTCTTGATTTGGCGGCGTGAGCGTGTGGTATAGTCGTACAATTTCTATTTCTGTAAAAATATCCCTTTGGCACGGATAGAAGCTTCTCCAGCTGTTCTACCTTATCCGAAGCTGGCACCTTCACTCCACGCTCCCAAGCAGAATAAGCCTGCTTAGAGACACCCAGTGCATTAGCGAGCTCTTGTTGCGTGAGGCCTGCGCCACTCTTCGTTCTTTTTAATTTCTCTGGTTGATACATCGTACACCTCCTGAAAATATGTAAACCTATTTGGTTGACTTCAGTATAAAACAGTCCCTCGCCACTTGCAAGTAGAACGAATAGTCAAAAATCAAAAATTAACTTATAAGTTAATTTCGGTTGGTGCTGATACCCTGCGAATCCTAGCGGATTTGGCCATAAAAGGCTGTAATGGGGCACCGACTTGAGCCTTCAGTCTCAAGTTCTACCAAGCTTCAAACTGACTCTACGGGAATTCCCTAGAGTCAGTAATTCACATCGGTTGCCATCCCCCATTACTGCTATTATGGCATCCGCTGGATTCTTCGGTATCATTTTTTTGAAGTGTAACATATATGCTACTTTTTACTTTTTTTCATGCAAAAATGGCGCGAGAAAATTTTATACAGACAGCTCATTTCAACACACTTTAAATCAAACAAATTTTGTATAAGTGCGCTCGGTACTTTATAGGAGATCCCTTTAGAAATGGATCAAAGGATTCACTGCATCCAGATTTTTAATCATTTTTAAATAGAACCGCTGAATAACTTTTATATCCTTCTATAACTAGAAATTCGGGCGATTATATCCTAAAAATTCAGTTTTCGGAATAGATCCAACGAAACCCGTCGATTTTATTTTTCAATTTTTTTGGACAAAAAAAAAGAAGAAACAAAGCAACGACTGGCTGCTTCATTTCTTCTAAAATTCATTACATTTCTAAGCTAACAAATGAATAAGGAACTAATTCTTCTAAGCGTAACTCACGAATTTCGCCTTTTCCATTCAATAAAAATACAAGAGTATCTGGTCCGCAGAACTCAACCATCACTTGACGACAAATGTTACATGGTGGCAAGAATCCTTCTGTTTCCCCCGCAACGGCAATCGCTAAAATATCGCCTTTACGATAGCCTTGTGAAGCTCCGTAGAAAATCGCGCTACGTTCTGCACAGTTGGTTACCCCAAACGATACATTCTCCACATTCGCTCCCGTAATGACACGGCCATCTTTATATAAAACCGCAGCTCCTACAGGGAATTTTGAATACGGACAGTAAGCATTCTTTAAAACTTCTTTCGCTTGCTCCATCAGAGCCACTTTATCAATTGTTGTCATGGGTTGTACTCCTTTTTTTGTGTTGTATTCCTATTATACAGATTTTATAGGGAGATTCAACATTTCTCACTGCCAACTTTTTACGAAAATTCCGTCTTCAGTCCTATGCCAGCGTCCTTCAACTGTGGTACACTAGGTTCATTAGTGAAAGGAGCTAAACGATGCTACAGCTACAACATATTTCAAAAGTGTATCATACGGGAAATCAAGAGTTTCACGCGTTGAAAGATATCTCGATTCGCTTCCGTGAAAATGAGTTCGTCTCAATTCTCGGTCAATCGGGTTCAGGGAAAACGACACTCTTAAATATCATCGGTGGACTCGACCAATACACATCGGGTGATTTACTCATCCAAGGAAAATCAACAAGCAATTTAAAGACCGCGATTGGGACAGCTACAGAAACCACACCATTGGGTTCGTCTTCCAATCGTACAACCTTATCGGCCACCAAACGGCCCTCTCAAACGTCGAGATTGCGATGACGCTCTCTGGCGTGTCTAAAGCCGAACGCAAGAAACGTGCCATCGAAGCGCTCGAACGCGTTGGGTTGAAAGACCATTTATATAAGAAACCAAGTCAGATGTCTGGGGGCCAAATGCAACGGATTGCGATTGCGCGTGCCCTTGTCAATAATCCAAAAGTCGTTTTAGCCGACGAACCGACTGGAGCGCTCGATTCTGAGACTTCACTTCAAATCATGGAGTTATTAAAAGATATCGCCAAGGAACGTCTCGTCATCATGGTGACGCATAATCCAGCGCTGGCACAGACGTACTCCACTCGAATCGTACAAGTATTAGATGGAAATATCTTAAGCGACTCGAATCCATACGAACCAACCGAAGAACCCAAACAAGGGGACATTCATTTCACGAAGACGAAAATGAGCTTTATGACAGCTCTAGCCCTTTCGTTTAATAACTTATTGACGAAGAAAGGCCGTACCTTCCTGACTGCCTTTGCCGGTTCCATCGGGATTATCGGGATTGCCCTTATTCTGGCCCTCTCGAACGGTGTGAGCGACTACGTGAAGAAGGTGCAAGAAGACACCCTCGTCTCTCTTCCACTAACGATTAGCGAGCAGAACCAAAGCAATCTGCTAGCGACCTCTCCGGATTTGAGCGATAAGCCTTATAAAGACAATAACGAGCTTGGCGTCAATACAGTGTTGACGAATTTATTGAAAAAACAAATCGGGAAAAACGACATCGCGTCCTTCAAGACTTACTTGGACGAACACGCATCCGAAGTCGCAAAACTGACAAAAGACATTCGTTACCAATACAACCTGCAACCGTATATTTACGATAGCGACACATCGAACGGTCCAAAGAGCATTCTTCCGTCGAACATAGCAAGCGAAGTCGACACGACGAACCAAACGATTAAAGGCTACTTGCAAAATATCGACTATTGGAGCCAACTTTCAAGCGACGAGGAAATGCTTCAGGCGCAATATGATGTGCTAGAAGGTCGCCTTCCAAAGGATAAATCTGAAATCGTCCTTATCGTCGATGCAGATAACCAAATCAGTGACTTGCTCCTTTATAGCTTACGCATTAAAGACCCTAGCGAATTAAACGATGTGAAGAAACTGGACGAACTTAAATCGCAAACGTATCAATATAGTGATTTCATCGGGAAAACATTCAAAGCCGTTGTGAACACGAACCGTTTCGTGAAAGAAAACAACCAATGGATGAATAAAATTGACGACGAAGCGTATATGAAGACGCAAATCGAGAATGGCCTCGAGCTTAAAATCGTCGGCGTTCTTCGTCAAAAAGAAGGCACAAGTTCTGGTGTGAACTCTCCTTCTGGTGGTGTAGCTTACACAAGCGCCCTTATCGATTACACTTCTGAACAAATTCAAAACAGTGACATCGTGAAAGAGCAAGAAGCTAACCCAACCATCAATGTATTTACTGGTAAGCCATTTGCCAAAGATCCAAAACCATTCAATTCGGCTGATTTAACCGAAGAAGAAAAAATCCAGTTGGTCAAATTGACGCCTGAACAACAAGCGCAATACATCCAACAATACAACGAAAATTCGGCTGCAACTTACGAGGAAAACCTCGCGAAACTGGGTGTCATCGACAAATCCAAACCGGCTGCCATCGAGTTCTACACCTCTTCGTTCCAACAAAAGCAAGAGTTAAAGGACTTCATCAACGCCTATAACACGGCGAAAAAAAGACGCCGGCGAAGACGACAAAGTGCTCGCCTACTCCGACGATATTCAAACCATCATGTCTTCGATTACGACAATGGTGGGCGTGATTACAACCGTACTCGTTGGTTTTGTTGCCATCTCGCTCATCGTATCATCGATTATGATTGCGATCATCACGTACATCTCGGTTCTCGAACGTACAAAAGAAATCGGAATCTTACGTGCAATGGGGGCTTCGAAGAAAGACATCCGTCGCATCTTCACGGCCGAAACAGCCATCGAAGGATTTATCTCCGGGGTGCTCGGTATCGCCATTACGCTCCTTGCGACACTTCCAATCAATGCCGTCGTTGCGAAAATGACAAACGTGGAAAACGTGGCGCAATTACCATGGGAAGCAGCGCTTATCCTGATCGGTATCTCGATTGTACTAACAATGTTAGCTGGACTCATCCCTTCACGCATCGCCGCGAAGAAAGACCCAGTCGAATCGCTCCGCAGCGAATAACAACTAAACTTCAAAAGGTGGATAAAGGCCTCGGCCTTTATCCACCTTTTTTGTTGCCTCAATTAACATATATGTTAATTTCGCTCCCCGTCCCTGCACCCTAGTCCTAAAAGGCGAAAGACAACTCGACTTTTCACAACCAATTGTATTAGTACCAAGGTTAGCGTAAGGACAGAATTGAAAGCTACACTTATTCAGTGGAACGAAAAAACATCTTCAGATTATATAGTGGTATTTGTAAGGACAAATACCCAATGTGAATTACAGCTGCTAAGAAATTTATTTCCTAGCAGCTGTTTGAAGCTTGGGAACCTGGAGACTACAGGCTCCAGGTGGTATCCTTACATTTACCACTATTAAAACATCTGAAGATGTTGATAGTGAAACTGATTCAGTTTATTTATACAATTTCTACCCTCTCACAACCAATGAGTTAGCCCTGAGATACACAATTTATTTATCCTAATCTAAAAAAACAAAAATCCTCTGGACTCTATAGTGGGAACAGTAAAGAGAAGCAAGCAATGTGAATTACCGAGGGTTCGTGATTCATCACTTACCCTCGGTTTGAAGCTTGCTAGGAATTGAGACTTCGGCTCAATCCGGTGCCTTTACTGTCACCACTATGAAGATGTCCAGAGGACTTATTTTGTTTTTCGATACATCTGAAGATGCTATAGTGACACTCATTTAGTGTATGGATGAAGTTGAGCTCGCCATCGCAGAAATGGCGTGCGTTTCCCGAAACGTCCGCACGACTCGTTCCGAGTCCCTTCCGGCGTTCCGGTCCAACGGTCCATTTCTGAGCGCGATGTCTCACATCCTAGGCTAAAGAACCCATTGGATCCCATGGGGCTAACACAATTGGTTCGCTGTTGAAAGCGTCGAGTTGCTCTTTTGTAAGAAACTCTTTTCTGACAACGATTTGATACGTATACTCATCCATCCACGCATCACTCATCATCCAGAACCCTTCAACCCCAGACTCTTCGCCCCAACTGTTTTCCACTTTCCAGCGATTTGGTTTGCCATCGACAAGGTTCACCCCTGTTAATACCATTGCGTGCGTCATTAAGCTATCGCCGTATTCAAGACGTTCGCCTTTAGTAAGTGAATAGTCGATACCCGTTAACCCTTCAAGGTCAAAGTTATTCAACGCAAGACGGCCGTTACCGCGGTTTGAAGATTGGCCGACATCACAACCGAACCAGACAGACTCGCCTTGTTCTAATTGGCGAATCGCTAATTCTTTGAACGTTGCCATGTCTAAGTTCAAGTAGCGCACTTGATTTCCAACGACATTTCCAAGCATGTCAACAGTGTATGAACGGTTGAATGGTTTGTCCGCTGTTGGTGAGTTGATGATAGACACGTAATCGTCCAAATCTAAGCCCACGAATTGTTCGAAGAAGCTTTGTGGTGTCAAATTCAAGTGACGGTGGAATTCCTTGTCTTTATCGCGATATTCGAAGTCGAATGTTTCTGGCGGAGTTCCAAGAGTCACGCTAAGTAAGTCGTACACTTCTTGCATTAATTGTTTACGCGTTTCGTTGATTTCCTCTTCGCTAGCTCCACGTGCCACTAAGTCACGAAGCACTTTTGCGTCTTGGCGAAGTTTTTTATTTAAGTATTTGTTCAAATCGCTTGAAGCCGAGCTTGAAAAACTTTCCGGCATCACACTCTTTGGCACAACCCCATATTTCTTGAACAGTGACACAATCATATCCCATTGCCCACCGTCTTGTTGAGGTGTTTGTAAAAGAAAGGCTACATTGCGGCTTGTCACAGGTTCGCCCGCTGTTTTTAAAATATTTTCATGGAAATAATTGGCCTTTTCGTATTTATCCCAGAAAAACGTATAACTTTGAGAAAGTTCAAATTCTTCGAGCTTGAAGTTATTAAAGAGTCTGTGGCGGAACGTATTAAGCGCCGCAAACATCCAGCAACGACCAGAAGCCTTTTGGTTGGCTACTTCCCGTGTTCCAAATCAATCGAATACACCGGCTGATTTTCCACAACAGAAGCGACCGTTTCGCTGGCACCTTTCAAACCATTCTTCACCGCAGCATTTTGCGCCACGATACGCTCTGGCTTACTTTGAAAATTTTCTTTATATTGTTTCGTCAATTCCTTTGTTAACGTAAACATAACTTCATCTCCTTTAAGGTTGATACCCTAATGGTACTCCTCTTTACCCCCAGATGCAATATCAAAAATCGGTTAAATGCAATAAAAAGAGCCTCCTTCACTAAAAAGGAGACCCCATCGTTAATTTACATCAAAAACACGTACGCCCAAATGAATACTATATAGACAACCGCTGCAACAGCTGCTGAAATCTCAAACCATCTAGGGAAAAGGACAATTTTCTTTTTCCGTAAATAGAATCCAAAACCAAGCGAAATAATCAAAATTAGATTAAGTAGATATCTCATTACTCTCACCTTTCCTTTATTAAATCATCCAACTAACTGCTCTCTGCACTACTTTTATTCTTATTATAAAAATAGTCCGCTACCCACCACATACCAAATACAATTGACCACTCTATGAAAATTTTAGTCAAATCTGTGAAACTAAAATTCCCCAATAGTAAACTATTAGCAATATAACCATATATCATCAAAGCATATAAAAGTCTTTTTCTTAGGCATTTCATATTCACATCCTTCGTATCAAATGCAAAACAATAAATTAACCGCTTTCATTCATCTTTATTATACTACTCCTTTTTAAAAAAATAAAAGACTCAATTTCTATTTTTAATAAAAAAATACCACCACTATACTCCCTTTTTCTTCATGGAGGCCGCTCCTCCCCTCACTCAGCACACACCGCCAATATGATCCTTTATTTTTTTCAATCATCCTATGTGAAATTTCTACACATTTTATTGTTTATCTCCTTGAAAAATAGTAAAAATAGAGTTGAAGATATCATCTTGAAAAATAAGTGATTATCAATATATTTAAAGGAGAATCTAACAATGAAAAAAATTTTTTTAGCAGTAGTAATTCTATTCAGCTTTTTCTTGCTTCCTTTCTTCAATGTTTATGGAGTTCATATGCTCATTCACGACATACAAAGACTCTCTCCTAACGCCTTATGGGGAATCGTATTTTATATTCTTCTCAAATATCATATGGACAACTTTAGTAATCACGATTGTAACCAGATCTAAAAATCCTTAGAAGTGGTATTTTGACTGCTACAACATATTGCATCATAATTATTCTTTTGGCACTTCTCTACTTTGGTTACGTAAAACCAATACAAATTTTACTTTCTATCACACCTCGAAACAAGTATCTTTTCCTTTGCTTTTGTCATCGGAATACTAATTTCAATAAGAATCCTCTCAAAAAAATAAAGTACAATTTTCTTACAACAAAATCACAATCACCAAACAACATGCCTTACAGTAGTAGGGCATGTTGTTTTACTCCATCCCTTTTCCACTTACATAATGCTCAGCATCACACTCCTGCCGGTCCCCTTCCTAAGCATTACCGACAACATCGGCAACTACCCATTTAATTAAAGACAAAACAAACTCGCTAAACTTCCTCCAATAATGAAGCACCACACCCCTGCCGTCCCCTTCCTAAGCATTGGCGATAACATCGCAGCAGTTTATCAAAAAATGAAAATAAAACAGAATATCTGGCTGCTCCAATCGTAGAGGGTGATGGATAAACAAAAAGAGCATCAGTTGATTGAAAGAATAGTGGGAAGTTGTATTGAAACGAATAAGAGGGAGTTAGGAATTGATTCCTTACTCCCTCTTTGAGGCTTCAAAGGTGAGTGACTACAGGCACGAGCCGGTACCCCACTAAGACTCTTTCAATCATCAAACTGATGCTCGAAGATTTATCCATCCCATCGTAAGATGGATGAATCTGTCAGATATTCTGAAGATGTTTTTATTTTACCGGAGTTAAAGCAATGAACTGCTCGATGTTATCGGCAACTTGCGCGAGTGCCTTCTTCCAAAATGCGCTGTCCGTCACATCCACGCCCAACACCTTCGCAGTATCTTCCGCAGAAGTCACCGTTGTCGCACGCAATAACTCTTGATATTTCTCAACGAATCCTTCAGGTTGCTCTTGATAGATGGCATATAAGCCTTTAGAGAACAATCCTCCGAATGCGTATGGGAAGTTGTAGAAGCTTAAGCCGCTGCTGTAGTAGTGCGGTTTGCAAGCCCACATATATGGATGCATTGCGTCTGAATCTAATCCGTCGCCGTATGCTTCTTTTTGCGCATCCAACATTAATTGTTCTAAATCTTTCGAGAACATGAAGCTCTTTTCGCGGTTTTCGAATACTGCTGATTCGAATAAGTAACGTGAGTAGATGTCCACGATGATTTGTGTTGTATCTTGTAATTGTGATTCGAGTAAGGCTACTTTTTCAGCATCGCTTGCTTCGCTAATCACTGTGTTCATCACGATATTTTCGTTAAAAGTTGACGCCGTTTCAGCAACAGGCATTGAGTACTCTTGGTTTAATACACGGTGGTTTTCGATGTGTAAACCGTGGTACGCATGTCCTAATTCGTGCGCAATCGTTACAACGTCGCTTAATGAACCAGAGAAGTTTGTTAAGATACGTGATTGTTTGATGAATGGTAGGTTGCTACAGAACGCGCCCCCCACTTTTCCTTTACGTGGTAAGAAGTCAATGTAGTTGTTTTCGTAAGCTTCTTTTGTCATCTGTGCTAAATCTTCTGAGAAGCCTTTGAAGTTTTCTAATAAGAATTCTTTCGACTCTTCGATTGTGAAACGACGTGAGCTTTCTCCGATTGGTGCAAATAAGTCGTAGAATGGTAATCCATTTTCGTGACCTAAGAGAGAAGCTTTATGTTTTAAGTAAGCACGGAATTGTGGTAAATATTCGCGAATCGCTTCAAGAAGTGCATCCAATGTTTGACGAGACATACGAGATGCTTCTAATGTTTGTGCGAGTGGTGATTCGAAACCACGTAAGCTTGTTTCTGTAAGCACTTGTTGTTTAATATTGTTTAAGGCAAATGCGATTGGTTCTTTAATCGTATCGTACATCTTCAATTCTGTTTCGTACGCTTCTTTACGAACCGCTGCATCCGCATCATACGCCATATTACGAATTTCGCTAAGCGTTACTTTTTCGCCTTTAAATTCGCCTTCAACGCCTGAAGTCATCGCTTCGAAAGAGTTGTTCCCAACCGTCTCCACCGCTGATAGAGAATTTCGCAATCACATCTTCTAATTCATCTGATAATAGATGTTTGTATTGTTTCTTCGCTTCTGCAAAGTAGAATTCGTAGTCTTTTAGATTTTCGTCGGCTGTGATATCTGTTTCCACGCTTCCGATAAATTTGTAGACTTTTGTATACGCACTGTTTAACGCAGCATACGCATTACCGAATAAAGTACGGTATTTATTCGCTGTTTCGTCTGTTGTGTTGGCAGTTAATGTTAAATTAATGTAGTTTCCAAGACGGCTGCTTAATACGCTGAACTCTTCTAAGGCCGCAATTGCCGCTTTGATAGACTCTAAGTTATCTTCGAGCGTTAAACCGTTGAATACCTCTCTAAAGTTTGAAAAACGTTCAAAGTCACGTTGAAACTCTTCACTTTCAAATGAAGGGTATAATTTCTTTTTAATGACCATTCTGTTGACATTTCGTATCCCCCTTATATTGACTATATGTCCTATTCTACCGAATTTCTTTATAAAATCATAGTATAAGAACCTTTATTCTCTAGGCAACAACGTGTATACTTAAGAGGCAAACACTTTTAAAAAAGGAGTTCTTATGAAAAAGACTTGGAAAGAATTGTTCCCGGATGCTCTTCTTGGAGAAAACGGTCAAGACACTGTTTCTGTAATGCTGAACGGTGAAGTGATTTATCTCTTAGAATCGAGCTTAACGGAGCGCGAACGATTCCTCATCGAAACCTTAAATACACAACCGACAAAATCTTCAATCCCAACGCATCCTTGGCTAGCGTACTTAGAAGGAAAAGGCGCACTGCCCACTCCAACAGCGTATATCCAATGCGTACACTTGGCGGTATTTCCAAAGCAAGAAGGCGTCTTTCAAGAAAAAGACTGGTTGGAGTTCGTCGAGAACTTAACGGTTGGGACCCTTGCCGTCTTCAAAAACTTCCGCCATCACTACACGCTGGTTGTGAACCCGGAAGTCGCTCCTTCGCTTGCAAGCACGCTCTTTGAAGTGCAATCCGCCATTGAAGATGACTTCGCCGTGGAGTTACAACTCTTTATCGGGAATCGCTGGGCAACGTCAAGCCCTGTGCCGCTTCTCTATCAAGCCGAAAAAGCGCTCTTCGTGGAATACTTAATGCATTCACACAAGCGCTCAAGTCTAGAGTTTGCGCCGGTCGTTTTATGGGCGATTGCCAACGCTTTAGTCGACATCGCACCGATTGCCGACGAGTTGATTCTCTTATTAAGCGAAGACGACGTCAAAGAACTGATTGAAGCACTCTGGGACGCTCATGGAAATGTCTCAAAGGCGAGTCAAACACTCTTCTTACACCGCAATACCTTACAGTATCGAATTGACCGTTTCGCAGAACAAACAGGGCTGAACGTCAAAGACATGAACGACCTTACGCTCTGCCACTTACTCTTACAAAAACAAAGTTACTAAAAAAATAGCCACTTCTATTCACATAGAAGTGGCTATTCTTATTATTTTATGCTTTAACGGCTTCTTTTTTAGGAGTGACTTTTGTTTCTTTAATCGTCACTTTCCCTTTTTGAGAACCGATTGTCACTTTTTGACCGAAGCGAATTTCTCCACTGAGGAGTGCTTCACTAAGTGGGTCTTCGATTTTCTTTTGAATCGCGCGACGAATTGGTCGTGCCCCGTATTCGGGGTCGAATCCTTCCTGCGCGATTAGGTCGATCACACCTGAAGTGAATTTCAATTCGATATTGAGTTCCGCAAGACGAGTCTTAATGTCTTTTGTCATCAATTGAACGATTTGACGTAATTCAGGTTTCGTCAATTTATGGAAGACGATAATTTCATCGATACGGTTCAATAGCTCTGGACGGAACGCATTCTTCAACTCTTCGCGGATGCGTTTTTCCATTGCCGTATGGTCGTGTTGAACGGTTTTCGCACCGAAACCAACTGCTTTTTCATCTCTTAGAGCCGTTGCCCCAAGGTTTGATGTCATGATAAGAATCGTATTTCTGAAGTCGACTTTACGTCCTTTCGAATCCGTCAGATGGCCATCGTCTAAGACTTGCAACAGAATGTTAAATACATCCGGATGAGCTTTTTCGATTTCATCTAACAGAATCACAGAGTAAGGTTTATTACGGATTTTCTCTGTTAATTGTCCGCCTTCATCGAATCCAACGTATCCTGGAGGTGAACCCACTAAACGGCTAACCGCGTGTTTCTCCATGTACTCAGACATATCGATACGAACGAGAGCGTCTTGGTCGCCAAACATCGCTTCCGCTAATGTTTTCGCTAACTCTGTCTTACCAACCCCAGTAGGTCCAAGGAATAAGAATGAACCGATTGGACGTTTTGGATCTTTCAATCCGCTACGAGCACGGCGAATCGAACGCGCAACCGCTGATACGGCTTCTTCTTGTCCGATGACGCGTTGGTGCAATTCTTTTTCAAGATGAACGAGACGTTCGCTTTCTTTTTTCTCCATTTGTTTCAATGGAATTCCAGTCCATTGTGATACCACTTCTGCGATATCTTCGTCTGTGATGGCTGCGACGAATTCTTGTTTTGCTTCGACTTCTACTTTTTTGCGTAGTTTTTCAAGCTTGTCGCGTTTGGCTTGTTCTTTCTTGCGTAAACGAGCTGCTTCTTCGAATTTTTGCTCACGAATCGCTTCGTCTTTCTTCACTGCAAGTTCTGCCACTTCTACTTCGAGTTTTTGAAGCGGAGAGTGTTTACCACTGCGGTCAAGACGGGCTTTTGCTGCTGTTTCGTCCATCAAATCGATGGCTTTATCTGGTAATTTACGAGACGTAATATAGCGAACCGATAATTGAACGGCTGCTTCAATCGCTGCGTCTGTGATTTCCACACGGTGGTGGTCTTCATAACGTTTGCGAAGGCCTTTTAAGATTTCAACCGTATCGTCTGCGCTAGGTTCGTTTACATGAACTGAGGCAAAACGACGTTCTAAAGCTGCGTCTTTTTCGATATATTTTTGGTATTCATCAAGCGTAGTTGCCCCGATGACTTGGATTTCCCCACGAGCAAGCGCAGGTTTTAAGATGTTCGAAGCGTCGATAGAACCTTCTGCCCCACCAGCACCGATAAGAGTATGTAACTCATCGATAAAGAGAATCACATCTTGTTCACGATATACTTCGTCCAAGATTTTCTTCATGCGTTCCTCGAACTCACCACGGTATTTTGTTCCCGCAACAACCGCACCCATGTCTAACATCATAAGACGTTTTTCGGCAATTTCTTCTGGAACTTCTCCGCCCACCATACGTTGTGCTAAGCCTTCAACGATGGCTGTCTTACCAACACCTGGTTCCCCAACGAGGACAGGATTATTTTTCGTACGACGGCTAATGATTTGGATAATGCGGCGTACTTCATCTTCACGACCGACAACTGGGTCGATTTTGCCTTCACGAGCTAATTCGGTTAAGTCACGCGCTAAGCTGTTTAATGTAGGCGTTCCTTCTTGTGAAGACTCTTGACGTGCTTTTCTCTTAGAACCTGCGTTTGAAGGTTGAATTCCGATTTTACCGTAGATTTCTTTCATCAACTCTTGAGGGTCGATTTGGTTATCACGAAGAATCTTCGTCGCTAACACTTCTTCGCGTAATAAGGCTAATAATAAATGCTCTGTTCCGACTTGTGGCACTTCGAGGCGTTTGGCTTCATCAGTAGCCGATAGAATCACTTTCTTCGCTCTTGGTGAATAAGGCATTAAGTACGGATCCATTTGCTTGCGGTTTGAGCCGTATCCTGTGAGTGACTCGATTTCAGAACGAACGATTTCCGCAGTTAAGCCTGCAGCACGAAGCACATTTCCCGCGATGCCTTCTTGTTCAAGGATTAATCCTAATAGTAAGTGCTCTGTTCCCACGGCTTGGTGTTTGAACAGGATGGCTTCTCTTGCGGCTAAGACCATTGCACTCTTTGCTTTTGGTGTAAAAATTTCACTCATGCGTTTATTCCTTTCTTCTTTAACGGTATTTCAGATTATCAATCAATTTCTTCATCATATTACTACGAATCTCTGCAGCATTCTTTACGTTTGAAGGGAATGTATCTTTCTCCATCATGAGTGACATCATTTGCGCCTCACGTTTAGTAATCAGCTCATTTTCATATAAGTTTTGTAATAAATGATTGCCTTCTCGCGCTGAAAGTTCTTCAGGAACAAGATCGCTTAATGCATTTAAGATATCCATCTCGTCCACTAGATTTACTTTCATAATGCGGATATAACCACCGCCACCGCGTTTACTTTCAACGACATAGCCTTGTTGAATGGTAAAGCGCGTATTAATCACGTAATTAATTTGGGAAGGTACACAATTGAATTGGTCTGCAATCTCACTGCGTCTGATTTCAACTGTTTCATTCTTATGCAGTACATTCTTTAAGTAATTTTCAATCAAATCCGACATATTTTGATTTTGATTTTGCATTCATCTTCCTCCTTTTACCTTGACTATATTTGACTTTAATTATACAAAAGAATGCGTCTTTTGCCAATCATCTTGCATTTTTTGATAAAAAAAGAAGCTAGACATGATGTCTAGCTTCCTCATTTGTTTACGTATCGGGAATACAGGATTCGAACCTACGACCCCTTGGTCCCAAACCAAGTGCTCTACCAAGCTGAGCTAATTCCCGTAAGTAAAAAATGCACCCAACAGGAGTCGAACCTGTAACCGCTTGATTCGTAGTCAAGTACTCTATCCAATTGAGCTATGGGTGCATTGTATATTTAATTAATGCCGAGGACCGGGGTCGAACCGGCACGGTCATCACTGACCGCAGGATTTTAAGTCCTGTGCGTCTGCCAATTCCGCCACCCCGGCATGGGCCATGGTTTTACATTGGCTAAGCGGAAGACGGGGTTCGAACCCGCGACCCCCACCTTGGCAAGGTGGTGTTCTACCACTGAACTACTTCCGCAATTTGATTTAAATGCCGGCTAAAGGACTTGAACCCTCGACCCTCTGATTACAAATCAGATGCTCTACCAACTGAGCTAAGCCGGCTATGAGTGATACAGGGCTCGAACCTGTGACCCTCTGATTAAAAGTCAGATGCTCTACCAACTGAGCTAATCACTCAACAATGGAGGTTAACGGGATCGAACCGCTGACCCTCTGCTTGTAAGGCAGATGCTCTCCCAGCTGAGCTAAACCTCCATTATATATAAAGCGTGGCAACGTCCTACCCTCGCAGGGAGAAACCCCAACTACTATCGGCGCTAAGAAGCTTTAACTTCTGTGTTCGAGATGGGAACAGGTGTATCCTTCTTGCCATCGTCACCACACTTTTATCTTCTGAAAAAAACTTTCGTTCTTTCAAAACTGAATCTATATCCAACTCCATCAATCTACCAGCTATACAACTCGTGGTTAAGTCCTCGACCGATTAGTACTAGTCCGCTCCATGCCTCGCGGCACTTCCACTTCTAGCCTCATCTACCTGATCGTCTCTCAGGGGTCTTACTCATTTAAAAATGATGGGAAATCTCATCTCGAGGGGGCTTCACGCTTAGATGCTTTCAGCGTTTATCCCGTCCACACATAGCTACCCAGCGATGCTCTTGGCAGAACAACTGGTACACCAGCGGTGTGTCCATCCCGGTCCTCTCGTACTAAGGACAGCTCCTCTCAAATTTCCAACGCCCGCGACGGATAGGGACCGAACTGTCTCACGACGTTCTGAACCCAGCTCGCGTACCGCTTTAATGGGCGAACAGCCCAACCCTTGGGACCGACTTCAGCCCCAGGATGCGATGAGCCGACATCGAGGTGCCAAACCTCCCCGTCGATGTGAACTCTTGGGGGAGATAAGCCTGTTATCCCCAGGGTAGCTTTTTATCCGTTGAGCGATGGCCCTTCCATACGGTACCACCGGATCACTAAGCCCGACTTTCGTCCCTGCTCGACTTGTTGGTCTCGCAGTCAAGCTCCCTTCTGCCTTTTTACACTCTACGAATGATTTCCAACCATTCTGAGGGAACCTTTGGGCGCCTCCGTTACATTTTAGGAGGCGACCGCCCCAGTCAAACTGCCCGTCTGACACTGTCTCCCACCCCGGTAAGGGGTGCGGGTTAGAGTGGTCATGTCACAAGGGTAGTATCCCACCGTTGCCTCCTCCGAAACTGGCGTCCCGGATTCTTCAGCTCCTACCTATCCTGTACATGTGACACAAACACTCAATATCAAACTACAGTAAAGCTCCATGGGGTCTTTCCGTCCTGTCGCGGGTAACCTGCATCTTCACAGGTACTATAATTTCACCGAGTCTCTCGTTGAGACAGTGCCCAGATCGTTACGCCTTTTCGTGCGGGTCGGAACTTACCCGACAAGGAATTTCGCTACCTTAGGACCGTTATAGTTACGGCCGCCGTTTACTGGGGCTTCAATTCAAAGCTTCGCCTTGCGGCTAACCTCTCCTCTTAACCTTCCAGCACCGGGCAGGCGTCAGCCCCTATACGTCATCTTTCGATTTTTGCAGAGACCTGTGTTTTTTTGATAAACAGTCGCCTGGGCCTATTCACTGCGGCTGGTATTGCTACCAGCACCCCTTCTCCCGAAGTTACGGGGTCATTTTGCCGAGTTCCTTAACGAGAGTTCGCTCGCTCACCTTAGGATTCTCTCCTCAACTACCTGTGTCGGTTTGCGGTACGGGTCCCTATAAATCTTGCTAGAAGCTTTTTCTCGGCAGTGTGACATCAGAAACTTCGGTACTAAACTTCCTCCCCGTCACAGCTTGTCGCATCCGTGATAAGCATTTGACTCATCAGCCGACTCACTGCTTGGGACGTACACTTCCAGTCGTACGCTTTTTCTTAGCCTCCTGCGTCCCTCCATTGCTCAAACGATTTATAGAAGTACAGGAATATCAACCTGTTGTCCATCGACTACGCCTATCGGCCCTCGCCTTAGGTCCCTGACTAACCCTGGGAGGACGAGCCTTCCCCAGGAAACCTTAGTTATTCGGTGGACGGGATTCTCACCCGTCTTTCGCCACTCATACCGGCATTCTCACTTCTAAGCGCTCCACATGTCCTTACGATCATGCTTCACCGCCCTTAGAACGCTCTCCTACCACTGGACCATAAGGTCCAATCCACAGCTTCGGTAATCTGTTTAGCCCCTGTTACATTTTCGGCGCAGGGTCACTCGACTAGTGAGCTATTACGCACTCTTTTGAATGATGGCTGCTTCTAAGCCAACATCCTAGTTGTCTGTGCAACCCCACATCCTTTTCCACTTAACAGATATTTTGGGACCTTAGCTGGTGGTCTGGGCTGTTTCCTTTCGACTACGGATCTTATCACTCGCAGTCTGACTCCCTGGATATAAATACATGGCATTCGGAGTTTATCTGAATTCGGTAACCCTGAGATGGGCCCCCTAGTCCAAACAGTGCTCTACCTCCACGATTCTTGATTCCGAGGCTAGCCCTAAAGCTATTTCGGAGAGAACCAGCTATCTCCAAGTTCGATTGAATTTCTCCGCTACCCACACCTCATCCAAGCACTTTTTCAACGTGCCCTGGTTCGGTCCTCCAGTGCGTTTTACCGCACCTTCAACCTGGACATGGGTAGATCACTTGGTTTCGGGTCTACGTCCACATACTACATGCGCCCTATTCAGACTCGCTTTCGCTACGGCTCCGACTCTTCATCTTAACCTCGCATGTAAACGTAACTCGCCGGTTCATTCTATCAAAAGGCACGCCATCACCCATTAACGGGCTCTGACTACTTGTAAGCACACGGTTTCAGGTACTCTTTCACCCTCCCGGGGTTCTTTTTCACCTTTCCCTCACGGTACTGGTTCACTATCGGTCACTAGGGTAGTATTTAGCCTTGCCAGATGGTCCTGGCGGATTCCGACGGGATTCCTCGTGTCCCGCCGTACTCAGGATGCTAGTAGAGTTCATCAAAGATGTCGCGTACAGGATTGTCACCTTCTTTGATGGGCCTTTCCAGACCACTTCTGCTATCTTGATTTCTTCTCACGTTCTAGTCTCTACAACCCCAACAAGCAAGCTCGTTGGTTTGGGCTCCTCCTGTTTCGCTCGCCGCCACTCAGGGAATCGATTTTTTTCTTCTCTTCCTGCAGGTAATGAGATGTTTCAGTTCCCTGCGTGTACCTCCTAATGAGCTATGTATTCACTCATTGGTAACACCCTATGAAAGGTGTTGTTCTCCCATTCGGAAATCTTTGGATCTTAGCTTACTTACAGCTCCCCAAAAGCATATCGGTGTTAGTTCCGTCCTTCTTCGGCTCCTAGTACCAAGGCATCCACTGTGCGCCCTTATTCACTTAACTGTTGGTTAAATGTCGCATAGCGTTGCGTTTTGTTAAAAAAACTCTTTTCGTTAGATGTTACTCTAACTCTCGGTAAATTAATTGGTTATTTGTTGTGATATAGTATTCAGTTTTCAAAGAACAAAAATTCTCTGTTATTTCTAACAGATATGGAGACTAGCGGGATCGAACCGCTGACCTCCTGCGTGCAAAGCAGGCGCTCTCCCAGCTGAGCTAAGCCCCCTAAATTCAAAACTAATGGGCCTAAATGGACTCGAACCATCGACCTCACGCTTATCAGGCGTGCGCTCTAACCAGCTGAGCTATAGGCCCTTGTTCGCATTTAGAACTTTTGTTTTGAGAAGTTTAACCTCTCAAAAACTAAACAAAGAAGTCTAAACCCTGTAGGGTTCCGTATTACCTTCAGAACATCTTTGCGACATTCTGGTTTATCCTTAGAAAGGAGGGTGATCCAGCCGCACCTTCCGATACGGCTACCTTGTTACGACTTCACCCCAATCATCTATCCCACCTTAGGCGGCTGGCTCCAAAAGGTTACCTCACCGACTTTGGGTGTTACAAACTCTCGTGGTGTGACGGGCGGTGTGTACAAGACCCGGGAACGTATTCACCGCGGCGTGCTGATCCGCGATTACTAGCGATTCCGGCTTCATGTAGGCGAGTTGCAGCCTACAATCCGAACTGAGAATGGCTTTTAAGAGATTCGCTTACCCTCGCGAGTTCGCTGCTCGTTGTACCATCCATTGTAGCACGTGTGTAGCCCAAGTCATAAGGGGCATGATGATTTGACGTCATCCCCACCTTCCTCCGGTTTGTCACCGGCAGTCTCACCAGAGTGCCCAACTCAATGCTGGCAACTAGTAATAAGGGGTTGCGCTCGTTGCGGGACTTAACCCAACATCTCACGACACGAGCTGACGACAACCATGCACCACCTGTCACTTTGTCCCCGAAGGGAAAAGCTCTATCTCTAGAGTGGTCAAAGGATGTCAAGACTTGGTAAGGTTCTTCGCGTTGCTTCGAATTAAACCACATGCTCCACCGCTTGTGCGGGTCCCCGTCAATTCCTTTTGAGTTTCAACCTTGCGGTCGTACTCCCCAGGCGGAGTGCTTAATGCGTTAACTGCAGCACTGAAGGGCGGAAACCCTCCAACACTTAGCACTCATCGTTTACGGCGTGGACTACCAGGGTATCTAATCCTGTTTGCTACCCACGCTTTCGAGCCTCAGCGTCAGTTACAGACCAGAGAGTCGCCTTCGCCACTGGTGTTCCTCCATATATCTACGCATTTCACCGCTACACATGGAATTCCACTCTCCTCTTCTGCACTCAAGTTCCCCAGTTTCCAATGACCTCCCCGGTTGAGCCGGGGGCTTTCACATCAGACTTAAGGAACCGCCTGCGCTCGCTTTACGCCCAATAAATCCGGACAACGCTTGCCACCTACGTATTACCGCGGCTGCTGGCACGTAGTTAGCCGTGGCTTTCTGGTTAGATACCGTCAAGGCGCTAACAGTTACTCTAGCACTTGTTCTTCTCTAACAACAGAGTTTTTACGATCCGAAAACCTTCTTCACTCACGCGGCGTTGCTCCGTCAGACTTGCGTCCATTGCGGAAGATTCCCTACTGCTGCCTCCCGTAGGAGTTTGGGCCGTGTCTCAGTCCCAATGTGGCCGATCACCCTCTCAGGTCGGCTATGCATCACGGCCTTGGTGAGCCGTTACCTCACCAACTAGCTAATGCACCGCGGGTCCATCCATCAGCAGAAGCTTGCGCCTCTTTTTCCTCCTTCAAACCATGCGGTTCGAAAGGACCTATGCGGTTTTTAGCATCCGTTTCCGAATGTTATCCCCTCTGATGGGCAGGTTACCCACGTGTTACTCACCCTGTTCGCCACTAGATTGACCAGTGCAAGCACCGGTCGCTCTCGTTCGACTTGCATGTATTAGGCACGCCGCCAGCGTTCGTCCTGAGCCAGGATCAAACTCTCATGAAAAATTTGAATTTTCATGAGCTTTGAAAAGCTCATTTTAATTACTGACTTATTGTATCTCTTTAAGAGATAAGAAATTGTTGTTTCTTCATTCACGAAGATGAAGTCCCTACACATTTGGTTTGTCTTCTTTGTTCAGTTTTCAAAGGTCAATCGTTGTTTTTCAACAACTTCTATATCCTATCACAGGACATTTTTACTGTCAACAGATTTCATGTAACTTTTTCAAAGTTTTTTTGAAACTGTTTTATAAGCGAACGTTCGCTCAACAGTGATATTAATTTATCATAACTGATTATCAATTTCAACCGATATGATTCATTTTTTCAAAAAAACTTTTTTTCATTTTCTTAAAAACCGTAACTAAGTCGGATTTCTTCTATATAAATTCATCTCGATATCTTTACAATTTCAGAGAACGCTCGTATAATTATTGATGTAAGACGCCGAAATAGCTCAGTTGGCAGAGCAACGCACTCGTAACGCGTAGGTCGCAGGTTCGACCCCTGTTTTCGGCATACGAAAAGCACCGAGCAGTCTCGTATTAACAGACTTCTCAGCGCTCTTTTTATTTTTGCTCCATATTTGTTCCACTTTTTATTTGTTTTAAGTTTTTGAAATGATACTATACAGCACAACAAATCCTAATAATCTGAAAACAAACTCGTTTACCATGTTTAGAATAATATAAGCAACTACTAACTTATCTTCTTTAATATTCTCTTTTTAATAGAATAGTATTTGCAGAGACCTCTATATAGACGACGAATAAATAATAGATGAAATAAAGGGAAAGACAACTTAGCGCCAAAATAAAGATGACTTTATCCATAAGAAATACAGTTAAAAGCAACACAAGTGTAAGTAGAACTAAAAAGAGAATTATTAGCCCAAAGAACGCCCATAACCTATCATACCCTGTTACTTCATTATGGATCGCATGGCTATACTCATGCGCTAACTGAATATAATCTGTGTAATGAACAATCTTTTTCTTAGTCAGTTCTTTTGTACCGTAGTTATAACTAAAGATAGAGCCTTCTTTATAGTTCACACTGACATCACTCAACATGCCATTCATTTCAAGTTCATGAGTATTCTCAATTTCTCTATTTTTATTGATTCTACTTTTTTAATAGAAGTATTACTATTTCCAAAAAGAATACAGATAATGACATTCACACCAAATAAATACATAAGAACAAATACCATCCTTCCCTTAGAAATACCTTCTACCTTATAAGCAATTCCATACTTATTTCATTATAACAAATTCATCTTCTGCTGCATACGGCATATTCTCTCTACCAAAAAACGGTTGAGTATTACTCAACCGTTTTTCTTTGGACTAAGTCAATAATTTTTAATACAACGTCGCTGGCTTTTTGCATGCTTTCAAGCGTTACGAATTCATATTGTCCATGAAGGTTCTCTGCTCCGGTAAAAAGGTTTGGAGTTGGAATTCCTTTATAGGTAATAATACATCCATCTGTTCCTCCACGGAATGGTTGAATGTCTGGCGTGATACCACATTCTCTATAAGCCTCAATCGCTACTTCAACCGAAGTCATATCGTCTTTTAAGATTTCATACATATTATAGTACTCATCGTAAATCATGCATTCGATACGAGGCACATCATACGTTGCATTTTGCGCATCGATGATTTGTTGGAACTGCGCTTTTCTCTCTTCGAACCGCTCCATTGAGTGATCGCGAATAATATATTCCAACTCAACCTTACCGATGTCGCCTGATTGTTTCGATAGCATGAAGTAGCCTTCGTACCCACTTGTACGTTCTGGCACTTCATCTTCTGGCATACGTGCAAATAGTTTTGCTGCTTCTGCCAAGGCATTCACCATCACATCTTTGGCTTGGCCTGGGTGAACACTTGTCCCATGAATCGTTACCACCGCGCGAGCCGCATTGAACGTTTCATATTCTAGCTTCCCTACGACGCCGCTGTCTAAAGTGTAGGCAAATTTTGCAGGCATACGTTCCGCTTTGAAACGATGTGCGCCTTTTCCGATTTCTTCGTCCGGACCAAATGCTAGCCAAATATCACCGTGCGGAATTTCTGGATGCGCCATTAAGTACAAGCACGCTTCTAATATAGAAACAAGTCCCGCCTTATCGTCGGCACCTAGTAATGTTGTTCCGTCAGTTGTAATTAACGTTTCGCCGATGTAGTTCTTCAAACTTGGAAACTCGCTGACCGTCATGACGAGATTCTTTTCGGCGTTCAATAGCACATCTTCTCCGTTATAATTCTCGTGAATTTGTGGATTGATATTTTCAGCGTTGAAATCTGCGGTATCGACGTGGGCGATAAACCCAATCGCAGGTACCGTACTTCCTTCTTCTAAGTTACTAGGAAGAAGCGCCACTAAGTAGCTATCCTCTGGATCAAGTTCTACTTTTGTAAAGCCGTACTCCACTAACTCATCACGAAGCATTTCTAGAAATTCCCATTGACTCTTCGTCGTAGGAATCGTTGTTGATTTTAAATCACTACGCGTATTGATTTTCGCATATCGAATAAATCGTTCTAACATTGTAGGATACATGTTAATAAGAGTCATCTTCTTTCACTTGGTGGAACTCTAAATCTGCAATTGTTTCACGACCGAACATTTCAATCGCCACTTTAATTTTTGTTTTTCGTGGTCAAGTTCTACTACTTTACCGCTCATGTCGTTGAAGGCACCTTCTGTAATGATTACGTAGTCTCCAACAGATACGTGTAAATCAACTGGAGCATGAACTTTTTCACCGATACGTCCTAAGATGGCTTCTACTTCTTCTGGTAATAATGGAGATGGTTTTGAACCAGCACCGTGTGAACCAACGAATCCAGTTACGCCTGGAGTGTTACGAACAACATACCATGCTTGGTCTGACATGACCATTTCAACTAATACATAACCAGGGAAAGTTTTTTCAACAGTTGTTTTTGTTTTACCGTCTTTTACTTCTACTTCCTCTTCTTCAGGTGAAATCACGCGGAAGATGTTTTCTTCCATACCCATGCTTTGGATACGTGATAATAGATTTGATTTTACTTTATTCTCATAACCTGAATAAGTGTGCAATACATACCATTCTTTTTCCATTGATACTCCTCCTTGAGTGTTGACAACATTTTTCCATACAAAAAAACCTTCATAATCGAAGGTTTTTTCAACTGCTCTTAGTATATCACTAATCACTTTAAAGTACTATTATTTTAAAGGAATGTAATGAGTTGATGCACTCCATAGTCCACTACTGCAAAGAAGCATAATGCAGCAAGCACTGTCATAATTACTGTAATTGTATATTTGTTTACTTCTTTACCTGTTGGCCAAGTAACTTTTTTCATCTCTTTAATCACATTTGATAAAAAACGCATTCCGAATCTCCTCTTCCTTTTATTTTGTTTCGCGATGTAGTGTTTGTTTGTTGCAATACTTGCAGAATTTTTAATTTCAAGACGTTCTACTCGTCGGTTTTGTCCAAGCGTAATCGTGTAGTTTCTTGAACCACATACGCTACAAGCTAACGCCGCTTTTTTCTGAGCCATATTTTCACTACTTTCTATAAATCCATATCTATTCCATCATAAGGAAATGAACTTGCTTTGTCAAGTACATACTTAAATCCCACCACACCAGTCATTATCTCACGAATAATCAAAAAAACTACATTCGAATCCTCTTCTTGCTATTTTCTACGTCTTACTAATAATTTGTTTTTCAAGCTCACGGCTTTTGGTGCCCATGTATGGAACATTTCAAACCAGAACTTCGAAATTGGCATATCAAATTCACCGATATATTCCACTAGCTCTGGATCAAACGATTGCTTGAACCCGTTAATGCCACCGTGATGTTCTTGGTCTTCAGAAACTCCAAAGAAGTCAAACGAACGAATGCCTTTTTCATCATAAAGAGTTTGCATAATCCAAGACACAAGCGCCTTGTTCGCATTCAAACCACCATCGTCAGTGATGTTCGCGCCATATAAGTAGTACGCTTTATCTAAGTACGTTACAACGAACGCTCCACTGACAACTTTTCCTTCTGGATACTGTTCTAAGTCACCTTTCACGCGTTCGATTTCTTTTTCGTATTTAGCGATATTCACTTTCAACGATTCAATTTGCTTTTGAACATTCTCGATACGTTTTGGATTATTCAATGTTTCCAATTGTCCTGTTAACTTATCGAATTCTTTTTGCGCTGTTTCTAAGCGGTTTGTCGCAAATGCTAATTGCACATTGTAGTCCACTTTGGCAAAGTATAAATCCACCATTCCTTTAGGGTGAAGGTGTTGATACATTGTTGTTAAATACTCGATGCTACGCGCCACGTATTGATCACGTTCAGCCGTAATCTTATTTAACTCATCATAGATTGGCATATCTTCAAGTGTTCCCTTGTAGCAAACAACCCCTTGTTTTTTCGCTACATTCACTTTATAACGTTCTTTCTTATTGAACGTTTCAACGATGCCTTTTCCTTCGTCCTTCAACGGTAAAATCATTGTTAAACGTGGTTGAATTCCATCGAACCCTAAGTCCATTGGGCGTTCTACAAACCCAGCCGCCAAAATGTTTTTGCGGTATTCTTCATTATTGAATCCACCTTCAACCATTTCGAACTTGTTTGTCCATTCACGCCATTGTAATTCTGGGTCAATTTTCAAACCAAATGCATTTTTAGCTTTCAAATACACTTTTAAAGTCGCAAAGACTTCTTTTAACTGTTCAGCATTTGTATAGTCGGTTACGATTCCACGCGGTGCATATGCTAAAAATCTTATTCACACCTGGTAATTTACGATAAAGAATCATCGCAGCCGCAACAGGTTCATGATTATCAGACATGACAAGAAGTACATCTCTTGTCCATGAGCCATCTGTCTTCACTTCGCCCCATTCTGGCGTTTGGAAAACCGTTCTGTTGGCTTGTGTTTCCATAAAAGCATGATACTCTTCAAACGCATTCGACATCTCTTTGATATACATGTGAGCACCTCTTTCCTTTTTACGTTTCCTTACCAGTATTACATTTTCAGCAAAATATGTCAAAACTTTAACAAAGAAAAAGCTTTACGTATCAGCAGCAGACGTTCTTATAAAAGCTGGTTTTTTACACATAAAAAGAGCGCACCTTGTGAGTGCACTCTCCGTTTCATTTTTAGAACAGTTTCAAGTATTGGTCTAATTCCCATTGTGAAACTTGACTACGGTAAGCAGCCCATTCGAAACGTTTTGCTTCGATGAAGTTGTCTAAGATATGACTTCCTAAAGCGGATTGAACGGTTTCGTCTTGTTTCAAGTATTCAACTGCTTCATTCAATGTTCCTGGTAAATCATCAATTCCAGCTTCTTTACGTTCGCGAGCAGACATCGCATAGATGTTGCGGTCGATTGCTTCAGGAACTTCCATTTTTTCTTTAACCCCTTCAAGACCAGCTGTTAAAATCGCAGCCATTGCTAAGTATGGGTTCGCAGATGGATCCACACTACGTAATTCTATACGCGTTGAAATTCCACGAGATTCTGGAATACGGATTAGCGGTGAACGGTTACGGGCAGACCATGCAATATATACAGGCGCTTCGTATCCTGGAACTAAACGTTTGTATGAGTTTACGGTTGGGTTACATACGGCAGTTAAAGCTTTGGCATGTTTCATAACCCCAGCGATGAAGTGACGGCAAGTGTCGCTTAGACGTTGTTCTCCCTTTTCATCATAGAACGCATTGTTTCCATCTTTATCAAATAAGGATAAGTTGAAGTGCATTCCGCTACCAGCAATTCCGAATACTGGTTTTGGCATAAATGTCGCATGCAATCCATGTTTACGCGCAATGGTTTTTACGACTAATTTGAATGTTTGGATATTGTCACAAGCAGCTACTGCATCTGAGTATTTCCAGTCGATTTCGTGTTGACCTGGCGCTACTTCGTGGTGACTTGCTTCGATATCGAATCCAATTTTTTCTAACTCAAGAACGATTTCACGACGGCATTCTTCCCCAAGGTCGATTGGCGCTAAGTCGAAGTAACTTCCTTGGTCGTTTCCTTCAAGCGTTGGTTCGCCATTTTCGTCCAATTTGAATAAGAAGAACTCTGGCTCTGGTCCTAAGTTGAAGTTTGAGAAGCCTAATTCTTTCATTTCGTTTAATACACGTTTTAAATTTGAACGAGGGTCTCCCGCAAATGGTGTCCCGTCTGGTTTGTAAACATCACAGATTAAACGTGCGATGGTACCGTGTTTGCTGCTCCATGGGAATACCACCCAAGTTGAAAGGTCTGGATACAAGTACATATCACTTTCTTCGATACGAACGAATCCTTCAATTGAAGAACCGTCAAACATCATTTTGTTGGCCAACACTTTGTCTAATTGTGTAATTGGCACTTCCACATTTTTAATAGTTCCTAGAATATCCGTAAAGATTAATCGTAAGTAACGAACATCTTTCTCTTCTACCTGTCTTCTAATCTCTTCATGTGTAATCATTGGCTTCCTCCTATAAGTTCCATTTTTCTCCGCCAGAGTAGCGGCTAATATGCATAATCTCGTCGTAGAAGATTCGTCGGACATCCTCATCCGTCAGCGCTTCTTTTACGCTCTCCTTCGTTACGGGATTTGTATTCTTATTGAAAAATCTTCTGAATCGCCATAATGGTTAATCCATCGGCTAAATAATCTTTAATTTCCAATAAGCGATCGACATCATTCAAGGAATACATGCGGCGGTTCGTCTCAGAACGTTCCGGGATGACCAAGCGCTGTTCTTCATAATATCGAATTTGTCGTGCAGATAAATCGGTCAGCTTCATCACTGTTCCGATTGGAAAGACGGCTAGTGAACGTCGTAATTCCTTTTCACCCATCTGTCTTCTCCTTTATAGGGGTTATTGTAAATAACGGTTGAATCTTTTGTCAAAAACTGCCCTTACCTCTTATGTTAGATAATATAACATGAAAACGGGGTGTTGTCCCAGTTAAGCTTTCGATAGCTGAGATAATACCCCGTTTTTTTTTGGTTTTGTGTGCTGTAGTTATTGTTATTTTTTGAGATCTTTTGTTCCGTTTTGGACTCCTGATTGTCGTCTATCGTTTGAACGGTCTCATCGCATTCTTATTTTGGTGGAATCACCCCTTTCACGGTTCCTTAGAATTCTTATCGGCCTTATCTACCTCCTGGTCCTCCTTGCCCAGGTTGTCCGCCACCAGGGCCTCCTTGCCCAGGTTGTCCGCCACCAGGGCCACCTTGTCCAGGTCCGCCACCGATATTAGCTGCTTGTTTAGAAGCTGTAGCCGTTGTTGAGTTTGATCCGACTTTGATTGTGTATTTTTCGCCGTCTTTAATATCTGGACTACTAATTAATACAGTTGAGAATGATTTAGAAGCTTTTAGGCTTGCGACTGTTTTTCCTGAAGAGTCAACCACTTCAACGGTTGTTCCAGCCGTTCCTTGAACACTTGCCATTAGGAAAGCTTGACTAGAGTCGCTACCGACCCCCATTGTCTTTTGTCCATTGTCGACAAAGAGTACAGTCCCACCGTTTAGTTTTGCGTTATCGTCATAGTCAAGAGCTGCGTTGGCGCCGCTTGTTGGACCATTGACAACGACTGTTCCGCCGTTAATTTCAATCGACCCGTTGGCATCAAGGCCGTCCCCTTCAGCGTCTACTGTTAACGTTCCGCCGTCGATAACAATCTTCACATCGCCTGCTTGATCTAAGTTTTTCGCATTTGCGGCTTCAGATTTTACTTTCTTCGTTTGTTGACCTGGGCCTTGCTCATCAGAAGATTCTAGCGTCCAGTCTTTTGCGTTCAATCCATCATCAGAAGATTTCACGGTAATCGTTCCACCGACTTGATGAATCAAGCGTGCTTCAAGACCTTCTTCACTCTTTTGGACGTCGATGGTTGCGCCTTCGTCGATCAGCATTGTATTCGAAGCGTTAATTCCATCGTCGCCAGCGTTCACTGTGATAGTCGTATTCACTAAGTAAACATTTCCTAGTAATACATCATCCTCATTATCTGAGTGAATACCGTCTTCATCGGCTGATAAGTTCAATGTCGCGCCTGATACATTCACGAAGTCATTCGCTGCAATCCCGTGTTTTTTTGCGGTTGTTGTGACCGTAGCATCCACAATGCGAATGCCGTCTTTTGATTTAATCGCGTTACTTGCGGCACCGTTTATGGTTAACGATCCTTTACCGTTAATCGTCAAGTCGCTATCTGAGTAGATGGCTCCTTTGACCGTTGATGTTGATTCGTCAGACACTTCATTTTTCGTTCCATCGGCTAATGTTAAAATCACTTTCTTAGCTGTATCAACAAGTAATGGAGCTTCGGTATTCTTTAATGTTGCATTCTTGAAGACAATTTGTACTTCATCTTCCTTACCTGCTGCGACTTTCAATTGAACTTTCGAAGCCGTTCCTTCAACGATATAGGTTCCGGATTTTGTAATTTCTACGGTACTCCCATTGACTGTCACCCCTTCTCCTGAAGCAGTAGCTGTCGTTCCTTGAAGCGAAATCTTCGAAGCTTTACTTTCGTCGTAAGTCGCTGTTAAATCTGATGCTTCAAAATAAGAAGCGGTCTGCGTAGTTGAAGTTGTTGATGTCTTAGTAGTTGTTGTTTGAGTGTTTGCATCGGCTTGACTTAATACACTTTGCGATCGCAAGCGGCCAAACCTAGAGAGATAAATAACGTTGTTGTTAATAACCATTGTCTTTTTATTTTTCCATCTCGTTCTCCTCGATTCCTTTTCTTGATGGTTTTAGTATACGAAGCGAACTTAAAATGAACTTAAAATAAAAAAATAACCCATGGATAATTTTATCCATGAGTCATTACGTTATTTCTTTTGTTCTGTATATCCGTGTTGTAGCACAGCTTCTTTACTCTTAGAGAATGATACCTTATCTCCATCTTCTGTTAAGAAACCCCTTTGAATAAGGCTTTTAAAGAATACACTGTTGCTTTCTTTAATTTTCGACAACTGAAATTTCGTTAAGTCGACTTCCACCGAAAAGATGTCTTTGCCATCTTTTTCTGTAATCGAAGTCTCAACTCCATCAATCCCCTTAATCTCGTTAAAGAGTTCTTCGTTTTCCTTACGAGCTATAGTGAATTCAGAAGACTGATTCAATTCGGTTTTAATCTTTGTCACGGTATCTTTATTTTTATCATACGTATACGTCACAAAAAATTCTGCGTTATCTAATTTTTGAACGAAAGTCGCAGTTTCTTGCGAACTACAACCTACTAATATAAAAATCAAACCGAACCCCATCAATATTGAAAGTAATTTTTTCATATGACTTCTCCTACCAATTTTTTTATTTCATTATAGGATTCTCTAAAAATTTCTGTCAACGCGACAAAAACACCCCAATATCATTTGTGTTTTTAATCAAAAAAAGACTTGAACAAATCACTGTCCAAGTCTTTTCATGTCATTATTTCGTTTGTTCTGTCATTCCTCGTTTTAGTGCATCTTCTTTACTCTTAGAGAATGATACATGATCTCCGTCTTCTATTAAGAAACCACTTTGAAGAAAGCCTGCTAATAATACATTGTTGCTTTCTTTAATTTCTGACAACTTATATTTCGTTAAGTCGATTTCAACAGTTGAGATGATTTTTGCCATCCTTTTTCTGTAACTGAAACCACAACTCCATCCTTTTTAATTTCTCCAGAAAGTTTTTCGTTCTCCTTACGAGCCCTAGTATTTTCAGTTGATGATTTCATTTCAACCTTAAACTTTGTCACGGTATCATTCTTTTTTATCATACGTATAAACTAAAATTAATTCCGTAGAACCTGCTTTTTTTGAGTGAAAGTCGCAGTCCTCGTGAACTACAACCTACTAATAGAAATAGGAAGCTAATCCCTAAAAATAATTTGAAAGAATTTTTTTCATATGTCCTCTCCGGGTATTTTTTTATTTTATTATAGAATTCTCTATAAATCCTGTCAACACGACAAAAAATAACACCAAGTATCATTTGTGATTTTAATAAAAAAAGACTTGAACAAATCACTGTTCAAGTCTTTTTCATTCTATTTTTCGTTTGTTCTTTAAATCCTTGTTTGATTGGAGCTTCCTTGCTCTTAGAGAACAATGCGTCGTCTCCATCTCCTGCTAAGTACCCGCTTCGAATAAGGCTGCGAATGAATACATTGTCACTATCCTTTAGAGTTGAAAACTTATTTTTTTGTTAAGTCGATTTCAACGGTTGAGATCAATTTGCCATCTTTTTCTGTAATTGAAGTCACAACTCCATCGATTCCTTTAAGAGTTTCAAAGAGTTCTTCATTCTCCTTACGACCGGCACTAATTTCAGCCGATTCCGTCGTTTCGATTTTAAGTTTTGTCACGGTATCTTTATTTTTATCGTACGTATAAGTTACAAAAAAATCCGCACGATCTAATTTTCGAGTGAAAGTCGCAGTCTCTTGTGAGCTACAACCCACTAATAGAAATAGGAAGCTAATCCCTAAAATGATTTGAAAGAATTTTTTCATTTTACACCTCGCCTATTTTGTTTTCTTTTGCAATAATTTTTGGTAGTAGAAATATACAGTTGCTGCTGATGCTGCAAATGCTACTAAGTAGAAGAAGATTGCAATTTTTGATCCTGTTTGTAATCCATCTACGAATGATTGTGCAGTACGGCTTGCTGCTGACGGGTTTGTAAGCGCTTCAGACAGAAATGCATTTACTGCAGAATTTGATTTTCCACTGAAGAAATCAGATAATTTTCCAAGAGCATCTAAGAATCCGCCACCTAAGATGTTTCCTAAGAAGACAGATACTACCATTGCTAATGAAGCTACATTCACATTAGTCCATAAGTTTTTGTTTTCTTTATGAGCTTGGTATAAGAAATATCCAGTAAATACGGCACCTACTAATGCAAAGAAGAATGATAAACCAAAGTATAAACTTAAGTTCTGCACTTTATTAGAAAGGTCCCTATACGCTGCTTGTAAACCTGTAATATTAATTCCGCCATTTGAACCAAAACGCAAATCCTAGTCCGTTTAATAACACTAGAAGTGTGAAGATTGCAAGAGCAATAGATACACCGAAGAAGATTTTTTCGAATAAATTATTTTTATTATAGCTTTCAACTTTATCAACAGCTTTTTCTGTTGCTTCATTCAATTTTGCTTTGTTTTCTTCAGTGAACACTTTGCTTGCTGCTTCTTCGATTTTTTTCTTTTGCAACACCAGCAACTTCTTTTTGCTTTTTCAGCAGCCTCTTCTGCTTTTTCTTTTACGTCTTCAACAACTTCTTTAAAGTCGCCATCTGCTTCAGGAGCTTTTGCTTCTTTCGCTTCTTCAACAACTGTTTCAGCTACTTCTTTCACTTCTTCAGCTGTTTCTTTTGCTGTTTCAACTACTTCGTCTTTTACTTCTGTAGCTTTTTCAGCAACTGATTCAAGATTTTTTTGTTTTCGTTTTCGATCCATCGTGACACCTCATTTTTATTTTATTACCTTTAGTCAGTTTATCACAATCATGCGTTTTCTTCTAGTTTTCAACAATTGAAAATAGAAATTCTTCATGCACGGAAACAAAAAAAGAGCTAGACTGTCGCCTAGCTCCTTCCAGTTAAGTTTTATTTTAGGACCGTACCATCGGCTAATGTGATAGTATATCCGTTAAAGTTGATTGTACCTTTGTTTTCTAATGATGTGATTGTGACATTTCCTGTCAACGTCCATGTCGCCCCCTCTTCTACTGTAATTACTGCGTTATTGTCCACGGCAGTCCCTCCTTCAGCATTTTCTACGATATTGATGGTACCTGTGAAGTTTGTTCCTTTGCCCATTGTGAAGTTCAATGTAGATACGGTATCCACCTCAATCGCTCCAGTTAATGTTTGGTTCGTCGTTGTTAAATCAACTTGACCACCATTGGCACCGGCTGTACCCCAGCCACGTGTCGCATCATTTCCTAAGATGGCTAATAATCTGCCAGATGAATCTTGATTTGTGATGGTTACGTCTTCTAAAGTGATGACGCTGTGTGTGTTCGTTACGTAGATTTGGTCTCCGTTACGTCCTGTTAAAGTGCCGCCTTTCATTGTGAAAGTAGATGTTCCGCTCTCGGCATCTCCTGACATTGATTGGTAAATCATCACGTTGTGTACGTTGTTGTCTGAAGAGCTACCTTCTGTTGAACTCATATTCCCTGTTACGTTTGTATTTTCTAAGGTGATAGAGTTTTGACCCTCAATCACAAGTGCTTCTGAGTTTTCAGCGTTCAATGTTGCATTTTTAACAGTGATATTCGCTGTAGAGTATACGGCTGGTGAGTTGTATCCTGTTGAAGTGTACGTTCCTTTGTCTACAACTACTGTACCACCACCACGGTCTGTACGAATCGCTGCTGATGAATTTCCTGCGGTGTTTACCGTCAAGTTTGTCGCATTCATCGTACCGCCACCTGTCGTTTGGATACCACCTGAGTTATCCTTTGTCGTTGTGATTGTTGTATCAGATACATTGACAGTTGTTCCTGATCCGTGACTGAACACCCCATTCCCGTTTTGTGCAGTTGTATTTACGGTTGAGTTTGTGATGGTTACGGTTGCGCCATCGGTTGCTAAGAATCCTGCGTTCATTCCGTAGAAGTCTCCGTTTTCAGTGTTCGATGTTGCTCCGGCTGTTTTTGTTAACCGTTACGCCGTCTAATGTGACTGTTGCTCCTGTTACACGGAGTGCATTTTCGTCATCTCCGGTAGATTCATACGTTTCTCCTGTTACAGTTGCATCTGTTGTTAAATTCGTTGCTGCCTCACCTTGTGTCACTTGGTCGCTCCCGCCAAACCCTTCTCCTCCAGGTTTAGCTGGGGGACTCTGTTGAGCTTGGACTTGAGAAGTCGCCTCAGCTTGTGTTTGTGTTTGTGTGTTTTGGCATGCAACTAAGGTTGTTGCAATAGTAATCGTGGATAATAGAACAATCATTCTGTTTCTTTTCATCTTGGTCCCCCTCGCTTCCTATCAACTATTTGTTGATGGTTTAATCATAACGAGCTTACTTAAAATGAACTTAAAAACAAAAAAAGTTTTCGAAAAAATTTTTAAAACAGAAAAATTATCATATATGATAATTACCATATATGATAATTGCGCATGAAAAAAAGACGTTGGAATGATTTTCCAACACCTTTCATTTTGTAACTATTTTTGAAAACAAAAGCCCAATCTTTATTGTAGATTGGGCTAATCCTCTTCCGGATTCCATTGATATTTTTTGAGTGATACATTTGTCGGACTTTTAAGAATGATTCTTTCAGCTTCTAATAATTCTTTTTGTTCAAACCATCCTGGTACCAGTCTTCCACTTGCATTAACGACTCTGTGGCAGGGATAGTCACCATAGATTTCTACCTGACTTAAAATCTTTCCAACTAATCTTGCATTTTTTTCGGTCGACCTATGAGTTTAGCAATCTGTCCATAGGTAGCAACTTTTCCTCTTGGAATTTCACCAACCACTTCTAAAACTTCATAGATAAGTCGATCATCCATTTTTCTCACCCGCAATCACAAAGCGAATTTGTGTTTCACTCGTGAGTTCTGCTGTCAACTGTACATCGTTGGTCTCGGCAATCTTCTGAGCGATGGAAAGCCCCAGTCCGCTACCGCCTGTCGTACGATTTCTCGAACTATCTACTCGGTAGAAGCGATCAAAAATCTGATTCACCTGTTCTTTCGTCATCGGCTCTGTTTCATTCCCAATAGCTAATTGATTGCGTTTCGCTTCAACGGTAATCACTGGTTCGCCGACCGTATACTTCATCGCATTATCGAGCAAGATACGAATCAATTCTGTCATCGCACTCTTATTCGTTGTAACGATGGTTTGCGCCTCTCCAGTAAATTCTACCTGAAGTCCTTTTTCATTTAAGACTGGTAAAATCTCTTCAACGATCGTTTTCGTAACAGCTACTAAATCGACTTCCTCTTTCGCCATTGCTGCTTCTCCTTCATCGTATCTAGAAAGGATTAACATCTGTTCTACAAGAGAGTTCAGACGTTTAATTTGACGTTTATTACTATCGACAAATTTAGCTTCAGTTCCCATCATCGCAAGTAAATCCGTATTGGCTGAAAGGACCGCTAACGGTGTCTTAATCTCATGACTGGCGTTGGCGATAAATTGTTGCTGACGCTCTACGTTTTCAACAAATGGACGAATCGCGCGTTTGGATGCGAGACGAACGAGCACATACACCACTGCTAGACAGAGAACAAAGACAGCTCCCGTTACCATCATCAATCTCGACACTTGTTGTGTTTCCTTGTTGGCATCTACAAGGACAACCATTGTTCCGGCATCCGTTTTAGCCACTTGATAGCGAAGACTGCCTTCCCATCCTTTTGTGGAAGTTCCTTGAGCGATGCGTAAACCTAACTCTTTTAACGCTTCTTCATCGAGCGATACTAAGTGTGTTCGGTCGACAGATTGGACTGTGTCATTTGCGACTCTTACGACTGCATAACGTGTTGCCATCTGATCATCTTTACGAAACTCCATTCCTTTTGGCATTCCATGTTCAGGATGTTCTTTAGGAGCCATTCCTCCCTCAGGTGCATCAGGAAAGTTCCATCATTATTAACAAGCATTGTTGTAAGTCTGTCTACTTGATTGACGGTTTGGCGATAGTTCACTACGTTTACCGCCACTAGCACAACCAGCAGCACTGCCGTAAACGACAGCATGGCACTTTTTACAAAGCTTTTTTGAAGTTGTTTAAACATGCAAACTCCTCTTCTTTTCTAAAATCATCGGAATTACGCTTCGACCATCAATTGATAGCCCAAACCACGTGCCGATTTAATCGTCACGTTCGCCTCGATGCTCGCTAATTTCTTACGGAGAGATGAAATATTCACCCACACTACATTAATCTCCGCATCTGAGTCGAGCCCCCAGACTTTTTCCATTATTAAATCCGTCGATAATACTTGATTGCTATTCATCATAAAGTATTCCATCAATTGGAACTCTTTGTTATTCAGCAACACTTGTCCACTCGCTGATTCCATCGTGAACTTATCGCGGTTAAGCTCGATATTTCCGATGTTCATCACAGATGCCACAAAGACATTCGGACGACGAAGCAATGATTTCACACGCGCTAATAATTCAGGCGCTTCGAACGGCTTCGTTAAATAATCGTCCGCCCCTTCTTCAAGCCCTGTTACCTTATCTTCTAGCTGGCTTTTGGCCGTAAGCATGAGTACTGGCGTCGTATTTCCACCCGCGCGTAATTCACGGACCACTTCGATTCCTGATTTCTTCGGCATCATCACATCCAGAAGGATTAAATCATACGGTGTTGATTCGGCATAAAACAGCGCATCCGCTCCATCGTGAACCACTTCCACGCTATATTTTTGCATTTCTAGCATCATCTTCAGCGCTTCTGCTAAATCAATTTCATCTTCTGCTACTAAAATTCTCATAGTCGTACCTCTTCTTTTTTCTTCAGTATACGTTTCATACTTAAAATTTACCTAAATCGACTTACATGTGTTCTCAAATGAGACTAGTAGCTCACGCAATTGTTGCTTTTGGTTGCAGTCCAATCCACGCAAAGTATATTCCATCATTTGATGTTGCGCTGGAATTAAATCATCCAGCAACTTCTTCCCTTTTTCTGTTAACGAAATATGTTTTGTTTTCCAGTCTTTTTCAATCGAAATCAACTCTAATTTTTCTAAATGACGAATGCAGTGCGTAATATTCCCCTGCGTTAAATTCAATGTTTGCGCAATCGTCTTTTGATCCATCGTTTGATTTCTGAAAATTAGATGTAAAACTTCAAAATGAGTTGGATTCAATCCTACTTCTTTTAATGACACCGAAAAAGTTTTCAAGTTCTCATTGTAGATTTTCATAATCATCATCCAAATCTCATGAGACACATTCATTTTTTCGCATTCTGTAACCATACAAACACCTCTTTCACCGTTTACTTTACTATTGAAATGACCTCCTGTCAAACTCTCTCTCCGTCCCAGCACCCTCTTATCCTCTCCCATAGCTCCTAGGAAAATTGTATTAACCGAAACCAGATCCTTTTACTGAAAAAGAGTAAGAAAAATGAGTGGCTTCACTGAAGAGCACACACTTTTTCCTCGTCTCCGTCCACTTTAAAATGGTTTAACCGAAACTAGGGTCTCTTATTGGTAAAGCACGAGTGCCTTTTTGGATTCTGTAGTAGTGATAATAGCGAGTGCAACCAATGTGAATTACTGACACTTGGAATTTATTCCTAGTGTCAGTTTGAAGCTTGGTAGGAGTTGAGACCTCAGGCTCAACCCGTTGCAGCTATTATTTCTACTACAGAGACATCCAAAGCGCACGAAGTGCTTTACCCTTTTTTTTCCAATAAAAAAAGAGCCCTGGTTTCAGGTTAAACCAGGACTCGGAAAGCACAATTTCCCTAGTGAGCTATCCAAATTTTTTTCTGACGAATCAGCGCCACACACGCAATCACTACCACAATGAAAGTTCCGAGTGCTGCTGTTCCGTTAACAGTGAGAGAATATAACCATGGGCTCATTCCTTCTGGTGCGTATTTACCCCAGAAAATAACCCCGGCAATATAGTGGAAGAAGTAGCGAACGCCTACTCCTACAAAAGCTGCAGTACAAGCTAACGTAATCGCAGTTGTATATTTCTCAGCTTTTAATGCTTTTTGGAACGGACTATATAGAAGTCCTGCAAGTCCCATCACTGCAAATGCAATGACATATTCGATGAGTACTTGTTCAACAGACAAGAATGACACTTTACCTACTGCAAAGTGGAGTAATCCCCATAGCAAACCTGCTGCTAAACCTGGTGTCAAGCCGCGGCGTAGTGAAAAAATAACAAGAACAATTGCTCCCCACGACGGTGTAAACCACCCAACAAAGTCCGGAATAGAGGACATTGCCATTGACAACGCTGCAATAATTGCAGCTTCTACCCATACTAAAACATTTCTCTTCATGAAAAAGAGCCTCCTTCGTTTATTGAAAAAAACACAAAGAGACTCCGTCTAAAAACTTCGAAATCAAATACAATTCCTACGCACGTACTAACGTAACAGGTTCAAGGGTTTTGTAACAACATCTCAGCCAAAATGGCACCCCTTTTGTACTTTTCACATATTTAACTGTTTCTCAATATACTACTGAGCTCTTTTTGCAACCCTAAAAACTCTAACAATACACTTGATATTCTAAGTCTCACAAAAAGACTCCTAGGAATGCCCTAGGAGCCGAAATTCAAATCTCTTTTATTTAGCTTTGTCTTTTTCAGAAAGGTGTCACGTTTAATCATAACTCACCGATAACATCACCGAAAAATCCAAATCGCAGTAAATTACTATCGGATGAGCGACTACAAAAGGAATTACTCCTCGTGCACTCTTACAGTTTTTTAACCACTACTTGTGGTAATAATTCTTCGATAAATGATTTTTCGGCAATTCCTACAGAGAAGGCTGTCGCGCTTCCTGTAGCGGCACCTTGTTTCAAGCTTGCTGCGTAATCTTTCTGTTTCGATAAATTTCGCCATAAAGCCTGAAAGCATTGAGTCACCAGCTCCAACTGAGTTCACAAGTGTCCCTTTTAGGAACGTTGGATGTATAAACTTCTCCAGTTTCCAGTGATGAGCATCGCGCCATCTCCTCCCACGAGAAATCAACACATTTACGTGCACCCATTTCTTGGAGTTTTTTTCGCATAATCTACAATCTGCTCTTCTGTCTCGATTGTCACCCCAAAAATCTCACCTAACTCATGATGGTTTGGTTTGATAATGAATGGGTGATATGGAAGACATTTCGTTAATAAATCTTTTGTAGTGTCCAATACTAATTTAACGCCTTTTTCATCGCACAATTTTGCAATGGTTGTGTACGCAGAATGATCCATTCCGTTACTAGCATTTCCGGCTAAAAATACCACGTCGCCATCTTGTAAGCTTTCTTCGAAGTACTCCACTAAACGGGCAAAATCTTCGGCGTTCACCACTGGGCCATTAGCGTTAATTTCAGTTTCTTCTGTACTCTTTAGTTTCAAATTAATACGTGTAACACCATCGATTTCGATGAAGTTCGTTTGAATTCCTTCTGCCTGCAACGCTTCTTTAATGAAGTTCCCTGAGAAACCTGCTAGAAAACCTGTTGCTGTATTGTCGAAGCCTAAACGCTTCAAGATGACAGACATATTAATGCCCTTTCCACCTGCCACGTAGTTTTCTTCAACAGAACGGTTTAATGTGCCAAGTTCGCAGTTTGGAACGTTAACAACAAGGTCAATCGCTGGATTAAACGTGATCGTGTAAATCATGCTATCTCTCCTTTATTATGCGTCCATTTCAACAAGACGAATGCTTCCTGCCATACGGTAACGTAAGTCGGCTTGCTCCTTCGTAGTGTTTGTGACCATGGTTACTTGATGAAAATCCGCAACCTTACAGAGACTTACTTTAGCAAATTTACTCGAATCGGCCAATACATATGCCTGATTACTCTTGCTAATCGCGATTTTTTTAATCGTTGCTTCCTCTTCGTCTGGAGTCGTATAGCCATAGCTTAAATCGACCCCGTTCATTCCAAGGAACGCCTTCTTGAAGAAATACTCACGTAATTGATTTTGCGCAAGTACTCCTACCACAGCGCTCGTTTCCGTTTTAACTTGTCCGCCAAGAAGCACTGTTTTAATGCCGTAATCTGCTAAAAGATGTGCTTGTTGCACGCCGTTTGTAATGACAGTGACGTCTTTTCCTTCTAAATGCGGAATCATGCGAAGTGTTGTCGTTCCCGCATCCATGTAAATCGTTTCGCCTTTTGTCACAAGAGAAGCCGCATAGCGACCGATGCATTCCTTCTCACGTCGGTTTGAACGTTCCTTTTCTTTTGTGGTTGGTTCATACTCTTTTGAATAGACGCGTTTAGCACCGCCATGCACACGAATCAATGTTCCTTCCTCTTCTAATAAAGAAAGGTCACGACGAACCGTCGATTCAGAAGCACCCAGCGCCTCCATTAAGTCTCTTAGGTGTACTGTATCTTCCTTTTCTAATAAGTCCAAAATGATTCTTCTACGTTTTTCAGTAAGCATAAAGCTCCTCCTACAATCGGCAAATATTAGTTGAAGCTTCAGCCCTCAAACGGTTAAAAACTTCCATATGTATATAATATAATTTATATAGATAATTACATTCCTTATATAATATAAAATTATATACTCCTAGGTGCAAAGTAATTTAGGCGCTTGATTCTAATCAAAATTACAGTATTTAAGACATTTTCCGAACAACTTAGGCAATATTCTTTTATATGATTTTTTATATACTTACGCTCTTTTCAATCAACATAAAAAAGACGCCAGAGATTTCTCTGACGTCCTTTAAGTTCGCTAACGTTATTTATTTTTCTTCCGTTTTTTCGTGTGGCAAGATTAAGTTTAAGACGATTCCGGCAATCGCACAAAGCGCTGTCCCTGATAAAGTGATAGGCCCCACTTCAAGCACTGCTGAACCAAGCCCAAGTACTAACATCGAGCTTGCGATAATGAGGTTTCGTACTTGTCTAAAGTCTACTTGTTTTTCGATTAATACTTTCAAACCCGTTTGAAGCAATAACCCCGTATAAGAGAATCGCCATTCCACCAAGTACTGCGTTTGGAATCGTACGAATGAGCGCTGTGAATTTACCAAAGAAGCTGAATCCAATCGCGATTAGTGCTGCGTTACGAATAACCGATACAGATGCGATACGCGTTAACCCTACAACCCCTGTATTTTCACCGTAAGTCGTATTGGCAGGTCCTCCAAGGAAGGCAGATACGGTTGTTGCCACCCCATCCCCGATGAGTGTGCGGTGTAAGCCTGGTTCTTTCAAGAATTGACGTCCGCAGATTTCACTTAATACAGTATGGTCCCCGATATGTTCGGCAATCGTTACGACCGCAACTGGTAGAATCGCCCAAGTTTCAGGTCCGAAGTATAAGTTATATTGATGGAAGAATCCGTTCGTATCGAATGGTAAGTATAATTCCGGTAACGCAATCCATTGGGCGTCGATGACTTTCGTGAAATCCACGAGCCCAAAGAAGATAGCTACGATATATCCACCGATAATCCCGAATAGGAATGGGATGATTTTCAAGAAGCCTTTTGCTTTTGTATTAATAAATGCTGTGATGAGGAATGTTACGACTGCGACAACCATCGCTTTCCAATCACCATCTTTTACAAATCCGGCATTGGTTACCGCACTATTGGCAAGTCCTAGACCGATAACGATAATCATTGGTCCGATAACGATAGGCGGTAAGAGTCGGTTAATCCAATTCGTTCCTAAGAATTTAACAAAAATAGCTACAACCACATACAGCAGTCCGACTAACACAACCCCTGTTTGCGCAGCGTCTGGTTTTCCATCCATTTGCGCCATCGCAAATTGCATGGCCGTAATAAAAGCAAAAGAGGATCCCAAGTAAACAGGTACTTTAAATTGCGTCGCAACCATATAGATTAGCGTTCCTAATCCTGACGCAAATAAAGCAACCGATACTGGCATCCCCAATATTAACGGCACTAAAACAGTGGCACCAAACATCGCAAACACGTGCTGCAAACTTAGTAGCAGTCCAGGCACGAGCTCCGGCTTTTGATCCACGTCCAACAACAGATCGACTTTCGAAGTTTGTAACTCCATTTTACCCTCTTTTCCGGGCGTTTTTGTGCACACAAAAAGCCCTATGTTTTTTAAGCGTAGGGCTAGTCTAATAAACTTGATCTTAGCCTTTCTCACCTCTCTGGATGAGTTTAAAAGCCCTTGCTAGCAGATAGTGTATCACATCTAAATTGGATTTGCTATACTTTTTTCTGTTTTTTTGAAACAAAAGTATTGTACCCAGTATCAATCCCCGTTACAATGGTAACAAGCAACCCTTAAAGTTGCCCAGTCTAACTTTATGGAGGGATCATTTATGGTCAAATCAGTAGAAACTATCACAGAATTAATCGGGAACACTCCCCTTGTGAAACTACGTCGTTTAGTTTCAGACGATTCTGCAGATGTATATGTAAAAGTCGAGTCGTTTAACGCCGGAGGATCTGTTAAAGATCGTATCGCTTTAAACATCATCGAAACAGCTGAGAAAGATGGAAGCCTAAAACCTGGCGACACAATCATCGAAGCAACAAGTGGAAATACAGGGGTAGGACTTTCATTAATCGGTGCTGCCAAAGGATACAAGGTCATTACAATTATGCCTGAATCTATGTCTATCGAACGCCGTCAATTAATGAAAGCATACGGTACAGAAGTATTATTAACGCCTGCTGCGGATGGATTCGGCGCTGCCGTTGCGAAAGCTGAAGAACTCGCTGCACAACCTGGCTACTTCTGGGCACGTCAATTCGACAATGAAGCAAACCCAGCTATCCACTATCAAACAACTGGGCAAGAAATCATTAAAGCCTTCGACGGAAAAAAACACCAGATGCTTACATCAGTGGTATTGGTACAGGTGGTACCATCACAGGTGTTGGTCGTGCATTAAAAGAAGTAAACAAAGACGTGGAAATTATCGGGGTTGAACCTGAAGAAGCACCATTCATTTCTAAAGGCCAAAAAGGAAAACACCGCATCCAAGGAATCTCTGCTGGTTTTGAACCAAGCATTATCGACCGCGAAGTTATCGACGGCTTTGAACTTGTAACAAGTGACGATGCCATCGAAACAGCGAAAAACTTAGCTGCTAAAGAAGGATTCTCGCTGGTATTTCTTCTGGAGCTGCTGTAACTGCCGCTCTACGTGTGGCAAAAACGCTTAGGAAAAGGCAAATCTGTTGTG